>JACLAC010020287.1_pt1 | contig 14465 bp, 14 predicted proteins | sample 8027881 | NCBI WGS metagenome assembly JACLAC01 (sample SAMN15725517, study PRJNA655200) | protist metagenome | isolation source: fluorescence activated cell sorting (FACS) single amplified genomes of... | place: Spain: Blaines Bay Microbial Observatory, Mediterranean Sea | collected 2016-01-19 | reverse complement strand
CTCAGAAGTAAGTTTCAGTGAACCGGAAGGCCGTAAACAGGGAAAGCAGGGCAATGTCACACATTCGAACAACCCCTGCCGATGCTCCTCGTTTCCGTTTTGATCCCATGGGAATCGCACCGGAAGGCAATTGTTCCACGACCACGACATACTTACCGTGCACATGTTTATTTACCACCGCGCACTTGGGCGCAGCACGCCGGATATTTTTGAACATGGCCCGCGCCTCTGAGCTTAATTGTACCGGAACCCAATCTTATTATTGTGGTTCCTTAATAATCGTGTTAATATTTCCGGGTTTTAAAAGTAAGACTATCAAGGATCAGATAGAAAATGGTTATCAAGCGAGGCGCTACCGGCGGTATTGTCAGTTCCATACAGCAAATGCTGGTCGATCTTGGTTTCAAGGTCAAAATCAAGGAAAAGAAAGGCGGGCAGATTTTCCTGGTGTTCAGTGCGATCAAAGTGGACGGGGTGTTCGGACCCAATACGGAGGCAGCGGTGATTGCCTTTCAAAGCAGTGAGGGTTTCATCCGAGACGGGATTGTCGGCCCAGATACGCTCCGTGCCCTTGAAGAAGCCTATTCCCAACGGTTACTCGAAATCAATTCTCCCGGTCCCGATGCCGTGGACGGCATGCCCAACCGCCTGGTTTTTGAGCGAGTCAAGGCTGATAAGTACCAGGAGGGTTACGACCGGCTTTCCCTGCGAACCGATGCCGCTACCGCATACCGCAATATCTATGAAGAAGTAAAATCCAAGGGCGGAGTGCTTACTTCTTCCGGTGGGATACGGTCCCTGTCCGCAAGGGTTGGCCGCAGCCGAAGTGCCGTTTCTTTCCATTACCTGGGTCTGGCCCTTGATCTTTTTATCTACAGTGGCATGGTGAACCTGGAAAAAGACCCCTATGTCATCTCACATGAAGGTGAGCGGCTCTTTAGGGTTTGGGCCCGGTGTGATAAAAACCACGCCGAAACCGATAAAGTGGAGAACGTGTTTCAGTACAATCATCGCGAGGATGGGGTCAGCCAGTCGGGGTCTTTCTTCGACCTGACCGCCCTTTTCGAAAAGAATGGTTTCAAGCCGATCAAGTCCCGGCCCTCTTTTGAAGATGGTGGTTCCCTCATGGGCGCAGAGTGGTGGCACTTCCAATATGAAACCGGCCTGATCCCGATGATTTCCACCTTTGGGAGCCAACTTCTCAAGGTCTACTCGGAACAAACCTTGGAAGGCACCCCGCCCTGGCAACAAAGAGACCGTATCTTCAAAGTAAACTGGTTCTAATCAAGAGGAGGACGAAATGCCTATCAGTATCAAGAACGTATTGACGACTATCAAAAATGCGGCCGAGGACCTGACCACACTCGATGTGGTGACCCTGAGCGGTGAAATCCAAATATCCAGCGCCGTGGGACCCAATGGTACTTTGAACCTGAAAGAGCTTTACAAGACCATCGAGACCAATGCCAAAACCAACGCGAACCTCGATGTTGTGGCTTTTACCCATATCGATTTCGATTGTGATGCGGTTAATTTTGTCAAAACCGGGGCAAGCGAAGGGGAAGCCCCTTTATTGGCCGCTCATAACCAGATGGTTAAAACATCTCAGGAGACCCGTGCCGGCGTCGTCAAAATGATCAAAGACAGTATCGGGATATAAACTATGGCGGCAACGGTTGCCCCGGTTCAGCTTCCCCAAAATGTTCAAGGCCTCGAGTCCTTTATCAAGGGTCCGTTGAGTACCCATTTCCAGGTTCCGGTGCGGCAAACCATCCGCACGGGTTATCGCCCCAAAAACAGCCTGGACCAGGACCTCTTGGACGAGTGGAAGCAGCATCTCATGGACCTGGGCTACCTCGATGAACGTTTTGCCTCTTTGGATACCTACACAACGGTGATTATCCAAGCAATCAAGGCCTTTTGCAAGGATGACACGGCCATTTCGACGGTATCCGAAGATGGACCCCTGCCCCAGGGGTTCAAGGACAATATGGAGCACCGGTTCGGGCGCCCGGGCGACCTGGCCTTGAACCGTTTGAACCGATACACTTCCTTTGACGGGGAGCCGCTGGGGGCGCCGCTCCCAGGGGTAGGCTCTTTAAACCTGTACAGCCGGATCCTACATTTCCGGTTGAAAACACTGGGGTTGTACAATCAGTCCGTGGCTGCTCCCGTAAACTCCGAAACCGAAATTGCCCTAAGTTTGGTTTCCGTGCTCTTGGGTACCCGGGATGGGGAAAACCTGATTGACCTGTTGGGTAATGTGAAGGCCATGACCGAACGGTACAGGGAACTCAATGCCATGCGACCCCTGGTCATTCGCGATACACCCACACCCGCCCGGGCTGTTTTTGGCCGGCTCGCCATCCTCAATGGCAAGTTCATCCACACGGATCACCAATGGCGCGTGCTGGAGCGGAGCACACCCGATGTATTCCAGCAACTGCGCCGGGATATCGCTACCCGGCCCAATGCCTCCATGTTCACTGCGGATTACCGCAATCGCTTCGGCTTGGGTTTGTTACAGCTATGGCTATGGATGAACGGCTACTACCAAGGCCATGTGGATCAATGGTGGGGGCCCCTTTCTACCGAGGCTCTTGACGAGGCTCTGGCCTTCGAGCGCGTCCCAAAAGCCAATGTCAGTATTTCTCTCGGTAATGGTCTGTGCGCCTTGAATTTTCCAGCCTTGGAAGAAGATGTCCTGGACAAAATGGCCGGGGCACAGGAGGTCCTCGAAAAAAATGAAGCGGCGATTATCCATGAGTCCTCCTTCCTGCAATCCAAGGAAAAAGAAAACCAAACCATTTTCGACAAGATCTGGGCCCAGATTCGGGCCGGCTTCAAGAAGATCATCCAAGTGGGTCGCAGGATCTACCACGGTGCCGGGACCCTCATCAAGTCGGCACTTCGCGGGCTCTTGAACGGCCTCGACTGGATCAAGAGCCGGGCGGAAAAGATCGCGGCCCCCGTGGTGAACTTTTTCCGTCAGGTCTATAAGCGGATCCGCGAAGGTATCCGGATGGCCGCCCGTTCCCTAAACATCTTTGCCCATTTTGTGTTCGGCAAACCCGTTATCACCCAGGACGGGCATAGTTTTGTCCTGTCCCGGTTCGATTTTGATCGGGACGGGGTACTCTTTGCTTCCAACAAAGCGCCACCCAAGCTTATTCAAGCCCACCAACGCCTACTTGCCCGTCTATCCGCTTCCCTTTCGCTGCTGTTGTCCATCGCCGGTCAGATTATCTTTTTGGTGAGGAGTATTGCCGGTGGCCCGGTTTCCTGGCTCCAGATCGGCTTCCGTATCGGGACCATTGTGCGCAAAGTTTTCCAAGAACATTTGCAGCCGGCCACGGCATGAGCTCTCCAGCTAACAATCAACATCGAGGGCTTCCATGAGGGCCCGGCATTTTTGGCGTGTTTCCTGGTATTCGGCATGATGGAGGGAGTCGGCCACAATCCCGCCGCCACCATGGAAACATACCTCATCACCTTGTTGGATCAAGGTGCGGATGAGGATATTGAGGTCCATGGTTTGATTGGTGTCCAGGTAACCCATGGAACCGGTATAGGGGCCTCGGGCTTCACCCTCCAACTCTGAGAGACGTTTGATACAGGAAATCTTTGGCGCACCCGTAATGGTACCTCCCGGGAACATGGAGCGGATGAGGTCGAGGGGCGTCCGGTCCTCATGAAGGTAGGCACTAACCTCACTTACCAGGTGGTGCACATGGGAGTAGGTCTCAAGGGTACAAAATTCATCCACGTGCACACTGCCCGGACGGGCCACACGTCCCAGGTCGTTGCGGATCAAGTCGACGAGCATGAGATGTTCGGCGCGTTCCTTGGGGCTGGTAAGTAGGGCCGTTTGTGAGGCGTCATCTTCCCTTGGATCCTGGAAACGCGGTTTGGTACCCGCGATGGGCCGGGCCGTGATAAAGCTTTTGTCTTTGGCAACCAGTCGCTCGGGAGAACCGGACAGGACCCAGCAGGCGCCAAATCGGAAAATACCCATAAAAGGGCTGGGGTTCAATGTACGCAACCTTTGGTAGGTTTCCAAGGGAGGACGTGTGCTCCGGCACAGGAAACGCCGGCTCAGGTTGGCCTGGTAATAGATTCCGTTAAAGATATCACGCTGGACCATGTGGAGTTTGCGATGGTACTCTTCTTCCGTTTCACGCCAGCCATAGGATATGGAAGTACGCGGAGGACTTTTCCATGCACTCCCCTCAGGTTCGTTTAATTCCCGATAACTGAGCCTGGCCTTGGCCCGGTCGTAAACATAATTCCAAGAGGTCAGCAGCCAGACCCCCTGTCCTGCATTCCACAAAGGATGGTCTCGAACCGGCAAGGTGTAAGGATTGAATGCCTCATAGGTGATCAGGGGGAAAAGTGCGGGACCGGTTTCGCCTTCGGCACAGGTGTGAAAATCATTGAGCCAGGATGAGAACTCGCCGGCGGTCAAGTGGGTGCGTCCTCCGGTTTGATCCTGAAAAACGAATTCTTCCTTGTTTTGGATGAAGAAACCTCTTATGCCGCCGCTCAATATGGATTTTTCGGCACGGGGCCCTGCGGGTCCGGCCGTATCCAGAAAAACGGCCATAGGCTTGCTTTTCACCTGGGCGAGAGCCAAGGATAGGAACTCGTGCTCAGACATGAGTCGTGTTTTTACGGGTCCTCTTGCGGCCACTTTACCTGGTTCCAACATGGTGTCTATTTTTTGCGATTGAGCAGGAAAAAGGGAAGCTCTTTCAGGGCCATCGTGTAAAGATTATTGGGAAAACCTTCGAGCTGTTTCCGGGCCTGTTCCGCGAAATTTCGGGCAAGTGCCTGGGTTTCTTCCAGGAAAGAATGGGTCCCAAGTAATTGGAGCAGCGCCTGGGAGGCTCCGGGTTTACCATCCCAGTAATCCTGGATCAATTTTCGGGAGGATTCCTCTTCTTTCCGGCGCAACTTGATGATGGGCAGGGTCAGTTTCCCATCTTTAAGGTCGCTGAGCACGGGTTTCCCCATTTCCGCTTCGGAACCCGCATAATCGAGGTAATCGTCCATGAGCTGGAAGGAAATTCCTAAATTGAATCCGAAATCAAAGAGAGCGCGGCAATCTTCGGGAGAACGATTGGAAATCATGCCGGCAACCTTGACGGTTCCCCCAAAAAGGTAGGCCGTTTTACGTTTGAGAACATCAAAATAGGATGCCTCATCGATATCCATGTCGAAGTTATACTTGTTCTGCAACAACTCGCCCTCGATCATATTCTCGGAAACCCAGGTAATCGTGCCCAGAATATCCAGGCGACCCGCCCTTATGGCAGCGGAATGAGCCTTGGTATAGATCAAGTCGCCGAATAAAACGGTCAGGGTATTGCCCAATTCGTGGTTCAAGGTCGTCTGACCGCGACGGGTCTTGGAGCCGTCGATGATGTCGTCATGGATCAGGGTCGCGGTGTGGACCAGCTCGAAAACGGAAGCGTAGATCGGGATCTGGTCACCCGTGTACTCCAACATCTTGCTACACAAGATCAACAACATGGGCCGAAGGCGCTTGCCCGGAGCGGCCATGATCCTGTTATTGAGTTCCTGGAGAAATGGATGGTCGGATCCCAAGATGCTGGTCATTTCAAGTTCCAGCTCATTGATATCAGGAGATAGGATTGTGGAGATTTCCGAAAGATCCAAGGCCAGGTCCTAAACGCCAATCAGGTAACACACCTTCAAAGGCTGAATCTTAACATAGCTGGGACCTGGTGGCAATGTCATTAAGTAAGCCCTCTTTCTCGAGGGTCGGCCTAAAAGGTGGTAATGACAAAGATTCATGCTCAACGGGCCTGGGCTCTGTTGACCCTGTCTTTCCGGCTGCCAAATCGGGTTTTTAATAGGGTATAACATGGGTTGACATAAAAATATTGGACCGAGTGGAAACCTGGAATAAAGAACCTACTATATTTCATCCACAAGGATGGCCTAGTTTAGGTAAAATGCACAGAACGGTTCCCGCCCCCCTGGGGTCGAGGTCAGGAGTAAGGTATGAATGAATGGCAGCGTTGGGTCGAACAATTGAAAAAGAGCTTTTCTCAATGGTCTGAAAAAGCTTTTAGAAAAGATGGAAAAGAGAAAAAGGAATCACGGCCCAACCTGAAAATGTGTCCTATCTGCCGCAACCTGGTTGATTCCGGAGCCAAAACCTGTGAATATTGCCAGGCTGACCTGGAGCCGAAACCTCAACGCCTGCCCCGGCTGGGTGGCGGGAACACAATCGATCCGTTCAATCCCGTCATGGTCATATTTTTTGTTTGTATCCTGTTCCAGTTCGTCGCAATCTTTCTCTCAACCAAAATGGCCGACTATGAGCTTGCCAAGGGACTGGGCACGCCTCATTTGGAGGTTCTGGCGAGGATGGGTGGGAATCCGGGCAGGCATACCATTCTCAACGGGGAACTCTGGCGTACCTGTACCTACATGTTCCTGCACGGTGGTATTTTTCATATCATATTTAATTTGATGGCCCTTGCGCAATTAGGCCCACTCACCCTGAATAACTTTGGCCTACGACGGTTCTGGCTGATCAGTTTCGCAACCGGAATCGCCGGTGGGCTCCTGAGTGCGAGTAGCTGGTTGCTGGGTTTCTCATCACCGGTTTCTATCGGCTTTTCCGGAGCTCTGTTCGGGTACTTGGGCATCAACTACATTTTTTTCAAGAAACACGGACCTTACGCCCTGGCGGAACGATTCAAGAAGTTCATGATCTGGGGTAATGTAATATTCATCTTCCTCACTGCAAGCAACATCATGAACATCGACAACTTCGCCCATATGGGCGGCATGCTGGCCGGCATGGGGTTGGGTTTGGCATTTGAAACCCGATTCTTCAAGTTCCTATCACCCCGGGTCGAACAAATGTTGGTTGGCGCCTTTGTATTGCTTTGGTGTTACGGCCTCTATAAATCCTTTTTGTACGTCAACGCCTTTTTCGGATAGGGAGTTCCGATGTACGTCAACGCCTTTAGCGGATAGGGAGTTCCCATGGCCGTGTTCAAGACCCTTCGCGACTTGAACCTGAAACTGGGTAGGGACGCCCGGGAGACCAACCTGGACCCGATCCCTCGTGTACTGGGCCGCCGGGAAACTTTATCCGGAGTGCCGGCTTTCTTCGGTTACGACCTCTGGAATGCCTATGAAGTGAGCTTCCTCCTACCTTCCGGAAAACCTGTGGTCTACCATATGCAGGTCAGCTACCCCGCCCGCACCCCCAACATGGTGGAATCCAAGAGTTTCAAACTCTTTCTCAACGCTCAAAACAACCGGACCTTTGAGAATAGAGGCAGCTTTGCCGGGTTTGTTCAACACGCGCTCTCCCAATGTGTTGATGGTCCCGTGACACTCTCCTTCTTCGAACCCGACCGATCCCCCGTTCCCGAACCTCTTCCCGGACTAAATATCGACAACCTGGATTTCTCAGCCGGGAATGACAACAATTGTGCGGATCTTCCGGCAGTCCGTGAAAACGAAGGTGAATTCGCCTTCTACTCCCATCTACTCCGTTCCCAATGTCCCGTGACCCATCAACCGGATTGGGGGAGTTTAGCCGTAAGGGGATATGGTCCCGCCCAACCCGTTCCTGAATCGCTTTTGGCCTATTTGATCTCCTACCGGAATATCCAGGATTTCCATGAAACCTGTTGTGAACGGATATTTGTGAACTTGTTCCACTGCTTGAAACCCACCCGGTTGGAGGTAACCTGTTACTTCACCCGTCGTGGTGGCTTGGACATCAACCCCCACCGTTCCACCCACCCGTCCAGGGAAAAACGCATTGCACCGGTCTGGCGGCAGTAATCAAGCCGGACCTGGACATCTTTCAACAAATCATGCCGGGCCGCCCTTCGACCAGGCCTGGGTTCAGGCCTTACCCCAGCTCATGGAAAGCAGGGTTTTTAGCCGAGATTGCTCTACTTGAAGCGATGTTTCCAATGCTTCAAAGATCAGCTCCCAAAAGGGGACATGGGTCGTCTTGCCACCGGCTGCACAGAAACGCGGAATCCAAGGAATCAGGCATTCTTCCATGAACAGATCCTCTTCCTTGATGAAACTCATGGGAGTCCCACTCTTGAGTTGCCTGAAGATAAGCAGATGGAGGAACTCCAATTCAGCCGGTAAAAAATCTGCCGGGCCTGTTTCAGAGGTCAATCCTTCCTTTTTGTAGTACCCAGCCACCGAGGCAGTCGAATCACCCATCAGCCGTCCTTCCATCCACCAGGAACCATAAGGGGGGAGAGGTACACCGCCAGGGTTTGTCACAAATAATTTTAGCCTCTCCGATTCCCAGAGTAGGGGGGTGTCACTGTTTTTGTCTTTGGTTTTTTGATTATCATCCCTCTCCTTTCGGATGAGCTCACCTAAAGCTCTCAGAGCTGGATTCTTGTCCCCAACCAAAATTATATGATTCTCGACCTCTTTCCAATTAAATAGCGGATCCCCACCCGCAAAGATACGGGAAAACCATGCGAAGACGAAGGCATTCACGAGTGATGTTTGTTCCATGGACTCCATTTGTGTTATTTGCAAAGCATCCTCCCACGGCATTTAGGCCAACACCGGAATCATGAGCACGATTCGGGCCAACTTCAGGTTCGGTCACACTTGGAAACTCACCCACCATCGGGATGGTTTGGACAGTCATAATGAACCCCCTTGAAAGGAGGCCAAAATGAAGAAAAGAGTCACCTTGAACCGCAAACCCGGCAAGCGGGTGAAAATCGACAAGAAGGATTCACCTCCCCAAACACAGGGGTCAGTTGGTTGAATGAAACAAAATGTTTAATGAAAAAAAATGTTTCAAACCCGTTGAAACATTTTGTCTCTTGATCCGGAAATCCTGTTTCCAATTGAGACGTCCTCTCTAACGGGAACGGTACATTGGTGTGTAAAAAAGTGAGAATTCCTGCCGGTTCGGGGCGCTTTTCAATCGGTCGCCCGGAAAGAGGAAAAAGGACCTCAACATTAACGGACCATTAAATTCAAGAATTCGAGTTGGCACATGGATTGCTCATGGAATAGTGATACCCACGGCCCATGCCCGGGTCGTATTTAGGGAGGTATATCAATGAAAAGAAACGTCCTTACCAAGTTGCTTATCGTCCTTCCCATTATTTTCCTGACACTTGTTATGCTGGTGGCCGCAGCCCCACGGGCCAACCCGCGCAAGGGGAAGGTGTACTTCAAGAAATTTTGTCGCACATGCCATGACGGTTCCACGGAACAAGCTACCCTCACACCCATGACCAAAACGATAGAACAATGGTCCAGGGATTTTGAAAATGGCGGGCAGGTGGCCCAATGCTTGCCCAGGGTCCATACCCAGGCGGGGATGGAACTCACACCCCGTGATTTAGTGGACATTCAGTCCTATCTGGTCCAGCATGCCGCGGATTCAGACCAGCCGGCGACCTGCGGTAATTAAAGGTCCCGGCGCCCTCATCAGCCGATGACCCTTGGTAACAGAGGTCTCGGCGTCCAAGTTTTATTCGGAACGGGAAGCGTTTTATCTTCCCCGGTTCGTGCTGGCCAAAGTGTACCCAGCAACGGAGGTTGTAATGAAAGTAAGAAATCTATGGTTCATAGTCGCCCTTTTGATGGGAATCATCGTGCCCGCCACCCTTGGTTTTTCAGGGGATGACGCGGATGAGTTGGAAAAAAGAATTGAAAAACTGGAACGCAAAGCGGCCCAGGACCGAGTGAAGTTCACCGGTGACCTTAGGGTAACAGGGGACTCCATCGACGGCACTCTTGCCGAGCGTTACGACGGTCTGGCGCTACAAAAAGGGATGGTGGACACTATCTTCTTTTTTGGGGCGACCGGTATGTTCCCCGCCGGTCCCGATGATGTTCGTCAACTCATCGCTTCCCATTATGGGGATTACCTTTATTTCAAGGATAACCTGTCTTTTGGGCAGCTCAAGGAAATGTTCGGCATGTTTCCACCTGAAGCCCAGGGCGCCCTGATGCAGATGCTCCTGCCCTCCACGTTCGTTCCCGAGCAGGACTATACCAATGATATTTTGTACACCACCCGGCTTCGCCTGGCCATGCATGCCAAGGTCAAGGATAATATCGATTTTTCCGGTCGGATGACCATGTACAAAACCTGGGGTGACAGTACCGGCGTCCAGGTATTCAACGGTCTTCCCAATTCTTTTACCCTTGACGGCTCCAATGCGGGCACACCCAATAGTGATCTCGTCCGGGTAGATCGAGCCTATTTTTCATGGAAGAACCTGGGAAAAAGCGATCGGTGGTACCTGTCAATAGGTCGCCGGCCCTCCACCTATGGCCCACCTCTACACATTAGAGACAATGAGCTCCGTCAGGGGACGCCCAACGGGCATGTGGTCAACTATCAATTCGATGGCGTCACCATAGGTTATAGCTTGAAACACTGGCTTCCCGGCAATACCTTCCGTTTCTGTTACGGCCTGGGATTCGAGAGTGGTCAGGGTAACGGAGACCAGTTGAAAGCCCCGGCTGATCGGCTCGATGATGTTCACATGGGTGGGATCAATTGGGATATCTACAATACGGATGAAATGAGAATCCAGTTGACGACCCTGGGCGCATTTGATGTGACCGATGGGTTTAACGGATTGCTGGTATTGCCCGCCGACCCCGTAACCGGGGACCGTATCCCCGCACCCGTCGTGTTGCGTTACACACCTTCAGCCAACCTGGGAAATATCTACCTTGCCGATCTGCTGCTGGAGCGCGACGAGGCCTACTTTACCTGGTTCCTTTCTTATGCCTACATGACCTCACGACCGGATGATGTGACCACGCCTTTCGGTGGCATGTTCAGTGATCCCTTCGAAACACCCGAGGACCAAAATGGTTGGAGCCTGTACGCGGGATTCCGTGTACCCGTAGGTGAAACGAGTCAACTGGGGTTGGAGTATAACAAGGGTTCCCAGTACTGGTTCAACTTCACCCAGGGTGCGGAAGATATCGTTACCTCAAAACTGGCTACACGGGGTAATGTCTATGAGGCTTATTGGTTGAAAGAATTCAACACCGGCCTGGGTCGTTCCCGTGTGAACATGCGCCTTTCCGCCATGTATTACGACTACGAATACAGTGGCAGCGGCTGGCACATCGGTGCACCCAAGGACCTGGACGGTATTCCGGTCCTTGGCTTCCCCACCTTCAAGGATGTCCTTGATGTGCGTGCGTCGCTCCTGCTCAAATTCTGACAACCTCCACTACTTCAATCCGGATACCGGACCTTCCGGTATCCGGTTTTTTCAGAAAGGCCGGCCTCCGGAATTGGGGCCGGGAACAGCATATTCATTACCCATTTCTTTTGTGTAGAACAAGGGTAGTTCAAGAGAGAAAAGGTAGGAGGTATCCCATGAAACCACTGAGTCGGAGGACCTTTCTAGGTTCCTCGGTTTGTGGCCTGACAGCACTGGCAGGTCTCGGAGCCGCACCAAAGTTGAACTTTTTACGGTCCGCCGAAAAAAGCACTCCCGAAACGGAGCTTAATTTATATTCGGTATGCGCAAATTGTGTCAATAAATGCGGTATCAAGGCACATATCGTCAATGGGCGTCTACACAAGCTCAACCCTAACCCTCATTTTCCCAAGAGTCGCGCTATGTTGTGCGCCAAAGGCCAGGCCGGTGTTCAGGTTCTTTACGATAAAGATCGTCTCAAACATCCCCTGATTCGTACGGGCCCCCGTGGTTCAGGTGAGTTCCGTAAAGCCTCCTGGGAGGAAGCCCTTGATTACACGGCGGAGAAGCTCGGAGGCATCAAGGAGAAATACGGGGCCGGCGGCTGTCTGTTCTCCAGCACGGAGGGCTTCCAGGAACATTTTTTTCGCGACTTCTCGGCGGCATTCGGCTCCCCCAACCATGTGCGCCATCCCTCTCTTTGCCTGGCAAGCGGGAATACGGCTTTTTTTGGTGTTTTTGGAAAAGTACCCAGTTTTGATGTGGCCAATTCCCGGTTCATGATTCTTTCCGGCGCCAATCGGCTCGAGGCCTTCATCACACCCGATACCATGGACATGGTTAAAGTCTTGGAAGAGAAGAAAGCCAAAATGGTGTACCTTGATCCTCGCTACACGGTAACCGCTTCCAAAGCCGATGTTTGGATTCCCATCAAGCCCGGAACGGATCTGGCCTTCTACCTGGCACTGATCAACGTGCTGATCACCGAACAGATTTATGACAAGGATTTTGTAGCCCGTTACACCGTGGGATTTGAAGAGGTTGCCGAAGGTGTGAAGGACCACACACCTGAATGGGCGGAAAAGGAATGTGAAGTGCCCGCCGGCCAGATTCGTGATATTGCCCGTGAATTTGCCTATCACGCACCTCGTGCCTTTATCTACAAAGGTCGACGCACCTCCTGGAATACCAACGATACACAGATGCGCCAGGCCATGGCCATTGCCAATGGGCTGATTGGGAATTGGGACCGTCCGGGCGGTTTGGTCCCCAAGTCCGGGATCCGCAAGGGCGAACTTGAATTGGATATCTGGCCCGAATATCCCGACCAGGATTGTATCGTTCCCATGAAGGAAAAGCATCCCCTTGCCAATTCTGATGATGGAGCCTACCTCGATTTTAGGGAAAAAGTCATGAGAGACGATCCCTATCCCGTTCGCGGATTCATGGTCTATAAACAGAATCCCATGCATTCCCTGCCCAACCGGGCACGGACCCGGGCAATGATCGAGAAAATGGAGTTTGTCGCGGTCATCGACATTATGCCCACCGACACGGCCTGGCTTGCCGATGTCATCCTGCCCGAGGATACCTACCTCGAGCGGCACGATCCCATCGCCAGTTTTAGTGACCCTTATCCCTTCCTGGCACTGCGCCGGCCCGTCGTTCCCCGACTCTATGATACAAGGGCCAATCTGGAGATCATGCAGGAGTTGTCCCAACGACTCGGGTTCCCCGATTTCTTCAATTTCAATATGGAAACACTACAGCGAACACAACTGGAGCCCTTCGATCTTGGACTCGAGGATTTCAACGCCACCGGTATTTGGGCCCAGGAACAGGAGCGGACCTATGGCAAGACTCTTGTCGAAGGTTACCGCTTTCCCACTCCCAGCGGCAAGATCGAGCTCGCCTCTGAAAGGTTCAGGCGCCGGGGCTATGATCCCGTACCCTCCTACCGTTCCCCGGAAACTATTCCCAAAGACCAGTTTCGGCTCCTGGTTGGGAAAAACGCCCTGTTCACCCATGCATCCAACCAGAACAACATCTGGCTTAACGAACTGATGCCCGAGAACAGGCTTTGGATTCATACGGAACCGGCAAAGAGAAGAAAAATTCGCGACGGCGATATGGTCAAAGTCACCAGCCCCGTGGGTGAAGTGCAGGTCAAAGCTTTTGTCACCGAACGAATTCGACCCGATTGCGTTCATCTTCCCCATGGCTTCGACCACCAGAGTGCCATGTTGCACCGGGTTCATAAGAAGGGCGCCTGTGATTCGGATCTCATCATCGTCCGTGAGGACAAAATCACGGGCAATGCCGCGCTCCACGAGACCCTGGTCAGTGTCACACCAGCCGGTGAGGTGAAAGGAGGTTGAGATGACTCGATATGCGATGGTAATCAATCCCTCGGACTGTATTGACTGTAAAGCCTGCATGCTGGCCTGTACCGCTGAGAACAGTGTGCCCCTAGGCAAGCACCGCAACCGGGTGGATTCCAAATGTCACGGAAAGTTCCCCGAACTGACCATGCACATCGAACCCGGACAATGTATGCACTGTGACAACCCACCCTGCGTCCGGGTCTGCCCTACGGGTGCATCATATATCAACAAGGGCGCGGGTGGCATTGTTTCAGTCAACCCGGATATGTGTATCGGTTGTCGTTATTGTATGATGGCCTGTCCTTATGACGCGCGTTATTACGATGAGGAAACAGGGGTAGTGGATAAGTGTACCTTCTGCCTGCATCGGGTGGTACAGGGCCGGGAGCCGGCCTGTGTGGAGACCTGTCCTACCAAGGTCCGGGTTTTCGGGGACATAGACAATCCCAACTCCGAAGCCTCGCGCAAGCTTCGTAATCACCCCACTGTCCGCCGGAAAGCGGAGGCAGGAACCCACCCGAATCTTTACTACATCGTGGATTAAGGAGGCTCTCATGGCACATCACGAATGGGGTTGGATGTTGATCGTAGACCTTTTTGCCGGAGGTCTGGGTGCAGGTTGTATGGTCTTGAGTGGGCTCGCCCACCTCACCCGACGGGAGCACCTCCGCGGAATCGCCCGGGCCGGCGCCCTGGCTGCTCCCGTTCTCGTGGCAATCGGTTGTATTCTTTTAGTCTTTGACCTGGGACGACCACTCAATTTCTGGCGGTTGTTCACCGTATTCCGGCCCGTAAGTCCCATGTGGGTCGGTTCATGGGTTCTCACCATTTTTACCTTCATTAGTCTGGGATACGCTCT
>JACLAC010010203.1_pt1 | contig 14467 bp, 8 predicted proteins | sample 8027881 | NCBI WGS metagenome assembly JACLAC01 (sample SAMN15725517, study PRJNA655200) | protist metagenome | isolation source: fluorescence activated cell sorting (FACS) single amplified genomes of... | place: Spain: Blaines Bay Microbial Observatory, Mediterranean Sea | collected 2016-01-19 | reverse complement strand
GTCCAGTGGAGATGCAGCTCAAGCACACACGAGAGGGACAGCCGCACCGGAGTGCAGCACGCGACGAGCGGCTAGAGCTCCGAGTCGTCCTCGAGGAGGGCGAAGAGCTCGTCTTCGGTCAGGCCACCGGCCGCGAGCCGCCCGGCGCGCTCGACCGCCTCCACGGAGGCGCGCGTAGCGCCCGCAGCCGCGTGGCCCGGCAGCGCGATGTCGCCGCTGGGGATGCGCGGCAGCATGGATTCGTACGGCGCGAGGGGCTCGCGGCGGGTCTTGGCCTTGCACGCCGCGACGATCTTGCCTGCCGGCACGTCGCGGGCACGCGAACACAAGTCAGCGGGCGCGAGCGCGCCAAGTGCGAGCCGGATCGCGGCGAAGCTTCCGCGAGGGTGTGTGGGGAGGGGGTGGAGAGGGCCGGCCCACCCGCCAGGCCGTCCTGGGCGTTCGCCATCATCTCCCGCGACTTGCGCAGCGTGACGGTGGCCGCGATGACGTACAGCCGCTGTGGGTCTTGCCCTTCCTGCTGCTCCTTGGCCACGACCTTGGCGGCGAGCTCGGAGGACTCGACGCAGTGCTCGTACAACGCCGTCCGCGTCCGCCCGACGAGGGACGCCGGCTGGAAGGACCCCGCCTCGGTCGCTCGGCGCTGGAACTCCATGCGCATCCGCGCCCACGTCCCGTCGTCCTGGCCGTCGCTGCTGCTCGACACCACGAAGGGCGAGCGGGCGGCGGACTCCAGGTGCACGGGGCTGAGCAGGTTGGACGTCGCGTCGTGCAGCATGGAGATGGACAGCCGCTGCTCGAAGGCGACCTGGCTGTAGTTAAACCGCATCATCGCGAGGAACGCGGTGAGCCCGTGCATCTCCTCCGCGTTAGCCGGGATGGAGAGGTGGCCCCACGCCGCGGCTTCGTAGAGGGTCCCGTCCGGCCGACGGTTACCCGGCCGCTTCACCGTGTCGAAGAGCATCTGGGTCTGCATCGGGTCGATGTACGAGAAGGCCTTAAAAATCGCGACCTTGCCGCCCTGGGCTTCGCCGCGCAGCACGTGGACAAACGCGATCACCGGGAGACGCGTCACCTTCGTCGTGGCCTGGTGGACCTGGTTGCAGGCGCAGCGCTTGCAGAACCGTGGCTCGCCGGCCCGGCCTTTTGCGTCCGCGGCCAAGCACGCCGAGACAGTACCTCCCTCCAAGGGAACGGCCAGGGCGACGAAGCAGTCACGGTGCGTGCCGGTGACGCCCGCCAGCCCGCATTTGGCGCACACGGCCGAGAACTCGTGGTCGTGGGAGAACAGCGTCCGGGCCCAGTCCCACTCGCCCGCGGTATTGAGCTCGCGGCTGATGATCTCGAGGAGATGCGCCCGGAACGCGGCGGCGTCCTCGTGGCCCTTCGCGTACTCCGGATGGGCGATGGCCACGTGGGCCCGCAGCGACTCCACCGAGACCAGCGTCTCAGGCACGTGGAGAGCCCGGATCACCTCGAGCAGGATGTTGCAACACGGCGTGCGCAGGGAGTTGTCCCGCCGCGTGGCCAGCTCGCGGATGACGTCGACGCAGTCCAGCGTCCGCACCGCGGCGGTCACGAAGCAGTCGTCCCCGGTGTTCCGCACGCCTGCCAGCGGGGCGGCCACCCTGGGCTTCTTGCTGCGAACCATCGAGCGGGGAACTCTTGCGTCGCTCTGCGTCCTCAGCAGCGGGCGGTCTCGCCGACGGCGGACGGCGGGTGCGACGGCAGCCGCGTGAGCGCGCACCAGGCCAGGCCGAGCGCGGTGGCAGTATGGGGGCACGCGTCATTCTGGCAGCCGAATTAATTAAATCAGCAGTTCGGAATTTCTAAACTCGGAACTCATCCTCATTTTCTCAGCCGAATAAATTAATTCGGCAGCGCTGTTCGGACGACGCACGCCAAAAAAGAATTTCGAAACTCAATTTTTCGGTGGCCAGCTCACGGAGACTCGGTCGAAAATGACTTTCGAAACTCAATTTTCCATGACGCCAGCAGAAGAGCTCCGGAGGGGTCGGACTCGGGACTTGTCCTTCGTGTTGCCAACATGCATAGACCGCTCCGCGGCGGCCGGACGCCTCCCGCTGCGGCGCGCACCGGCTCGCGAGCCATCGCCGCGGTCCGCGCACCCGACGCCGTACCTGCGCCCGCGCGCGACGCTCCAGACCAACATGACTTTCGAAATGCGATGCCCACGGCTTACGGCGCAAAAGCACGGAGCACACATCTTACTTGGCAACTCTCTCACACTACGACGCCACTCTCCGGCTCGCCGGTCGACGGGTCTCGTGGACACCCGCACGCTCGGAGCAGAGCATGCACGCGATGCACTGGTCCGAGACAACGTCGCGGTGTTCTTGCGCGCGCGCGCGCGCCCGCGCGTCCTCACGGATCCGCGTCTGTCCGGCCCGCTGCGGGCAGAGCAGCAGCCGAGGCCCCGCCAATGACGGAGGAACCGGTGGCTCGGCGCGAAACCCCGGCGGTGAGACGTGCCTGACCCTCGTTCCCGCGTGCTGCGCGCAGATCCGGCGACGCCTGCGCCGAAAACAACGAGGCCGCTGCGTCCCCGGTCCCGCGGAGTGAGTACGCGGCATAGGGTCAGACTGGCGATCTTGCGGCGCGCGGCGGGCTCGGAAGCGGCTGCGAGCCGTCGACACATGCTCACGAGTCGGCGTTGCGCCGGCCTGCTGCTCCTCTGAACGCCCCCCCGAAACGCCCTGCAGCCCAACCCCGGATATTGTGCTATGCTCGGCCCGGAAGCGTCCGCTGCGGAACCGGCGTTGGAAGGTGTGGGCTGAGACTGCGCGGGCGGGATCTTCAACACAACACCTGACGGAACTGCGCTGTCTCTGCGGCTGACTCTGCTGTGCTGTGCTGTGGCTGTGCTGTGCTGTGCTCTGACCTGTGCTGCTGTTCTCCTGTGGACCTGATGTGAAAGCCGTAGGGAGTCATGTTGGGGAGGCGACACCTGGCCCCTTCAAGCGGGTGGACGATGGTGGAGGGGTAGGGGGCCAGAGGGTCCTGAGGTCAATCTTCTACGTGCTCCATCAGAGGGCGGATTTGGCCACGTTGCCCCCTTCTCGTCGCGGATCCGCGCTCTGATGGACCTTGGAGTGACATGGCTGGCCTCATCCGCGAGGCTCCCGCGCTCTTTCATTTCCCGCTCCACTCGCACAGAGCAAGGCGGTTTTGCGCGCGCGCGCAGGACGTGCGATGAAGAAGACGCGGCCGAGCGCGATGGTTGGTGGGCGTTCCCCCCTGGTTTCAGCTCAAATGGTGCCCCAGGGCCTTCACTGTTTCCTGGAACCATCAGCGCTACCCTTCTAACGGATGAGGAAGCAGGTGGTGTGCACGAGTGTTTTCGACGTGGAGGAGGGAGGCAGGACGAGTCGAGGCGCATTATTGGCCGCCGAGGGACGAGTTCGACGCGTGCTTGTGAGCACGGCACACGTGGAAAGTCCCGGGGTGGATGTGGGGCTGGCTTGCGTATGAACATGATGTTACGGCCCCCTACCCTTCCACCCTCGCGCCGCCTCCCCCAATGACTCCCTAGAAAGCCGCCCCCAACACTCTTCCTCAATGTTCGGAATCTGAGTGGACCAAATCGGCCACACCACACTCACCACTGCCGCCGCTTCTCCTCCGAGGTTTCGGCTCCCCAGCCTACAAAATTTCATCGGTCGATAGAGGACATCGAGTTCTATCGACCGACCAAACCTCACGCGGAAAGGTGCAAAACTCACGGAGGAGAAGCGGCGGCAGTGCAACTTCCGCGATCTTGACGTTCTTCATCTCGTTCAAGACCGTGAACTTCAAAGTGTCCTAGCTCCGCGAATATTTCGAGCTGTGAGGAGCTACCTAGCTTAGTTGAAAGCCTTGGATGAGCTCTACAAGCCCATTTCAACTAATTATGCAATGGAGCCGAAATCAGAGACTCGAACATTTCCTTTGCCCAAACGCACAGTATGCAAAGTTTGTTATTTGATTTGCGACAGAATGTGCGATTGAGTGTCCAGGTCCAGGTTCTGTATTAAAAATATCGGACGCACTTGTTTTTTGTCGCATATATATTTACACTGTGCCCTTTACTACGAATGCCGCCGCGGTCGACGGATGTAATGTTTGTAGCTGTCCAATACGCAAAGCATTACTCCGATAAGCAACTCTACTTTTTTCTCTAATATCTGTGGCAGTGTCAGCTGCAGTGTGGATTTTTCCCATCCTGAAATTTTACAAACATCAACTCTGTGTAAATAGGTCACGGATAAGACACGGAGCTAGACAAGAATGACCGCACGCAAAAGCGTAGCGGTCCTCTAATCAAAGCGCCCGCCGGTCCACCAGGCATAGTAGTCCTGGTGCATCCGCTTGCGAAACAGGTTGGCCGACTTGCGCCGCGCCGCACCCCCGGAGGCATTGCCCAGCACGATTCCAAGACACTCCCGCTTGACCATCGCACTCGCCCGGATCGCCGTGATCCCGATCGCCTCACGCATCGTGTGGATTTTTGTGTTTACGAGCTTCCCCTTAACCCCTTATAGTCACGCCGGGGCATGATCGTATGCCGCTAGTCGGCGTCTCACCCTCGATGTCCGCATAGTTGAGAGAGGCGATGCCCCGGCGGTGACTCTGTAAAAATCGACGCATTCGCATTCGCATTCGCATTCGGCAGTGTCCGCATAGTTGAGAGAGGCGATGCCCCGGCGGTGACTCTTATAAAAATCCACGCATTCGCATTTGCATTCGCATTCGGCATCGCCTCTCTCAACTATGCGCGCACGTGCGCTGCGTGTTCTGCACCTGCACCTCGTTCCGAGTTTCTCTCTCCTCTAGCTAGCTTGAGTTGAGAAAGAGTAGAACTCCACTTTAGTAGATGAATAATGCGGCTAACCTCAGAGGAAGTTTGTAGAAAAATTTACTTACCAACGTGCAACAAGCGAACGAGCGACGAGCTGATTGGAGCGGTGTAAAGTGTAGAGGAGTACCACGCACTATGAATGCTTTTATGTACTCCGAGCAAGACAGAACACAGAGATCGTACTATGAATGCTTTACTCCGAGCAAGACAGAACACAAGGATCGGACTGGGAAGGAAGAGGAAGCAACACCGAGGCAAAGCTAAAGAGAGAACGATGGTTCCAAACCATCGAGCGTCTATAGCTATGTATGCAGTTTACTGCGAACTACATCCGCAGTTATCTGCATTCAAAGTATTCATTTTCAGGCGGAATAACTCAGTAGTATGACTCAACTGTCTTTATATAATATCCATCTCGCCACCTCTACTCAAGCTTCGAACAACCCGAAAGTCACGCCAAAGACTCAGTCAAAGCCGCCGTGAATGAACGCATCCGATCCACATCGAGCATCGGTCCCGAATCCGTTTTCACGAACACCATTGATTAGACAACCATAATTTTGAGGTACTGTGCCTCGGTACAGTACACAGAAAGTCCTATTATGACACACGTTTCGAACAGTAGTATGCATCTGCGTGACACGACGGTACCCGGAGTTCGCGAGGGAGGGTTGCAAGCTAGAGAGGAGTTATGCATATCTCTGCAGGAGCAGGAGGAGAGTGCCTGAGTGCCTGCCCGAGCTCTTCTAAGAAGTAGGCGCGCTGCTCTCGGACCTGCTCTACGAGAGCAAACTCTGCTAAACAGAAGACACCCGGCGCATCTACTAGTCTTCTTCTATGGTCAACCATATGCACATGCATATGCATATGGTTAACGCCACCGAGAGTGGCGGTGGACGTTCAACGTGAGAACTTTTGATCTAGAACTCGGATCGACAAACGGATTTCACTTTTCAAGGTAGGATACCCAGATTGAGTTGCACTGGCGTGCTCATTTCCTTCTCCGAGTCCGGGATCATTGAGAACTTTTTTCAGGAAAGCTCTCACGTTCAACGTGAGCGATTTTGATCTAGAGATCTAGGAGCACATGTAGGAGTTGATCTGGCTCAAGTTCGAGGTGATAGAACAGAATATCAAATTTTTACAGAGATTAGAGCAAGGGAACCTTCTCTACTTCCAAGTCCCCGGCGACCATTCCGCGAAAAACGCGAAAATCCTTAGTTTTTGGCCTTGAATCGGCCGAGCGCCCGGGACGCGATGGGTGTTCGAGCGCGAGAAGCGCTGACTGCAATTCGCCAAGCCCAGCACTGTCTACCTCCCTTTGTGACCAAGCATGCTGCAACTGTTCTGTCTGCTCGATGCAGCTCGTCGCAGTCCGCCTGTTGACTTTGAAGCTGCACTTTCGAGCAGAAGTCGTCGAGATTCTTCATCGGTTGCTCACGGCAGCCGGAACGGAAGGCAGATGCTCGCGGAGGGCCAACAAGTCAGACTTTCGATACAAGAGCATGGTTTCTGCACCTCCCGCGACCAGGCATCGATACTATTCAGCATGGGAACCCTTTGCTGCTGTGAGATCGACCGAAAATCGTCGCCCAGACCTCCATCCTCGAGCCACCCCACGGGCGGTGTTGGTGGACGTGCTGCGGGCCTACAAACGGTTTTTCGGACGTCGTCGCGGGCGAAAGCGACCGGCCTATTCCCCCCTCGGGACCCATACCAATGGCTCTTGGTAAGTGGTTTGGTACAGTTTGAGCTCTGGGGCGAACGCAAGCATTGCAAACGCACCGCCACTCTCGGTGGCGTTAACCATACGTGCAACACCACAACCCACTCACGATTTCCAGCGCATCATCCTTTTTTATTTTCCACGCTGCAAATGGCAGCATTTTCGATTGTATCACCAGCGCCAAACGGGCGCGTACGGGAAACCCCACGGAAGAAGTCCACAAGAGCACGGCCGAAAGAGCGCAGCGCGAGAGCCACATTAACATTTACTTCTTGCCCCCACCGGCTTTGTCTTTCTTGCGCTTCTCCGCTCGGGCCTTGCGCTCGTCCGGCGTGGAGGCCTTGGAGCCCGCCTTGCGCTCCCGCTCGTCGCCCTTGTCCTTCTTCTCCTTCTTGCCCTTGGCACCGTCGTCCTTGTCCTTGTCCTTGAACATCTCCGCGAGGCGCTTCTTGTTCGCCTGCGAGGTGCGGCGCGCGGCGGCGCGCGGCGGCGCGTTGGGTCAGCACGCGATCCTCGCAACGCCGGCCCCTGCTGGCGACGCGCTCCCACCGCCGGCGTTCTTACCTCAATCTCCTCCTGGCTCTGCTTGTCAGCGCCCTTCTTCATCGCGGGCTTGACCTCGGTCTGCACGGCCGCCATGTACTTGGCGCGCTTCCAGAAGCACACGTAGTAGTTGAACGCGCCCATCTTGTGGATCACCTCACGCTTCTGGATCGCCTTTTGGCGCTTGAGCTCCTTGAGCCGGAGCTTCTCAGAGGCCCGGCGTGTCATCGCCCGTTCCCCCTCCAGCTGCTCCTTGCGCTGCGTCCACCACTTCACACCTAGCGTATGCTCCATCATGTTCTCCTGCATCCGGAACGCGGGATGCAGGAGCCTAGGGAACTGCGTGTTCATGCTCTGGAACTCCATAAAGTCGATCTTGCCGTCTTTGTTTGTGTCGAACTTGTCCAGCGCGATCTTCAGGTTCGAGTTCGGGTCGTTGCCGTGGAGCATCTCGACCAGGGCGTGCAACTCGTCCTGCTCGATGTACCCGTTCTTGTCCTTGTCGAACACGTAGAAACAGAACTTGAGCACGTCAGTGCGGCCAAACATGCAGTATGTGCCCAACGTCTGCACGAACTCGCTGAAGTCTAGCGTGCCGTTATTGTCAATGTCGATGAGCTCAAAGATGCTGTCCCCGAACACCGTTCGAGGCTCGTTGATCAACACATAGAACTCCGCGATGTCGATCGTACCGCTCTTGTCCTTGTCGTGGTTCTGGAAGCGTTTCCACAGTATACGAATGTGCTTCTTCTCGAGCTTGAGAAGGTCGATCGTCTTTTGCATGCGCTCATCAGGGACGGGGACTTTGTTCCCCATCGCTCCTGCCGAGGCTCGTTGCCCCTCCGGCTACCCACCCAGGCACGCCCTAGCGGGCCCAGACGGCGGGACGGCGGCGGCGGCGACGACGACGATGACGAGAGGGAACTCGCCGACGCCCTAGCCGTGAGCAACGGTTCCCGGCGCGGCCGCGCGCGCGGCGCGCTGGTGGAGTTGCATGTATGTTGTACAGTGTGGTACTGTGATGGGGTCGAAGGCAAAATTCCTCCATCCTATGTACCGCCCGGCGGTACCTCTTAGAGTACTCTATCTCAAACCCTTTTTCAACTTTCAACACCAAGACTGCGTGATGCGCAGGCCAATTTCCCGTCACTCTGTGAAGACCGTTTGTGGATAGCTGTCCTCATCGCTGAGAAAATGGTACCTGCGCACGCTGACCCTGCCTCTCCAAGACGCAGCACGCCGACCACACGACGGCCACCACCATGGCCCTGGAGGGCAAGATGGAGTCCACTCTGGTCATTTTGGACCACCTAGAGTGCTAAGGTGTTCACTGGGATGACTCCAAGTGCTCAGGAGGTCCTGAGAGTGCTCTATCATGCTCTTGGTGCCTTGTGGTGCCTCCTCTGGCCCACCCCTGGGCCTTCGCGACGCGCGTGGACGTGGTCGTGGGTAGCGTGCACGGCGTGGAGGGGACCATGCTAGATCTCGGCGAGTTTTTCGAATATCGCAAAATCCTTTTGCAGGCCATCTAGTATGATGCACAGGACCTGCCAGGAGCACTGTATGGCCCTCCTACACTACTTCTTGATCAGGTCATCATAGGGTTTTGCCTTCGACCCCAGTATGTGTTCTACGAAGCACTCAGCGAACGTGATGTCGTGGCTCGGCGAACTTAGTCCATAACCCTCGTTCTGACGCATAGTTTTTCGAAAAAAATAAACTACTTCCCGAGCTCGGATTCTCGTTCTGTCTTCTCCTACAGCAGCGTGAGGTCCTCACGCTTTAGGAGGGAAAAACAGAACGAGAATCCGAGCACTAGAAGTAGTTTATTTAAAAAAAAAACTATGCACCCGTCGACCCTGAGATAACTCGAGATAACTAGCGTTTGCTAAGAAATCGTCCCCCCCCTGGACTAAGTTCGCCGAGGGCGGAAGAGGCGGCGGAGTCCGCAAAGGCCGGGCATGCGGCGAACTGTTAGGGGGCACGTAAATTTAAGGTCTAGCTAGTTGTCGTTCGCGCGTTTGGATCTCTACGAACTACATCCGCAGTAAACTGCTCTCGGATTCAACGCAGAGAGGCTTTAGATGATCGGTGGTTTGGAACCATCGTTCTCTCTTTAGCTTTACTCCTTGTTTGCTTCCCTCCTTCCTTTTCCAGTCCGATCTCTGTGTGATGTTCTGCTTGGTGAAAAAGCTCTCAGAGGGGGGCGCATGAATCTGAAACAATGTCGCGACTCGCGTATGCACGACTCGGGGGGTTGTCGAGACTCGCGCGTCGCGACTCGCGTAGGTTAGCACGACTCGGTGCGCACGACTCTGTGGGTTGTCGCGACTCGCGTAGGTTCGTTGTCGCGACTCGCGTAGGTTGTCGCGACTCACGTATTTCCCCGAGTCGTGCATACGTGAGTCGCGACATCGTTTCAGATTCTCATGCGACCCCCTCTGTTAGGTGGCGCTTGCGGCGCCGTTCAGTCCGACGCACGGCCGGTTTAGGCGGGAGAGTGGTTGAGGGAGGGCGGCCAGCATGAAGCTGGCGTACGGCAGGGAGGGTCGGACCGAGAGGGGTCCATGTTCGGATATTGGCTCGCCTCTTCCCTCCTCTCTTTGCGCACGGTGGAAGTACCGCTGCGCCCTGCCCCCGCGGTCCGAGGTGAGCGAGGAGACGCTCCCTCACGGACCGAGAAGTCGAAATTTTTTTTCTCCAAAGGAGATTGTTTTTACCGTGGCATGACTGGAGGTCAACCGCTTTGATTCTCCTACGGAGGTTTCGCATGGCTTCTTCGCCCTACGTGCCAGACGATCTGGCTATATAGGGGCGATTGCCACCCATCCGAAACGAGGTCCGACGCTCTATGAGAGCGACGAATTAAAGTTGAGACAGACCAGGTCAGGAGACCGGGTCGGTCGTCATGGGGGGTCGGGTTCCTCTTCGAGGATGTGCTATCGTCACGTGGCGGGTCAGTCCGAAGGGTCGGACTGAGAGCCCCGCTGTGACGAGCGCCCCGACCGAGTTTTGCTGCCCAACCTTATCGCTTGCCGTGGCGCGGAGCGATCGGATGATGATCGCGCCGGCCCAGTGCAGTCAAGCAGACCCCGAGTCGCAGGGCGCGACACGGGCGATGCGATTCGGTAGTTGCCTGGTATTGTCCCTCGATCATCGCGGCCGCAGGCCGCGGTCATGTTTCTCCTTATCCCTCTCGTCCCCGGACGGTCGCGAACGACTGCGTTCCTCGATGCCTAAGCACAGATCCGCGGCCAACGTCAACAGCGAAAAGTTCACCCGAGCTCAACTCTCTAGTAACTAGTCGTCGTCGTCGTCGTCGTCCCGCCTCCGTGGGTTCGGCAGCAGGTTGGGTGCGCGAATTTCCATCCACTTGTCGAGGGTTTCCCAGATGCGGTGGGTCTGGAGCTGGTCCATGTTCCGGGACTGCTTCTTGATCGGGAAGACGCTCACGTTCCACGAAAGGATGGAAGGGACGACCTTCTTGTCGTCAAAGAAGATGTGGAAACCTTGGCACCGCGAGAAGATCTCCACCGGGGAGCCCCACTTCCAGTTCTTGAACTGCCACTCGGGCCCCGCCGCGAAGACCGCTACCACACGGTCCCAGTGGCGCTGGTGGAACTTGGACGTCGAGTCCACGACCTTGTAGCGAATAAGGCCCAGCGTGGGGTGCACGCGCTCAACGAGGACCTCCGGGACCTTCGCCGCGCCGGCCTTTCGCCGCTCCGCCGTGCTTACGAAGCGCCCGTTCTCCAAGAACTCCTTCACGTTGTACAGCGTCAGGGGCGCTGTGAGCGACGAGGGCACGATGATGATGGGCACGCCATCGGCACGCTTCGCGCCGCCGGAGCCCTTGGCCGCGGAGCCCCCCGCCGGGGCCGCCCCCCCCGCCACGGGGGCCTGCGGCTGCTTCCCGCCGGTGGCCGCGCCCTTTTTCAGGTTCTGGTCCCACTTCACGATGTCCTGGAAGGACTTGGACGACTGCAGGATGTTGTTGCGGTCCCGGATCCGGATCTCACGGTCGGCCACGATGTCCTGCACCGCCTTCTTGGCCTCGCTCGGCGGCGCCGGGGCGGGCCGCCGCTGAGCCGCGGCGGCGGAGGCCGCGGCGGGGGCGGCCTCCACCGCCTCCGCCGGGGCCGCGGCCCGGGGAGCGGCAGCGGGCTCTGCTGCCGGCGGCGCCGCGGCGTCCACCTTGCGGCGCTTAGCGTCCTGCTCCTCTCGCGCGGCCTGCGTACGCCGCAGGGAGCTGCGGTCGATGCTGGCCGAGGTGTCGGTCTTTCCTGTGATGTAGTTGAGCAGGTTGGTCTTGTCGAGATTGGACACGGTGGCGACCCTGCTGGACCGCGCGGCGCGCATATAGTCCCCAACGCCGAGGTCCTTCTTCTGCACGAAGAAGACCAGCGCTTCGAGCGTGTAGAACCCGCCCGCCTGCCGCTTGTACGTCGTTGGCGCGGTGCGGGGGAAGCGCAGGTCGTCAAAGACGAACGAGTCGCCGTCCACCGCAGGCTCTCGCCCGGCGATGGTGAAGCGCCGCAGCGCGGTGAGCGCGTCCATAATGGCGGCCCTTATAAGGAGCGGTCTGGTGCTCTACGGCACCTGTACTGGAGGACTGTAGCTGGCTGGAACTTCGAAACTGAGCGTGTGTGCGTGGCGATGAGTCGTATCGCTGTTTCTGAGAACACGCACCGTTCTACTCCAAGGTTGAAAGCTCTAGAAGCAGACGCCCGTGGTAGCGGTGATGAATGTCAGCCGTGCGATCGCTTCCCGCAATACGCACTACGCACCGCTTCGACGGTGGTGGTTACATTCATGTACTAGTACCGGTACATAACCCCTGCGAAGATCGAAGTGCATTGAGTGCGCCACCTCTGAAGGGCTAGTAGACGCCGCGCGCAAGTGCGCGCCACGCGACACGCCTGGTCACTCAACACCATACGCCCCCCGCCACCGGAACGCCACTCAGGATGTGCTCGCTCTCAGCCTCTTTACTACTACCCACTAAAACTACAGCTGGAAAATTGAAAAGAGAAAGAGAATTTGGAGGAGAGCTGGCGGTGTTGGCTGCAAGGTCGTCAAAGACGAACGAGACGTCGTCACCGCAGGCTCTCGCCCGGCGAAGGTGAAGCGCCGCAGCGCGGTGAGTGCGTCCATCGGCGGCCCTAAGGAGCGGTGCAAAGGTGTCTGAGCAGCAGACAAGAGGAGCGAGAGGCGCCGTTCTGACCCCGCCCTCCATGTAAGTATTGTTTTTTTGCGTTAGTTTGCTGTCAAGAGGGCGGCACCGCCGGTCGCCTTGATCTTCTTCTCGGCGAGCCTGTTGACGGATGGAATCTGAGCAACGCGCTTTTGATTTTGGTCGAGAGCTCCTCAACACTGCAATGCGGCGCGCGGTCATGATGGGCTCGCGCCGTGAAGAAGCGCGCCTTCACCACGACGGGAATGTCCGGCAGCTGGCCAGACCCGAGAACCTTGAAGATCCTGTGCTGTGTCACATCAATCACGATGGCCTTGCCATCCTTCGCCTCCTCCGCTGCCTTGCGGTCCTCCTCGGACACCAGCGTCCACAGCTTGTCGAGGTTAATCGTCGGGGTGTAGCCGACGTTCCTCTTCAGGTGGAAGTGCCTCATGCCAACCTTCCCAAAGTATCCCGGGTGGAACTTGTCGAAAAGAATTCGGTGGTGGTGCTGGCCACCGGCGTTGCCCCGGCCGCCAGGGTGCGACCGGTGCTTGCCGACACGGCCATGCCCCGCGGACACGTGGCCGCGCTTCTTGCGGTGTTTGTGGAGACGGGCAGGCCTGCAACAGCGCGGGCGCTGGGTCAGTCGATGCGGACAGCCGAAATCGCCAAAGGAACCTCTCACTCTCGCCCTCCCGGTCTGCAGCTCTCTCCCCCGAGAGCCGGAGCACAGAAAACCTCGCCGCAGCACGCCGGCCAGCGCCGAGGCGGAGACAGCCCGTGGAACAACAGGGCGCAGGGAACGCTGCAGCTCTCTCACCTCTCGGAAGGGACACTCGGTGCGGAGAGCGCTTTTTGGGCTTGCATCGCGACTTTTTTTTTCCAAAAGTCGAAAAAAGAAACGAGTGTCGTAGCCACACGATCTGTTCAAAGGCCTGGGGACCGGGGGAGGACTTCCTGCATCCCCCCCCGCGCGCGCTGGGGAGCTCAAGGATGCTCTCCCAGTATCTCACGCAGGGTCAGCAGGCAGCGATGCAGCAGAACGGCCGGGCGCTCGCCGAGCTGCTGGGCCTCGGCGCGCACAAGCCCCCGGCGCTGCTGGCGGAGCTCGCGGGCCTTCCAGAAGCCCACGAGGGCTGGGGCCGGCCGCTACCACCGAAGCTGGCGCGGCTCTTCTACCACCACCTGCGCAGCGTGCAGCTCCTGCACGGCGGGAGCCCGGGCGCGGCGTTCAAGCAGCAGATGCAGCTCTGCTCCGTGTTCCTGGAGGCCTACGAGTCGGCGGAGGACGGCTGGCTCAACCCGGTGATGCGGCGGCTGCAGGTGGACTCGCGGTTCTTGTCGATGCAGGCGGACAGCGCGGTGGTCGCCGCCGGGGGGCAGCAGCTCAACTCCTGCCTGAAGGAGACCAAAGTCGTCGTGGAGCGCTGCGTGAAGCTGACGCGCGCGCGGACCCGGCCGGGCGCGGGCCCTGCGGACGAGTCGCGCGCCAAGAAGTGGGCGATGCTCTTCACCATCAACACGCAATTCAAGATCTACTTCAAGCTGAAGAATGTGGGGCTCTGCAAGCAGCTGCTGGCCACGGTGAACCACTCCTCGTCGCCGCGCTTCGAGGGGTTCCCCCTGGCGGACAAGGTGACGTACAAGTTCTACGTCGGAAAGCTCGCCCTGATGGAGGACGACTTCGCGGCCGCGGACGAGGCCCTGACGTACGCTTTGGAGCGCTGCGAGCCGAGCAAGCTGAAGAATCGGAAGCTCGTGGTGACTTATCTCGTGCCCGCGCGGCTCTGCCTCGGGCAGTGGCCCGCGCCGGCGCTGCTGGAGAAGTACGGTCTGACGCCGTTCTACGGCCCGCTGTGCGCCGCGATGCGGAGCGGGGACCTCGCGAGCTTCGAGCGCTGCCTCGAGGCAAACGAGGCATACTTCATCCGCGCCGGGCTCCTGCTCCTGGTGCAAAAATTGCAGATGATCGTGTACAGGAGCCTGTTCCGGCAGTGCTTCCGGGCGCTCGGGAGCAACAAGATCAACCTGCGGAAGCTCGTGGGGCTCTCTGCCCTGGCGCGACCCGGCGCGGGGGACGGCGCGGCGGCTCTCGGAATGGACGAGCTCGAGTGCGTCATCGCCAACCTCATCTACCGTGGGTACGTCAAGGGCTACATCTCTC
>JACLAC010003249.1_pt1 | contig 14468 bp, 12 predicted proteins | sample 8027881 | NCBI WGS metagenome assembly JACLAC01 (sample SAMN15725517, study PRJNA655200) | protist metagenome | isolation source: fluorescence activated cell sorting (FACS) single amplified genomes of... | place: Spain: Blaines Bay Microbial Observatory, Mediterranean Sea | collected 2016-01-19 | reverse complement strand
TCTGTATGTGGCTTTGCTCATTACATTGAAGACGCTGATGCGGGCTTAGTGATCGGTGAGCCATTTGACCAAGAGGGCCTAAATGCGGCTGTTGCTAGGGCGCTTTTAGACAGAGCTTGTCGTGCATCCTGGTCCTTGAGCGGCGTGGCTTTTGGCCAAACCAACGACCAACTTTTTGAGATGCCGGCCAACGCTCTCGCTGTTATCGCAGAGTATTCTGACAGACGAAGGGCCAGCTCCGCGTGACGGTTTTTCTTCGCGAAGAGGTGTCTAAAATTTGGTCTAAGGCGGAGGCGCTAGACTGCGCGTTCGCCCTTGAAGGAGAGGTCTACCGTGATGTGGCTAGACGCAAGACCATGCGAGTGGAGCTTGGTCAACGGATCTATTTTGTAAAACTCCACGATGGCGTCGGTTGGTTTGAAGTAATCAAAAACTGGTTGCAGCTGAAGCGTCCGGTGTTGGGTGCAGAAAATGAGTACGAAGCCTGCCGGGGTCTTGCGGAGGTAGGCATTCGAGCGCCACTTGCAGCTGCGTTCGCCACGGACGACGGTGCGTTTGCATCTCGGCGATCGTTTATTCTCTGCGATGAGCTGAAGGATCATACTAGTCTTGAAGATGTCGTTGCGCCTTGGTTCGAAAACAAACCCGCGCCGCTTACCCGCCTGCGCATGTTGGCCGCCGTGGCTGAGTTTGCGCGTCATTTCCATGCTCGCGGTTTCATACATCGAGACTTTTACATCTGTCATTTATTGGCTGAGGGTCATGCGTTAGCCAATAATGAGTTTGATCTTGCGGTGCTCGATTTGCATAGAGCCCGGCGTTTTGACGTTGTGCCAGACCGCTGGCTGCGCAGGGATCTAGCGGCACTTCTGTTCTCAACTTTAGATCTTGGCTATACGCGGCGCGACTGGCTGCGTTTTATTCGGCTCTATGCAGCTAGGCCTTTACGCGAAGAACTCCATGAGCGGGGTCATTTTTGGCTCAGTGTGAAGCGGCGCGCCGATAAGTTGTACCGAGAGGGGATTAGGAAAGATCTTGTGAAAGGGCTCTACAACGGAGACGTAAATTGAGATTTACGACCGCCGATCTAGAGAAAGCGGCTATGAACCTGTGTGCGCCCTTTCAAATAGAGGTCCAGCTGGATCCGGATAAGGACTTGGGTAAGAGCGGGCCCTTGACGCTTGAATTTCAACAAGTGGCTCGAGTACTGCCCGGGCGACGGGTATCTGGAATTGGCCATTGCGGCGGACGGACCGTGTTTGCCAAAATATTTTATGGTCGGCAAGCGCGCCGATACTGGGAAAGAGAGCTTACCGGTGCCGCATTGATGGCGCGTTCTGAAGCGTCCTCGCCGCCCCTGATTGGACAGGGTGCTACGGTAGATGCAGGTGGCTATGTCGCGCTGTATCAGGCTCTGCCGGGCGCCGTTGGATTGTCTGATAACGATCACGAAGAGATCGTCGCTGCACTGCGCTGTTTGGCCCGCCTGCACGATACGAATCTTGTCCAATCTGATCCGCACTTGAACAACTTCGTGAGATCAGACGGGGTGGTGTACGCCGTAGACGCAGATAGTTTGAGGCGCGCGCCGCAGGTCCGACGCCATTTAAACAACTTAGCGGCCCTGCTTGCGCAAAGAACGCCGGAATTCGACCAGGAGATCGCGGAGCTTTGGGCAATCTATGCTCAGGAGCGTGATGAATACGTCGCGCGTATGGGCTCACCGGAGCAGTTGCTCAAGCTGACTCGTCGGGAACGGCAATTGCGAGTGCGCCGTTATCTAAAGAAGACGCAACGGGAGTGTACTGAGTTTGTACAACGGCGAAAATTTACACGAGATTTTCTGTGTGACCGGGGTCATTGGCCAAGCTTACAAAAATTTATGGCGTTTCCTGAAGAGTTTATGACTTCCGGAGCCCCGTTGAAGCAGGGCAATAGTGCGACCGTTGTGCGGTGCGTCATTGACGGTAACGCCTATGTCATCAAACGCTATAACATCAAAAATCTTGCGCATCGGGTAAAGCGTTGGATAAAACGTCGTGCGCGCAACGCGTGGATGAATGGCCATCGCCTGGACTTTCTTGGCATTGATACTGCAAAACCAGTTGCGCTGCTAGAACAAAAGTGGGGGTGGTTCGCGGGCGTTGCTTATCTTGTCATGCCGGATTGCGGGGAACGCGATCTTGTCCATACGTTGGCGCGTGCGCCTGAACGTTTGGATGAGCTTGCGCCAAAGACGGTCGCTTTGTTAACCAAGCTACGCCAGGCGGGGCTTGAGCATGGAGATCTCAAGGCCACAAACTTAATGGTCAGTGACGATGCAGTGTTGTTGATTGACTACGATGCGGTAAGAGAAGGAGATCCTGCAGGGGATGTCGTTCGTTTTCTAGAAAATTGGGTAGACGATCCGGAGCTGTTAGAGGCGTGGCGTTGCTATTTTGGCACAAAGACTACTGAGCGAGGTTCGTAGTCAAAGCGTGGGCTGAAGTGTTGCTTTAGTCTGAAGCAAAGGGCAAGAGGTCAGACAGTACTGGCGTTGTCCGGAGCATGCGACTGCCGTTAGAACATTGCTTGGGTGTTACTGGTAGAGAGACGGGACTCCGGGCGGTCTCGTTTTGAAACGTTTATGTAGCCACAGATATTGTTCTGGTCTTTTGCGCACAAGTCGTTCGATTTGTTGATTGATACGTGCAGCGTCGACGCTATCGTCGCCACTGGGATAGTCCTTTAGTGCGGGATGGAACTCGATCTCCCATTGCCCAGAGTCCACATTCTTGGTTTGTTGGACGAACAGGACTGGTGAATTGTTGAGTTTTGCAAAACGCGCTGTCGCTGTGATGGTTGCTGTCTCGATACCGAAAAACGGCGCGAACACGGAGTGTTTGAGCCCGTAGTCTTGATCTGGCGCGTACCATACGACGCGACCCTGTTTCAGTCTGCGCAACACCTGGCGTGTATTTTCACGCTCAATAACGCCGTCAAAGTAGCGCTTGCGACCATTGAACTGCAGCCACTCCCATGCGGGGTTTTTGTTGAACCGATACATAACGTCGATTGGGCCGCACTGAGCGAGTGGTGCGCTGATGACGTCCATCACCGAAAAGTGCGCGCCTAGTAAAAGGACACCTCGATTCAGTGCGACCGCGTCGCTTAGATGAGACAGCCCCTTAATGGAGAAATAGGGCATTAGGTCCTTCCTCGGGTTGAGCCAAGGAATCATCAACTCGAGTGTGCCCATACCAATGTGTTGAAATGTTTGTTTTGCAAGCGTAACGCGTGCCTGCTCGTCCAAATCTGGAAAGCACAGTTCAAGGTTACGCAGAGTAATACGCCTGCGTTCGTGACCAAGCCGATACAGGAGTCTACCGGTGGCTCGTCCCAAGGCGCTTATCCATCTGAGTGGAAGCCTGACCATTAGCCATACGCAGCCTATCAAGAGCCAAGTTGGCCAGACGGCGGGGGCAAAAACGTGAGGTGCTCGATCTCTCTTATGTACGCGTTTTCGTTTCGACATTTTGGCTGAGGAGTCTAGGTGACGCGATAGTAGCGCATTGCAAGCCACGGTTGTAAACATGCGAGCCGTGGTAAGATCGGGTCCCCGTTGCCCAGATCATAGTGACCATGGCTGTAGATTCCAACCCTCTGTATTTAGCTCCCGCTGACTTGTCGCAGGTACACGTACTCGTCATTGGGGATTTGATGTTGGACAGATACTGGGCGGGACCTGCCGCTCGGGTCTCACCAGAAGCGCCTGTTCCAGTTATCAAGGTAGAAAGCACTGAAGGCCGGCCAGGTGGGGCTGCTAATGTGGCGCTGAATGTGGTGAGCCTGGGTGCGCGATGCACGTTAATTGGCTACGTTGGCGATGATGAACCGGGCCGCTCGCTGACAGAGACGTTGCAAGCCGCTGGGGTGCAGTGCGACGTTGTCACGGTCGACGAATGGTCAACGATAGTGAAACTCCGCTTGCTCTCGCAGCGACAACAATTGATACGCGCCGATTTTGAAGAGCCGTTACCCACCCTCGGTATGAGCGAACGCCTCGCGACACTGCAAAACAAAGCTGAAAAGTATCTTGCAGAATGCGATGTACTTATCCTCGAAGATTACGACAAAGGGGTAATCGATGAGCCCGCAGCCCTCCTTGCAGCAGCGAATCAAGCAGGGGTGAAAACTGTGGTGGATCCGAAAATGAAGGCGCTGTCGACCTATCGGGGAGCATCGATCATTAAACCAAATGAAAAAGAGTTCCAGTACAACGTGGGTGCTGAAGTCTCCGGTGAAAGGCTCTCCCAGGAAGCCAGCCGGTTGTGTGAGGAGTTGGGTTTTGCAGGGCTTGTGGTCACTCGCGGTAGTGACGGGATGGAGGTGTGCAGTCCAGACGAGACTCGCCACATCCCAGCGCGGCCGGTTGAAGTCTATGACGTAACGGGCGCGGGTGACACGACCGTCGCGGCTCTTGCGATAGGGGTAGCGTTAGATTGGTCACTCTTTGAGGCGGCACAAGTGGCGAATGTAGCGGCGAGTATCGCGGTATCGAAATCTGGGACTTCACCCGTAACGGCACCTGAGGTTAACCGCGCGTTGAGTCTGAGACGACATAGCCAAGGGATGATGGAGAGAGATGAACTCACCAGAGAGATAGACATAGCGAGACAAGCAGGTGAACGGATTGTGTTCACGAATGGGTGTTTTGACTTGTTACACGCGGGGCATGTGACTTACTTAGAAGAAGCAGCAGCACTGGGTGATAGATTGGTTGTTGCAATCAATGATGATGCCTCTGTGACGAAGCTAAAAGGCAAGGGGCGCCCTGTGATACCAGTTGAAGGACGTAGTCGAGTCTTGCTGGGGCTGGGTTGTGTTGATTGGGTTGTTAGTTTTACAGAAGATACGCCGATCCCGCTTTTGCAACTCTTGCAGCCTGAGATTTTGGTGAAAGGCGGAGACTATGGCGCCAATCAAGTAGTGGGGGCGGATATAGTCAAAAATTACGGTGGTGAGGTCCAGGTCTTAAGTTTGGTCGAAGACGTCTCGACGAGCGCCATTGTCGAGCGGATTGCTGAAGGTCTTCAGTCCGGCGTCAGCTGACGGGCATTTTCTTTAAGGTGTTCGGGATTGGTTGTGCCAACAACGATGCTGTGTACGCCGGTTTGAGCTGCGACGAAGGCGAGATCGCGCGCGCGGCCATGGCCACTTGAGAGCGCTTTCTTTATCAAGACACCACACCCTTGCTGTGCAGCGGTCGCAATGACTGCTTGATCTGCCAGATAGTCAGGATTGAGGGTTGCCATGATCACATCAACGCCTTGGGACAATGCCAGCTCCGCGCCTTGAACGGATTTATGCGAGATGCCGACGGCACGAATCTTCCCCTCCTGCTTTAAGTCCTTGAGCGCATCGAGCGTGCCTAGTTCAGTGAGAATCTTTTTGTCTGCGCCGTTTGAGTGGATCAGGACGACATCGAGGTAGTCCGTGCGCAGACGCAGAAGGGAGCGTTTGATGCTTGCGCTAACGGCCTCTGGGCTAAAGTCATGGCTAGACTGAGTGCCATCGAACGTTTCACCAACCTTAGTGCAGAGAAGCCAACCGGCGCGCTCGCCCTTTAGAAAATTACCTAGACGCTCTTCGCTTTTGCCATAGGCTGGAGCGGTGTCGAGCATATTGATACCGAGATCCTTGGCTGTGTTAAGGAGTGCTTTGACCGCATCGTCGTCGGGAATCGCGAAACTTGTCGGATACTTTACGCCCTTGTCTCGCCCCAACTTCACGGTACCGAGACTGAGTCTTGCGGTTTGCATGCCTGTATCGCCAAAGGCGAAGCGCTTTAGCGGGGCTACCAACGAAAGGTACCTACGTTGACGGTTTGTTGATGCGTGGGCAAAGTGGCGAACTTTTGGTATGCGGGCGGCAACTCACGTAAAACTTGATCGCCGAGGTCTGGGGCTAGAGTGAGCTTGGTTGGGAAGCATTGGACAAAATTGTCGATTTTTGCCACGTACGCTTCGTCGGGTCGAACACCTCCACGTTGCAAAGGCTCGGCGCGATCGACTTGAAAGGTTGTGTAATCAGCACCACGCCAATCTAACCAGGGTATGCAGTGTACTAACTCGCGTCTGGCGAATTCGATCTGGGCTGCATCGCTGCGTTGTACACCGGTCGTTGCGAGCAAGCCACCGACATACCAAACCAGGTCGGCGCCTTCGCCATAGCTCGTTATCGTCAACCTAGGTTCATTATCGGTAACACCCGTGACGCAATGCGCGTTCATTTTGACGCCGTGTTTTGGGCGCACGACCACTTGCTTTAGGGGCCGAGATTGAGTTTGTAACTCGTCTATACCCAGGGTTTCGATCAGTTCTCTGCTGCCGCTACCAGCGCAACTGACAAGCGTACGGACCTTGAACGTTGTTTTGCCCGTCTTGATTTGGTAACCGTCCGCTGTTGCCACTAGATTTGTTGCGTCAACGCGTTGTTGATATGTGCAGTGTTCAAGGCCTGAGACCAAATGAGCGAGCAACGCCGGGACATCAACGACGAAATCGTTTAAGTCATAAACGGTGCCGTTAAACCCTGAAAACTCGCTTGGCCATTCATTTGGGTCGATACGATCGATTCGACCGCGTAGTGCCTTGCTGGCAAAGAATGTAGTCAAGCGACCTAAGGTCGAACGCTCGGCAAACATGTGATAGGTGTCAGCGAGGAGCGGGAGGCCCTCAAGGTTGATATCGTCGTCTCCAGCGAGACAACTTCGCCAACGAGCAGGCATGCCTGCAATGGCCTCTGATGAACCGTTCAGAATGCCACTGAGTGCGTATTTGAGTCCGCCGTGAATCATGCCTTGCGAGGCTAATGTCTGATCGCAGCCAAGCTCTCGTTCCTCGAAGAGGACCACTCGATAACCTTTTTTGGACAGCAGACGCAGTAACCAACAACCGGCAATACCGCCACCCACAATAGCGATGTCGACGTCCGTCTGGTGTTGTGTCAGGCCGTCGACCTGGTCGCGGTCAGGAGGCGGTTCTATATTATGCATTCGGTTTCATTTCTGAGCACTTGTCGGCCTTGGGTCGTGTCTCTGGATCTTGGTACATTGACAGTTTAAACGTGACCTATCAGTCTGCAAGCCATGAGCATGATCTTCTATCAACTTGTCCTATTCCTCGTCCGACCCCTGGTTATTTTGCGGCTGTGGCTGCGTGCGCGTAGTGAATCGGAGTATGGCTTGCGCCAATCTGAACGTTTTGGCTTGGTACCGGGGTCGGTGCAAAAAGGATCTGTTTGGTTCCACACCGTGTCTGCCGGGGAAACAATCGCAGCGGCGTCACTCATTCGAGAGTTGAAAGGCATCTTTCCGGATATTCCGTTTCTTGTTACGACGATGACGCCTGCCGGTTCTGCCCAAGTTCAGGAGAGACTTAGCGATGTCGTCTCGCACTGCTACGCACCGTACGACTTTGGTAGTGCCGTGGATGCTTTCTTTGCGACCGTAGAGCCTCGAGTGCTGGTTTTGATGGAGACGGAGTTGTGGCCCAACTGGGTACAGCGAGCGAGCAGCCGCAACATACCGATCATGGTGGTGAATGCGCGGCTGTCAGCTCGGTCTGCGCGGGGTTATGGGAGATTAGGTAACCTAGTGCGAGAAATGTTGGGCGGAATTGAACTTTTCGCGTGTCAGACAGTGGCGCATCGGGACCGGTTTATCGGTCTGGGGGCTGATCCGGACCGGGTCATCGTTTCTGGGAGCGTGAAGTATGATCAAACTTTGCCCGACGACTTCTCCGTTCGTGTAAATGAACTGAGGCACCAATTTGGCATCTCGGAAGGTGAATCCGTATGGATTGCTGCTTCTACGCACCCAGGCGAAGATGAAATTGTGCTCACGGCCCATCAACTGCTGCGTGAACGTATTCAGAACCTGCGTCTTATATTGGTGCCTAGACATCCAGTCAGGGTGGATGCGGTGGCAATGTTGTGCCAGAGCGCAGGCTTTGTTGTTGGCAAGCAGAGTGAGACGTCCCTGCAGCAGGATATAGATATCGTCTTGGGTGATGTAATGGGGACGTTGCTATACCTGTACGGTCTCGCCGATGTCGCCTTTCTTGGTGGCAGTTTTGAAGAGATCGGAGGACACAACCCGATAGAGCCCGCGCTCTGTCAAATCCCGGTGGTTTCGGGTCCACATCAGTATAACTTTACTGATGTTATGGAGACAATGTCGCAGGCGGGTGGACTAGTGACGGTGACAGATGCGCAGGAGCTAGCGCGAGTTGCCGCTGACTGGCTTGGGAACGATGAGATACGGTCTCAAGCTGGAAGGTCGATTGCAAAAGTGGTCACTGCGAACCGGGGTGCTCAAGAAAAGGTGCGGGAGCTAGTTGGGACCCGTATCGCCGCTACGATTCTTGAGTGATACTAATCGAGTCACCTGATCACTGGCATCTGTGAATACTTTTACCGAATGTCCTCGACGTTGGGACTCGCGTAAAAGTTTCATCATATCCCGCTGTATCCCCCCGTATGGGAAGTACTTAAAAATGACAAAAGCAAATTTCATCACTGCAACTCGCTGCTGCGGCGTAAAACCGCTTCAGGCGTAACCGAAGCAAAGCAGGGTGGTTCGACCGCGACAGACTGCCAAAGCAACTCTGGACCGACATACCGAGTGCATCTTTTACTCACGCAAGGTGAACACATTGTATCGCCTTGGAGAAAATTCGCCCTAACACCCCGACATCCCGTTAAATTACCGCTGGTTGCGCCGTACAATCCAGTTGTTGGCACACCCAAAGCTGCCGCAAGATGCCCAAGTCCAGAATCTACTGTTACGACTAGGGCGCTGACGGCGAGAATCTCGATAAGTTCGTCCAAAGGGCGTCTATCGATCATCGTCGCACCGACTGCAACGAGACGCTCTGCTCTAACTTTTTCTGCTTCATCGCCCCAAGTCACTAACGGTCTCATTCCATCCAGAACAAGCTTCTGCACCAGATCTATCCACATCGCTTCCGGCCAGTGCTTGGTAGTCCAGGTGGTGCCATGTAGCAAGAAAACCTGATTGCCCATTGTCGGTGCTCGCTCTATCCCCGACCGCCAATCACCCAAGCACTCATAGCCAAGTACAGCGCTGACTAGTTCACGCTGACGATCAATTGCATGCCCCTCTTTCTTGACCTGATAACGCTCTGCGTAGAAAAAGGCGCTCCATGGCTCTCGTGCTGAGGTGTGGGAAAACCCGGCTTTCGGCCCGCGCGCACAGGCGGCAATCACAGCGCTTTTGATTAGGCCTTGAGAATCGATCACCTGGTCATAGTTTGTTTCGCGCAACCGTTTGAAAAAGCCTCGCACTTCCTCACGATTGGCAGAAAGGCTTTTGCGCCACCGCCGCCAAGCAACCGGAATGACTTTGCCAACGCCTGGATGTTGGCGTGCGATGTCGGCAAACGATTCTTCAACGACCCAATCAACGTTAAAACCCTCATTAATGGCGTCATTAACCGCTGGTAGGGCATGAACAACATCGCCCAAGGAAGAAGTTTTAACGAGTAGAACTGATTTTCTGGGCATTGTGACCGTTAGGAACCGATCCGATCTAGCACGCGCTCAGGCGATAGATCGTTAAGACAACGTCGATGCTTGAGAGGGCACTCCCTTTGAAAACACGGGCGACATCCCATATTGAGTTCGACGACTTGGGCAGCCTCTCCCAAAGGCGGGGTGAAGCTCGGTGAAGTCGAGCCAAATATTCCGATCGTAGGGACGCCAAGCGCACAGGCCACATGCATTAACCCCGAATCATTACAAACAACACGCGAGCAGACTGCAAGCAGATCTATTGCATCCAGCAACGAGGTTTTCCCGGCGAGATTGACAACCCTCGGGGTAAGCTCAGTAATTCGCGCGCAATCCTCTGCGTCCCCTGGAGAACCCAGCAACCATACCTGACTGCCTCCTTCTAGCAACGATTGTGCAAGCTCGGCATAGTGTTCCACAGGCCATTTTTTAGCCGCTCCGAATTCCGCACCAGGACAAAGAGCCACCACCCGGACTGGATCCAAATCGAATCGTTTTAAGCAATTACGCTGATTCTCTTCATCCACCGTTAGTCTCGGCAAAGGATAAGGTTGGTCGATTAGGTTTCCGGCTGGATCGGCGAGCGCCATAAAACGCTCGATCATGAGCGGATAGTCGCTAACGTCACGCAACCGGCGGTTCAGCAATCCGTAGCGCGCTTCACCATGCCAGCCAATTCGTTCAGGAATGTTCGCAAATGCGGTGAAAAGCGCGGATTTCCAGCTGTTCGGCAGAACATACGCAGCGTCAAAATCCAAGCTCTTAAGCAAGCGAGCCATCTGCCACCGCTTACTCAAACCCAGCTGTCCATGAGGAAGGTCGATGGCGAGCACACGCCGAATCTCTGGCATTCTCTCCGCCACCGGGACAGTAGCTGGTGGCGCGACCATATAGATTTCGTGGTATTTAGCAGTTAACAATTGTACCAACGCATGCGACATAACCATGTCGCCGACCCAGGCTGGCCCGACAATTACTGCTTTTTTTAGACCTGCGTGTGCCACTCAGGAAAACTGTTTCGCTGACCGCGCACCTGATCAAAATAGGCACTTTGCAGCCGCTCTGTGATGGCGCCTCTTCTACCCGTACCGATGGTGCGTCCGTCGAGACTATTAATTGGCAAGACTTCAGCTGCAGTCCCCGTAAAAAAAGCCTCGTCTGCAATATAGACCTCATCGCGCGTAATACGACGTTCGTGAATAACAAGACCTGCTTCGGCCGCGAGCGCAAAAACCGTATCTCGAGTTATTCCGGCCAAACAGGATGTGAGTTCAGGCGTATGCAGTTCGCCATTCTTAATCAGGAAAATATTCTCGCCACTACCCTCTGCAACGTACCCTTCATTGTCTAACAATAGTGCTTCGTCGCAACCACTGTCTAACGCCTCATGTAGCGCCAGAATAGAGTTGGTGTAGTTACCATTCGACTTAGCTTTACACATAGTAATGTTGACATGATGACGCGTATACGAGGAAGTGCGGACCTTAATTCCTTTCTCACGCGAGTCCGCGTCCATATAATCGGGCCATGGCCACGCGGCGATCGATAAGTGCACAGACAATCCCTGGGCCCGCAGGCCCATAGCCTCAGACCCAAGAAACGCCATCGGTCGCAAATATCCTTCGTCGATCTCGTTAGCTCGAAAACAATCACGCTGGGCTTCATTGACCTCTTTGGCGCTATACGGAATTTTCAACCCCAATATATGCGCTGAGTTAAACAACCGCTCTGTGTGTTCGTTCAATCTAAAAATACACGGCCCCTGGGGTGTGTTGTACGCGCGTACGCCCTCGAATACGCCAAGTCCGTAGTGCAGCGTATGGGTTAGCACATGTACTTTGGCATCACGCCACGGGACGAGTTCACCATCCATCCAAATGAATCCATCACGGTCTGCAAAATTTGGCTCAGTCATATCCTATACGGGTAACTCTTGGCGGCGCAGTATTCCACCATAAATCGCCCGCCAATGCAGCCTGAAACCGGTGTAGTAGTGACTAATCAGATGTCTTGCGAAATGGGTGCTACCCGCAACACCTCAGAGACTGTGGTCAAACCAGCCCCCACTTTTTGTGCACCTGACAGCCTAAGCGTTCGCATGCCTTGGCTAAAAGCCGCCTTACGAAGCGCGGCAAGCTCGGTATCCGCTCTGATCTGCGATTGGATTTCGGCTGACATCGGTAAGATCTCGTAGATCCCCATCCGGCCCAGAAAGCCGGTGTCACGACATTCAAGACAACCCTTCGGTATGTAGAAGCGAACCGGGGGTTTGACACGGAACGGTTTAGTCAACAGAGTCCACGCCTCCGTGTCTACGGGTTCTTCTTCCTTGCAATGCGGGCAGAGTGTGCGCACCAGTCGCTGCGCCATAACGCCGAGTACGGTCGCCCGGATCATATAGGCGGGGACGCCGAGATCGAGCATCCGGCTAACCGCGGTCGGCGCGTCATTCGTGTGCAACGTGGAGATAACCAGGTGACCAGTTAGAGCCGCCTGTATCGCCATCTCCGCCGTTTCTAAGTCTCGAATCTCACCAATCATGATGATGTCTGGGTCTTGGCGCATCAGTGCGCGTACACCGGACGCAAAAGAAACGTCGATGTTGTGTTGAATCTGCATCTGATTAAAAGAAGGCTCCACCATTTCGATGGGGTCCTCGATCGTACAAACGTTCACTTCATCCGTAGCAAGCTGTTTTAGCGTGCTATACAACGTCGTCGTCTTGCCCGAGCCTGTCGGTCCGGTCACGAGCACAATGCCATGGGCCGAGTGAGTCATATCGTGCCAACGCCGATAGTCGTCACCACCCAAGCCAAGCTCCTGAAAACTCCGCAACAATACATCCGGATCAAAGATCCGCATCACCATCTTCTCGCCGAACGCGGTCGGCAATGTCGACAAACGCAATTCAATCTCATCGCCATTCTGGCTCAACGTTTTAACGCGACCGTCTTGTGGTCGACGTTTCTCTGCCACGTCCATTCGCCCAAGAATTTTCAATCGGCTCGTCACAGCCGCATTCACGGCCGTCGGTAGTTCATAGACGTGGTGCAGAATACCGTCAATACGAAACCGAATCAGACCCTTGTCGCGCCGCGGCTCAATGTGAATATCGCTCGCGCGCTGATCGAATGCATATTGCAGAAGCCAGTCAACGATGTTAACCACGTGCGAGTCATTCGCTTCAGGCGATTTCAGCGACCCGAGTTCCAGCATCTGTTCGAAGTTGGTGATCGTGGAAACTTCCATGCCCGCTTCTGCTGCCTTTGCCGCAGACCGAGCAATGCTGTAAAACTCAAGCTGATAGCGCGCTAAATCCGCAGGATTGGCAACAACTCGATTAATCCGGCGCCCACGCAACGTCTGCGTCAGCATCGTCTCCCACTGATACATATAGGGCTGGCAACTGGCAATCAAGACATGATCATCGGTCACTTCCAGCGCTAAGATATTGTGACGCACGGCAAAAGCGTAGGACATCACTTCCGTTGCATCGTTCACCTTCACATTGAGCGGATCAACGCGGACGTAGGGCTGGATTGCCTTCCTTGCCAACCAAACTGTCATCGTCTCCAGGTCTAAAACGTGGCCGGGATCAAGGCGATTTTCGTACTCTCGAGACGCGATGATCTCGAGCGGGTGCATATTGAGTTCTTTCTTTGTCCGGGGAGCAATGAGAATATCTTCCGCTTGGCGCTGGCTGATGAAGCCAGCCTCGACAACCCATTCGAGTGCAACGGGGAGATCGAGCAGCTGCTCCTGTACGACATCGAAGGGACTGTCTGCAGTAACGTCCGTGTCGTTGCTCCGCGCCGCCACCGCTTCGAGCGACTGCGACTCTTCTGGATGCAGCACGCCACCTGAATGCGCTTTTGCTTTGCGATCACCTGAATCCAACTCGGTCTCTGGCTGATGTCCCGACTCTGCCACGCACCTATCCATTGATACCCTGTGTAGAGCCTGGAGTATCGCGTGCAAGCGCTATAATGCAAGCATTTAAGCACCCAGGTAGGACGCTTGTCACATATGAAAAAAGCTTGGTATTTAAACAACTTAGATGCATTTAGACTAATGTTGGGACTACAATACGGGCTCTTCGCATGCGCTTATGCAGTAGGGCGAATCGTACTTACTTACGTTAACCGGGCCAGTGAAAGGCAGACACGTGCTACCTAAATTCGATGACATGTTGACGACTTTGGTTTCAGAACCTTCTATCAGTTCAACAACACACGATATAGATCGCAGCAATCTGCGCGTCATTGAGCATCTGGCCAATTGGCTTGATGGTATAGGTTTCAACACTGAACTCATGCCTCTACCTGACAACCCCAAAAAAGCTAATCTCATCGCAAGCTACGGTCCCTCACTCGATGAGAGAGGTGGCCTGGTCCTTGCCGGACACACTGATACAGTGCCGTACGACGAATCGAAATGGCAAACCGATCCGTTCACGGTCACTGAACGAGATGACAAACTTTTTGGCCTAGGCAGCTGCGACATGAAAGGGTTTTTTCCCGTTGCACTGGAAGCTGCGAGCACCTTCCTAAATCATGATCTCAAAGCCCCAATCACGATCGTGGCAACCTCTGATGAAGAAAGCTCTATGGCAGGCGCACGCTACCTCGCTAGCAAGGAGCAACCAAAGGCAGACTACGCCATCATCGGCGAGCCGACCGGATTGCGACCCATCTATGCCCACAAGGGTATCGCCTTTATGTCGGTTAAATTACAAGGTGAATCCGGACACTCGTCTAATCCAGATCTAGGCTGCAACGCGCTCGACGCGATGCACGACGTCATGGGCGAACTGATTCAGTTTCGCCAACAACTGGCGACCCAAAATCAAAATCCAGCCTTCGACGTCAACGTCCCAACATTGAACCTCGGTTGTC
>JACLAC010011368.1_pt1 | contig 14470 bp, 14 predicted proteins | sample 8027881 | NCBI WGS metagenome assembly JACLAC01 (sample SAMN15725517, study PRJNA655200) | protist metagenome | isolation source: fluorescence activated cell sorting (FACS) single amplified genomes of... | place: Spain: Blaines Bay Microbial Observatory, Mediterranean Sea | collected 2016-01-19 | reverse complement strand
GGACAGACGGCCCTTGTCGTTGGTGATGGTGATCTTGTTCTCCTTTCCGGTGGACTTCTCCACAGCACTCACGTTCAAGATACCATTGGCGTCGATATCGTAGGTGACCTCGATCTGGGGCACACCGCGGGGCATGGGGGGGATGCCGTCCAAGTGGAACTTGCCGAGCAAGTTGTTGTCCTTGGTCATGGAACGCTCTCCCTCGAAAACCTGGATCAACACACCGGGCTGGTTATCGGAGTAGGTGGAGAAGGTCTGCTGCTTCTTGGTGGGCACAGTGGTGTTACGCTTGATGAGGGTGGTCATCACACCGCCAGCGGTTGTATTTGTGGAGGCGGAGGCTGCGGCGGCGGGTTTCCTTGCACGGGCCTCCACATCGGCAACAAAGAGAGAACGAACGACGTCAGCGTGAGGCGAATATCCGTCAACACACTGGTAGACACTTCCGGGTGTGGTACATGGTTGAGATGAGCCATTAAAGCCGCTTGAATGCCAGGCCCGCGAGCCCGAGCAACTGGAAGGCCTTGTCGCTGCCCCTGTCCCTGTCCCTGACCAGGCCCATTTCCATTTCCATTTCCATTTCCGTTGGGATTGTTTCCTTCCGGGTTTACGAGTGCCCGGTGTGGACGGTTCGCACGGTTTCTGTTTCCGGTGACAAGGCGGAAGAGCGCCCCAAATAGGCCCACTGAATAGAAATAAAATAAAACAGCAACGCATGCATAAACAATTGTCATATTTTGCACCATCCAATTCCAATCATACCACGGGTTCGCTTGCGCATCGTCATCCCCCGCTGTTGTCGAGGTAGAGGACCGAGGATCATCCTGCCCAAAAATGAAGACCAACACGATCAACTTGAGAATGAGCTTGATGTTCAATAATTGTAGTATCCCCCTTTCATTCCCTTCCTCATTTTCCAACCCACCCAATGGTCCCTGGGGCTGTTGTTGCTGTTGCTGTTGTTGGCGTTGGCGCCGACGTTCAGCCTGTAGTTCCTCTTGTTCTTGCAGACGCCGCCGAAGCTCTCGTTGCTCTTCCACCAGCTCATCGTGGCGCGCCACATGGCGCTGCCGAATTTCCTCGTGCTCACGCACCATACGGCGTCTCAATTCTTGTAAACGGATTGTCTCCGCGTCGTCGCCTTGACGTGGGCCGTCTCGCGTGAGAGATGATAACTGCGGTGCGGACGCAGAAGTAGATCCCTTAAGCCCACTATAGCAGGCGTACTTTCCTTGTCCAGCTTCCAGGAGTTTGATTTCTTCGGTCAGGCGCACTTGCTGCGCCGCTGTTTCATTATATTGCTTGGAAATTTCATTATACTGGGTTACGTGCGTACGCTGCTGCACCTGCAATTGTACATGGAGCATATATGCCGATTGCTGATACGCAGCTGCCACATCTGGCGATATTGTCGGGCTATTTGCTGCTTGCGTATATTGAGCTAGCTGTGCTCGACCTGCTTTCTGTTGTGCATCGTAGACTCTCCTCATATCCGTGATAGTACGATATATTGCGGCTAGTCAAGTGAACGAGAGGAGGTGTGAGGCAACACTGAAGACCGGCAAGCAAGAACAAAGAAAGTATAGAATAAGATAAAGACGACGAGGTGGTACAGTACCTTGGGCACCATAAACCGAATTTCGTTCTTCAACGAGCTGAGACTTCAACGACTCGTAATTCTCAAGATGCATCGCATGAAGCTGCTGTTGAGGAGTAGGAGTAGTAACTTCTTGAAACGTGCGCTGAGCATTCTGTAGAGCGCCGGGCGACAGAGAAAGCCCGCTGTTGTACCCGTTGCTGTTATTTGCCGCCGGGCTAAGACGGCTTGAGGACGCAAAAAGTTGTGAAGGTGACATAGGTTGGGTCGGCGTCACCGCAGCCGCCCCGCTATTCTCTGTTTCTATCCGCGGACGAGGAGAAACCCCGTCATCAGAGTTGGAACGAATCAAAGCGGGTTGACTCAGTAAGTTAGATGAGACGGCTGGGGCAGGGGATGCCGTTATTTGGGCGGTACTGGATCGTCCGGTCGCGGGCGGTGTATACGGAGAAAGAGACGCTGCATAGCGGGCTCCTTCTGAGGGTGATGGTGACCCTACTGCCGCTTGTGGCAGGAGCTGCGGTGACATTGTCACGCTGCTTGGGGTACCTGTAGATCCTGGGCGCGGAGAAGCAGCAGCGATAGCCGCCGTAGTGGCGGGTGAAAACGCAGGGTTGGAGGTGGCTGCACGAACACTTGATGCTGCAGGAGAATTGGTTGGCTCTGGCTCTGAAGAGCTTGTGCTCTTGACAGGGGCTGAATTGGCTCGACGAAGTGAAGTCCCGCTTGTGCTTCGCTTGGGAATGAGGTGAAACGTCTGCCGAAGAAGAAGAAAGAAGAGAAGAGAAGAAAGTGAGAGAGATAAGAAGGAAGAGACTTGCTAAAGCTTTCATTCACGCATGAGCTGGTACATCGTACACGACAACAGTACTCGTACAGCACCTGGGTGATTGTTTTGTAGTCCCGATACTTCATCGTGTCCTTTAAGAGGGTTGCATTCGCCTGCAATTTGCCGCCAAATATGAGGCGCATATCAGCGGTGCGGAGGTTGCCTGGGTACTCTTCCGCAAGCCGCATCTTCAGGTCTTGAATAGACGCTGTGTCAAGGATAAGCATGACAAAGTGTTGAACCTGATCGTATGGATTCTTGATGACAATCTATTTATTTGCAACGCGTTAGGAAAGTGACGGTGAGAGAGAGAAAAGGAGCAGATGTATAGTAAATGATGATGATGATGATGAACATATACAAATAATAATGAAGAAAGTAGCAGTAACACAAAACACGCAAATCAGTACTCCAAACGTCAAAACACAAAACACAAAACACAAAACACACGCACGAGGAGAAGCAGACACACACAGCAGACGCAACGCAACGCAACGCATCGCATCGCAACGAGAATACTGTAGCGCAGGACACAGCATGTACAGGTACGTGTTCGCGCGCGTGCGTGGGCGTGTGCGTGGGCGTGTGCGTGGGCGTGTGCGTGGGCGAGTACGTAAGATGTGTACCTCCACCTCCGCCATCGTGCTGCCTGCCTGCCTGCCTGCCTGCCTGCCTGCCGCGGAACTGAACGAATGAACTGATGGGCCTACACTACTGTACACTACACACTACACTACTCGTAACAAAGCTTTAAAACACACTTGGCCAGTACCGGTAACATTCGAACTCTGCGCCGCCGCCGCTACACACTGCTACTGTACTCGTACTGTACGGCCGTTTTTGGTAAGGTAATTTTAGAGTACTTGTACAGTACGAGTACTGTACTGAGTACTTGTACAGTACGAGTACTGTACTCGTACCGGTAAGGTTTACTGTACCTGTACTCGTACTGTAAGCCTTACCGTACTCGAGTACTGCTAATAAACTGCATGCGGCCGAGGGCCGAGGGACCGAGGGAGCTGATTACACTGATGACTGCGATACGAGTATCGGATTCATCTGAGATCCGAGATCAATGATATGCTCTTGGCGATACCGCCAGTACGGAGTACTAGTACGGAGTACACGTACTAGTAGTCTACTGAGTACAACAAATACAGTAAATGAGATCTCGATTCATCGTGTGACCGTCTACCGCCAGTGGCCCACAGTAGGTTATTTTAACAGTAGACCACTCGTACTCGTCCTCGTACTCGCCAGTAGTCTACTTGTACTGTACGAGTTGGCAGGAAAACGGTTATCTGTCAGATACTGGCCAGTAGTACAGTACTCGTACTTGAGTACTGAGTACGGGTAATAAACATATAATGACGGACAGATGGCCATGACATATATGACAACGGCGTTCGTTTGAGCGATCTCTTGCCTCTTGCATGCATGTGGCCATCAGCAGTCAATTGCTCTGCCTCAAGCAAAATCATACTGCTTGCCAGTACCCGGTACCTACCGCCAGTAGCTACTGTAGTTGCAAACCGTTGGCCGTTGGAACCAACACTACTGTACGAGTAGCCTCGATCTGCCTGCCTGCCTTCGCCGTGGCCATAATCGCCGTTGACGGTCGGGAGTGAACCTTGCTGCTTCTTCACCTTTTTGAAACCTTTGTTTTCATCAATCTTAGCTATCTTTCTTGCGTCTCTTTTTTGAGTCGCCACAGTAGCGGCCGATGGCTCGTTCGGCTCGCACGACGAACTATGATATCGACGAAGGGGACAGCGTGCTTGTGAGGGGAAAGAAGGGGTCGTATACTGGTACCGTTCGCTTCTTTGGTGAAGTGTATGCGCCATCCGGCGGCGGTGCCACTCTTTTCGTCGGCGTCGAGCTGGATACGCCACACGGTAGAAACGATGGTGTGGACCACCGGACAGGGAAGCGATATTTTTCGTGCAAGCCCAAACACGGACTCTTTTGTCAGCCACATATCATCACAGTGATAGAAAAGGCGAAGACAACGGCTACGGTGACGGCGAAAGCAAAATTTGAAAACAGCATCTCCCAGAATATGGACTCTCAAGGGATTTTCGGCTCCTCCTCCTCGGCGCCTTTAGCTAAATACGATGATAATGATACAGAGAATGAGGATATTGTCGAACTCTCGACCTCCAAGCTACAGAATCATCATAATAATAAGGCCATAAATGCTCAAAAGCAACAACCCATGATCACTCAAAAGACGAAACTGAAGGTAATCTGGTCGTGCAACGAGTGCCAACGTGAATGTATACCAGTGCGAGAGCAAAGCAGGTGCTTATGTGGACATCGTCTTCAGGACCATCCCACCAAAAGACCGGCGGAATCGGACAAAAGTGTACTGGCGCGGCGAAATCGTGGGCGGTACCGGAAGCCGCTTGCTTGCTGTCGCGACCGCTGCAAATGCGAAAAATTCTATTACGTTGTTGCCGAAGGCGCGTGGATTCTACGATGCCGCTGCAAACACAAAAGCACCGACCACGATCCCGGACCTGGGCGGCACAAATGCAAAAGGCCTCGGTGTGATTGCTCGGGCTTCGACTCGCCCTGGGTATGTAATTGCGACCATCCTTGGTCAGCGCACACGCAGCGAACGGTAAAACAGAAAGTTCTTATTGTGGATGGTATGGAAATGCCCATGAATGGAGATGGTATCGCTGGAATTGGAGGGCTTGCGCGCGAAATGGGCATGGCACAAGCGGCTGCGGCGCGGCCGTCTGGGCGTGTTCGTCCTACCGTCGAAGCTGCAGATTAAACAAAACGAGAAAGAATCCCTATTCTAGCAGCAAGTAAAAATAAAATGCATCAGTAATTCTCAAATTTATAAAACAGTATACAGAGCCATCAAAGGCGTTAGAAATATGACACAACCACTCGTTTTTGTCCCGACGTGAATTTTGGCTGAAGTTCGCTTGCTAACGGGCACTGGCCACCTCTATTGTTACTAAAAAATTCCTTGCCGATCGCTTGTCGAGGTGATGGCACCTGCAAAAGACATTGCTCAGCAGCTTTTCTCATTTTTGACTCCCTCCGCGATCTTTCTTTCTGCAGTGTCCATGATGATTTCGCACGAATTTCAGAAGCCTCTCGCCGTCGTGGCGACCTCCGGCTCTTATCGTACAAGTAGTCGCTTCTATATTCAAAAAGGTTTGCGCGTGTGGCGCCCTTGTCACTCTCCGTCATCAATCTCTCCGTATTACAAAGGGAGATCTTAGGTTCGTCCCGAAACATCCAGTTGGCCGCCGTTCCAATTTGTCCCCTTCCACGGCCAAAATTAGCCTTGTTGGGACTTTCCTGCGCAACAGCAACGCGGGACAAAAAGTCTTGCCGCTGGCGTCTACTAGTCTTGCAAAAATTTTCAACTTGAGACACAGGCGTTTTATCTGTCGTCAAGAACTCGTCTTTAAAAGCTGGAGTTGTGTGTGTGGTTTTATTCGCTCGCGGTGATGTTGATTTCATCCAGTCAGGGCGAAAATTCTTGCCCCCATGAAGATCTTCGGATTTCTAGTATCCAAAATATATTGTGCAAGGCGTGCAAGAAAAAAGAAAACGAAAGAAAAATGCACAAGGAAAATAAAGGTGAGCCAACACTGAATAACTTATCTCAACAATGATGTGTAATTAAACTTAACACGAACCTGTACAGTAGTTCTATGCTTCTTTTTCACTCCAAGTTCGCCCCCAAGGAAACTCACAGGTTGAAAAAGTGTCTCTGTAAACTTTGGACCACTTGTTTTCAGTACAGGTGATTGGACAGAATGCTCGCCATTGAACATGGTATCCTTCCTTACTGTATCGTTGGCTCCCGAGGGTAACACAACAATATTATTAGGGAATAAAAATAAATTGAGACGAGTCCCAAGAAGAAGCTTACCCGTACTAGTACTACTGTACTCGTACTGAAGATGGCCAGATACAAGCAAGGTATTTTTAGATACAGATATTGTATATACAACAGTAAGGTTACTGTACTCGTACTCGAGTACAAGTACAGTACCGGTACTCGTACAGTATACAGTACTTGTACAGTAGTACAGTACGAGTACCGTACCCGTACCGTACTCGTACTGTATCTACTGTGACCATGTGACCATACCTGTACAGTACGAGTACCCGTACCGGGTACTCGTACAGTACGTACTGGCGTACGTACCTTGGCATGTACTCAAGTCTCAAGTACGTATATACGAGTACGGTACGAGTACAGCACTTGTAGTTGTACTCGTACTGCGATTTTACAGGAGAGATTTCAGTAACTGACAACAATGACAACAAACAATTTGAGACTGTATATACGTACAGTAAAACCTTACATGTAGAGTACAAGGTAACAAGGTAAGCCTTACAGTCTTACAGTACCCGTACTGTACGTACCGGTATATACGTACGTACCGGGTACCGCGTAATACTGTATTTTTTGTGGTATATACTTGTACGTACTGTATACCTGTATGAGTACTGGTACGTACTGAGTACTGTACTCATACTGTACAAACGGTACAAGTACAATACGTACAGTGATTTTGGTTTCTGTTGGGACGGGACGGCGGACGGGACGGGACCGATTTTAACGGTAACCGGAATGAGGTGACGAGTCGTCGCGACGTCGCGGCGCGGCCGACTAACGGTAAATATGTACGTACGAGTAAATATTAGCACTCGTACCTGCAGGTACAGGTTTTTTCTGCTGGGACGTAACCTTTTGTTTTGTACTGGAAATCTCATACAAATCGGTACCGTCCCGTCCGCCGTCCCGTCCCAACAGAAACCAAAATCACTGTAGTAATACTTGTACAGTACTCAGTACGAGTACTGTACGAGTACGTACGAGTACTGTACTTTCTGTACCTGGAGTTTTCGGTTTCGCGTATTTGCTCTAAATATACACTGTGGCCTGTGGCCACTCTACTGTGCTGTACTTTGGCGAGTACTAGTACGTACGAGTACAGAAAGTACGGGCTGTACCTAAGCCGGATACCCTCATACATTTACCTTTGTAACCTTCATACTGTAGACTACTTGTACTAGTACAGGTACTGTACTCGTACTCGTACTGTACGAGTACAGTTAGTTACCCGGGCGGATTTTTTGCGGATTTTCAGAAAATTGTTGTACGAGTACTGTAGCGGATCCAGATTTGGCGGGATAACCCACCAATGTACCGGGAATGTATTACGCCACTTACGCCATACAGTACATTGTTATCGCAACAATGGAAGAAATCAGGTAGTTTTCCCAGGAGAAAAAACCGCGAAAAATCCGCCCGGAATAGTACGTACCTGTACGTACGTACCGTATTCTCAATTTTTACCAGTAGTCACAGGTCACGTAGTAGCGGTTGAGGCAGGAGGGGCGTCACGGCGTCACGCAAGAATGACTTAGTCGCCATTTTGCTGCATGCAGCAGATGCATCCATAGGAGTCTCACGAAGCCCTTTAGCCTTACCGGTACCCGTAACCTTAGCCTACTGTAAACTTGCAAGGTGCGTTGCAGCAACCTTAAATGTACGCCAACCAGACACAGCAAGGGGCGGCGATCGGCCCGGCTACTGGGCGTGGTGATGAAGTCAACGCCGCCATCGTTGCCGCGATCTTCAGCGATCGCAAGCTTCGTAAGCTGGACACGATGCTCCTCGCGGCCGGACAGTGCTTGTGCGATGTGATGTACATGCTTCTCGCCGGAGTCACGGGGATCGCGACGTACGCCAACGATGAGTTCCCGGGTTTCAGCGGGTGGTGCGAGTTCTTCGGCGCCTGGGTCATGGGCGTGGCGTTTGCCAGCGTCTGGTGCCTCATTCTCATTACTTACGAGCGCCGGGACGCGATTTTGCACCCGTTCAAGCGAAGAGGCGACAGTGGTCTGCGCAGACGCCTGCGCGCCGGGTATGCAGCGTGCTGGGTGGGCGGCGCGATCTTCGGCTGCACCCCGCTCTTGACCGCGAAGAATCGCCACGTGCTGCAGCCGAGCAAAGTGGTGTGCTATGCGAAGCTCGAGCCCGGGCCGTACCTCGTCCTGACTGTACTGGCGATCGACCTTCCGATGGGCTACTTTGTCGTCTCCTACACCCAAATGTGGCTTGTGATCAAGAAAACGTACGGTGGCTCCTCCCACAACAAATCCGACACGAAGGCACGAAATACTGAGACTCGCATTGCGAAGATGTTCGCCTCGGTGGTGTTGGCGTTTGCAGTATTTTGGGGTACGACGGGGGTGGTCTTCTTCTTGGGTCTGGTCGGCATCCAGGTTGACCCCTAAACTGTAAAATAATAACGTTATTTTAGATTCATTGGTTACCGATAAAAATTTAGCGACCTTCAACAATTATCCGTTGACTAATGATTTTTGTTCTACCGGATTTTCCATACATTTATAAAAAAAAGAATTTCACTCTACCAAGGTTGCCCAACATTTTACAATACATCGGATGTCAGCCAATACAGGTAGCAGTGAGTGGAAAAGTCCATGCTAAAAACACACAATACAATACATGGCGTACTGGCCAGAAAGAAGAACAGAATCGGATTCGCTTCTCCGCACTCGGTTTTCTTCAGAAAATCACGAGTACAAAGTCGAATTAAAATGTATTGAACACGCTGAACCAGGCGATTTTCGCTTCCGATTTTCTTATTAGACTAAGAAAAATCACGAGTACAAAGTCGAATTAAAATGTATTGAACCGTGTGTGAATACAATGACCACCCGAATTGCCGGCGAGAATTTGAGACTCCGACAAATTGAGTTGCGTTCTGTCTGCCTCCCACCGTTGGCTCTCCAATTTGCCAAGCAACTCGTCTATTTTGAATTGGCTCATCCCAGTGCCCTTTCGCGGCTTCGGGACAGCAATGTCGTAGGATGCAGCAGGGCAGGGGGTTGCTTTGATTTCGCGCAGCAATTACTACCCGCACGTGGTGAAAGCCCTTATTAGGCAGACAAAATGCCAAATGGTCGCTCTTGAACTTCTTATCATCATTTGTTCAGAATTTTACATCGCTGAACTTTACATCAAATATATAAACATTTTAACATACGCTACGTTGACAATAATGTGGATGGGATGCGATGCACTTAAGAAACGAGACAGAAAGCTTCTCGTTGGTACAGGATTGCTTGTGTTTGCAACAAATGCATATGCAGTACTGACTAGAATTCTAACTGATAAAGAAGAAGGGTTGGTGCTGGTGTCTGTCATGGGGAACGACCTGATGCTGCGAAATTTCAAGAGATCTCTATTTCTCAATATTACCGTCCTGCTAGCTGGTGGTTTGGTCCACATGATATCGGACCAGCGCTGCGAAAGATGCATGTATGTATTAGTCCATCCTAAAAAAAAACACTCAATCACGGACGAGGATCAACAGAGCACTGCTCATACTAGACGGCAAATTCTATTGGGCGAGAAAATACTTCTCTGTGCAGCTGTATTGTATTTATTTGTGTTTGCTCGAGGAGTGATGAAAAAAAAGCAACCCTTAGCAGCATGGGAGATTACCCTGGGTGTTGTAAGCTGTGTTACAGCAATAGGTGGTCTCGTACTCCTGTTCCGTCGCAACGTGTCGACTGTGGGATTAAGAGCGTCTGTTTTGCAGGTCGAAGTCATTAATGTTATGTGCTTTCTCGTGCTTCACATGATTGTAAATGTCATGATCGCGGAGTTCTTCCGAAACTATTTGAACACCTTTACATATATTATATCTGTCCTTTGCTTCATTACATTCAATAATCTCCATTACATAAAACGCTCATATTTTCTTGGGTTAAGCATATTATTTGCATTGAACAATGTTTACAACATTTTTTCACGGGTTATATTGTCAACAGACGAAGGGATAGTTTTGGGAGAAATTTTGGGGCATCCGATTTACGCCCGCTCTGTGAAGAGATCGATTTATCTGAATATCTTCCTCCTGACATTGGACAAAATTATAATATTGGTCAAAGACAAGAAAATGAAAGTAAACCTTTTTAAGACCGCGTCGTGCTATCAGATGACCCTCGACATTCGCCCCCATCATGCTCGTGAAAACGTACGAGTACTGCAACCACGACAACGTAAAAAGTCCTTGGCCGCAGAGACGGCGATCGCGATCGCCCATCCGGGCAATGTAATTGACCAAATTTAAGGTTTGTTCTTCGAATCAAAAGGGGGCATGTAAACAAGAAAAATGAATAATGACAAAAAATATATATATTATAAATGCTAAAATCAGAACATGCTTATGTTAAAAATCAACTGCTGCTGTTCTATCCAATGATGGTGATATTCAAATGTGTGTGAAAATTTGTATGATTGAAAAAATAAAAATTGATAAAATTGAAAAATTGTTGCACAATGTATTTGTGAATGGGGGAAAAAATCTATTATTTCGAATTCGTGTCGAGAGGACGCTTGGGTTTCATGATCAAGGCAGCTCCTTGGGCAACTATGCGAGGCGGGGATGGTTTAGGAAGTACTGACCAACTTTCGAGTGTTGCATCGCCAGCAGATTTGTTGTTCAAACGCTGAAGCTTTGCCGCTGCTTGCGCAAGAACAATGGACGTGTAGTTGTGCAAGTCCTTCCCTACGGCTGTACGCGCGGCCATTTCACGAGGCATTGACGAATAAGAAGGCGATCCTTTTGGAGAAGCAACGCTCTTCCTTGAAACGCCGCGTATACCCATCCCGATGCCCATCCCAATGCCGTGCGATCGAGATCCCCGCCGGCTGTTGTTACGGCTGTTGTTACGGCTGTTGTTACGACTATCATTTTCCGACAAAGAGGCCCTTGGAGAACGGTTTGTCGCCAGTGCGTCACTACGTTTAAAATCTGGCCAACGCTGTTGATGATGGCCGTGTTGTTTTGACTCGCTATTTTCACGGACTTCTCGGCGTTTGGAACCTTTGCGAGGAGACTTTTCGATGCACCGTACGGTGAAAGTGCTAACGGGCACTTGGAAACCAGTCTCGCGCTGTGTTTTTCTCACTTGAGAGAACATTTGCCCGTCGTTGTGGGTTTCGTGGTACGAAAGGCATACAGACGGGCTTCCTACAAAGTTTTGCTGCTGCAAATAAGGGGGTGTAGTGCATCGTCTTCGCAGGGGGGACGGATTGTTCAGACTCTCGACAGGGCTGTTGTAGCAGTTGTGTCTCAATGATCCTTCGTGCTGAAGCATCATTTCGTTCTGTTGCAAGTTTGACTTTGAAAGGCGAGCACTCTTAGGTTTTGGCCTCCGACCGCCCTTGCCCACACGCTGCCAGCCTTCCAACGCTGCACTTGTATCATCTCCTTCCACTTGTTGCGTGGAATCTGCTGCATTGGGAACAGGCATGCTGCCGCTCTCATCATCAATGCTTTCGCTCGATGAGCTCTCACTTGATGAGCTTGATGAATCGCTCTGACTGTTTTCCATGCCGTTGTTCCTCTGGGTAACTGCTGGGAGATCGCCCGCCTTGCTTACCAACATTCGCTGAGTTGCACTTGCGAAACGAGCTTGCATCTTTGTCGTCGCGTCCATAGCCACTGATTGTTCGTGCTGTTTCGACGCAGCGGCAGCTGCTGCTATGACTTGCTCCTTCACAACATCGCTGTAACGCCGTTTTTCGTTGAATCCTTTAGGCTTTGTGGCTAGTGTTTCATCATCCACAGTCGTCTGCTTCAACTCGCTGGCCAAATCATCCCGCAAATTATTCAGGCCCTGCGGATACTTACGTGCCATTCTTGACGGTTTTGCCGCAGCCTTATCTTCGTTCAAGAAATCCTTGGATGCTGACGACGATGGCTCGCTAAATAATTTGGATCGACCACTTGCTTTTCGAGTCACCCCTTCGGCCTCTGCACAGCACTTGGGTTTATTCTTCTGCTTGTTTTGCTCTTTCTGAGTCAGTTCTTCACGTTGGTGCTGCTTAATGTTGGTTGCTACTGCATACACCGCTGCGTGCTTTCGCACCATATACAGGGCGGAAGTTGCGCAGTCCCTGCTGCAGTAGCCGGTCGGAACGCCGCTCTCCTGCGCAACGTGTACAAGAAAAACTTTTTGGCAGTTTTCGCATTTCCCATTGTATTCATGCGGGTCAGCGATTTCGTCCGAAGAGTCGTCCTCATCCGTGGACCGTCGTTCTGCTGCAAACGGGGACCTCGGCGGAAGGCGGGGCGAAGCAGCCTCACTGTGCCGATCAAAGTAGCCATATCGGTACGGAGTGCTGGTGCCACTGACGTAGGCGCTGCTCGTTGGGGTGGGTGAGTTCGTCCACATCCTGCTCTTGTTTGTCGCGGTGGAGGCCACGGACTGGCATTCGCTGCGGGCGGGACTGACAGCTCCCGAATGGCTCACCGAATCGTAGGGGGTCATCGATGAAAAAGAAGACGCGGAGTCGTCTTGGTCAGGTGCGCTCACGATGGACGAGACGGCATATTCGGTGGTGGTGGTGCATTTTTGCCCGTTTATTCCATGAAGGGTCGCCGTCGTAGGTGGCGCAAATCCTTCGACCGCAAAAACGGTCGCCATTTCTGCTGCACCAAGCGCTGCGCTTCCATTTCCACCTGAGGAAAATTCTCCAAACACGAAAGGGGCTTCTTTGGCCGGAACTGTGTCCACGTTCGTGTTCGTGTTCGCGTCCGCGTCCGCGTCCCCATCCGCGTTCGCTCCTCCCATCTCTGCGCTTTCAAGCGACTGGATCCCCTCAAGCTGCGCCGTCGCCGTCGCCTGGTGAACTTGCTGCTGGTGCTGCTGGTGCTGCTGGTGCTGCTGGTGCTTCAGTTCCCTTCTTATCTGTTGTACAGCCGAGGCGCACGGATCGCATACGCGCACGGTAGCGGCATCGCCTCCCAAACATGCAAGCGAGAGCCGCGCTTGGCTGCATGTGCTGCAAATGAGCGAGCCGCATCCTCGGCAGTGGTGCTTCCGACGGAAGGTGCTAAACCGTGTGGTACATATCATACAGCTCCGCGAGGTGTTGTCAGGTGCCCACCTCGGTTTAAAGACCGGGGTACCGGGTTTAGCGACGCGGTAAAATCCATCGAGTGGTGGTGTATGTGTCCCATTGACGCTTCCGCCGATACTGGATGCCCGCGAGCTGGCGCCGCTGCTCTTGCGGCTAATGAAGTGGCCCGACAAACTCCCACGTCCGTGGACACTCCGCGACACGAGGTGGCGTTGGCTTCTTCTGGGCAGTCCGAGACGCAACGTGTCGGCATACGAACGTGGCTCTGGCTGTTGTTGCTTCGGGCGTGCTGCGGTCATGGCAGCGCCGAGCGTCCGGTAATCGGAAGAGCGCAGCTGTTCGTCCTGGCTTTGGCTTTCTTCCTCTGTGTCCCGTTCCGAGTTCGGTTCTGTGGAACTGTCCGTCTCCTTTCTCCGCCTGTCCCGCCGCAAGAGCTCTTTCTGAATTCGTAAATTCTTCTGCAACTCCGCCAGCTGCAGAAGCCGCTCCCGTTCTTTCTGTTCTTGCTTTTTCCGTTGCGCTTGCCGTGCCTGCGCACGCGCGATTGTGGTCGACGCGGGCGTACCCGAAAACCATGCATTGGCATTGGCAGCGGCGCTGCCGCCACTTTCCACCACATCAAAATTATCGTTGTCGCGGTGGTCGCCAAAATCGCGGTCGTTCGATTCCTCTAAATATCTGCGCATCTTTCTTTCTTGCCTATTAATACAGGACAGTCCGTACAGTACAGTAAACAAACACCAACCAACCAACACAAACAAACAAACAAGAAAAAAAGGAAAGGAAAGGTCAGAGGGAGGGAGGCGTGAGTTCACTTCACTCACACGCAATCAATCAATCAATCAATCAAGTCTTGTCTTGGCTTACTTACCTCTCTCACATACTGTCTGTCTGTCTCTCTCTCTCTCGTCTGTCATTCGTCGCCGAAACAAAAACACAAAACAAAAATGTAAAAAAACATTTATTTCATGAGTGAGTGAGTGAGTGAGTGAGAAGTGAGAAGTACACTCAAATCTCACCCCTAAGAAAGCGGGAAAATCGCATCCATGTCCCGTTTCTTAGCAGGGAGTTTCTCATATCTAAAGGGCATTGTTAGTGA
>JACLAC010019540.1_pt1 | contig 14475 bp, 11 predicted proteins | sample 8027881 | NCBI WGS metagenome assembly JACLAC01 (sample SAMN15725517, study PRJNA655200) | protist metagenome | isolation source: fluorescence activated cell sorting (FACS) single amplified genomes of... | place: Spain: Blaines Bay Microbial Observatory, Mediterranean Sea | collected 2016-01-19 | reverse complement strand
CACAATTACTACATAAGCCACACTCCGTTACATGATATCTTAATATAATCAAGTTATTTATAAAAAACTAAAAGAGAGGCTTATGAGCATTTCGTCCACGACAACTACGAATCCAATGAATGAATTTTTAAGCGGTGTACGTAATGGCTCATTTATTACAGGGCTAGCAGCAGCTCCTATGGCACTACTTAATGGAATTACAGTGCCCGCATCTATTTCACAACCAGTAATGTCGGCGGTACAACCAGTAACATCGGTAGTACAATCAGCGATACAATCAGGAACATCGGCGATGCAGTCAATGATGCAATCAGCTCCACAACCTATCCAGAATATTGCTTCTGGCGTAGGTTCATTCCTCTCACATATAGTTCCACACTCCCCCTCTGAAATAGCTCAAAGCGCGGCAGGACTAATTGGTGGAGTGGGTTTAGGTAGTGAAATACACAATTCAAAAGAGAACAACCATGCAACAGCAAGACTCGCAGGTAGCGTGACAGGTGCTGGCTTAGCTGGTGGTATAGGTCTAGGTGCAGCCACAGCGGTAGGCATACCTGTAGCAACTGCAATTGCTGGTGCTGGTATTGGAGTAGCAGCCATAACTTATGGCAGTCAAGCACTTTTTAATACAAAAGAAAACAAGCAAGAAGAAATTGAAAAACCTATCCCCCCTTTGGTTCCAAATAATGATGAAGCAGCAGCAGAAGCAGCAGCAGAAGCAGCACCAGAAGCAGCACCAGAAGCAGCACCAGAAACAGCACCAGAAGCAGCACCAGAAACAGTACTACACACTGATGATCCAGAGGATCCAGATGAAGTCGAAGATACAGAAGAGTTCGAGCCTGAAGAACCAGAGCCACAAACAAGCCCCGTGTCTACATTTTTTAGTAATATATTAAATGTGTTGAGCCTAGGAACAATACCACTTTTGAAATGGTTCTTTAAAGACAAAAAAGAAGATAATCAACGACAATAAATAAACACGCTCTGAGCTAATATCTATTCTAAAAAAACCATACCATCTCTTTATTTAAAGGGATGGATAAATAATCTAATTAAGTATTACATCAGTATTTAAATCCTAAGCAACTTAGTCTATGATCTGTTATTAATATCTCAATATACAACGCTGTATTTTTAACAAAAAACTAAAATTTAGGTAAATTATGACATCAATATACAACAGCCCACTCATTAATGCACATGTTACATTTTCAGAACCACTTGAAATAACAAATGAGGCTTCACTCTCTTTTGACTCATTACACAATAAATACACTATTTTATACTTTTACCCTAAAGACAATACACCCGGTTGTACAACTGAAAGCAATGATTTTAAAGCCCACTATGAAACGCTAAAATCGTTAGGCGCTGAAGTCTTTGGAGTTTCAAGAGATAGTATTAGATCACATAATAACTTTAGAGAAAAATACGATTTACCATTCGAGTTAATTAGTGATAAATCGGAAGCATTATGTCAATATTTTGATGTTATTCAGGAAAAAACAATGTATGGCAAAACAGCCTTGGGTGTTGAGCGTAGCACATTCATTATCAATCAAGAAGGTGTTTTACTACAAGAATGGCGCAAAGTTAAAGTCAAAGAGCATGTAGACGCTGTCTTATCTTATCTTCAAGCCCTGCAATAGATATCCGCTATTGTGCTAACAAAATTATTTAAAAAATCACTTCCAACTAAGGTAAATCATGAAAGCAAGCCAACTATTTATATCCACATTACGAGAAGCACCAAGCGAAGCAGAAGTCATTAGCCATCAACTAATGATTAAAGCTGGACTTATAAAGAAAGTAGCCGCAGGTATTTACAACTGGTTACCTTTAGGACTGCAAGTACTCAGAAAAGTTGAAAATATAGTACGTGAAGAAATGAATAATGCAGGTGCTCTAGAGATATTAATGCCAGTAACCCAACCAGCAGAACTTTGGAAGGAATCAGGACGGTTAGAACAATATGGCCCTGAACTTCTACGCTTTAAAGATCGACACAACAGAGATTTCTGTTTAGGTCCAACACATGAAGAAGTCGTCACCAGTCTAGTACGAGATAACCTTTCCAGCTACAAACAATTGCCATTAAATTTATACCAAATTCAAACAAAATTTCGAGATGAGATACGTCCACGCTTTGGTGTTATGCGCTCACGTGAATTTATCATGAAAGATGCGTATTCATTTCATACCAGCAGTGATTGCCTACAAGAAACATACGATCACATGCACAGCGCTTATTGCAAGATATTTGAACGCCTTAACTTAAATTACCGCCCTGTTCTTGCAGACGGCGGAAGCATTGGTGGTAATTTTTCTCATGAATTCCATGTACTTGCTGATTCTGGTGAAGATGATATTGCATTTTCAAGCGAAGGATCATATGCTGCAAACGTAGAAAAAGCAACGTATGACTTTCCTCCTGCATATAATGGTGAAGCAACCACAAAAATCAGTGAAGTACATACCCCCAATCAACAAACAATAGAAGAAGTGGCTTCATTTTTAAATATTCCATTAGAAGAAACAGTAAAAGCACTTGTAGTAGAATCAGATGATGAAGCAAATACAAGTGGAATGATCATGTTACTTGTTCGTGGAGATCATACATTAAATGAAATCAAAGCCGAGCAATTACCTGGAGTCAAAAGCCCTTTAACATTCGTAGAACAAAATAAAATTGAAACAAAAAAAAATCTTGTAAGCGGCTTTATAGGACCTGTAAATGCAACAATTCCTATTATTATAGATCACACAGCACGCGCAATGCCTACATTTGTTTGCGGAGCCAATAAGCCAGATTATCATTTAACAGGTGCTAACTGGGTTCGAGATATTAATACAGAGAATGCCCTTATAGAAGATATTAGAAACGTAGTGGACGGTGATAAAGCACCAAACAAAGAGGGCACATTACATATTAAGCGCGGTATTGAAGTTGGGCACATTTTTCAATTAGGCGCTAAATACTCAAATGCTCTAAACTTAAAAGTTCTAAATGAACAAGGTAAACAAACCACACCTTTAATGGGCTGTTATGGTATTGGTATAACTCGTATAGTGGCAGCAGCAATTGAACAAAACCACGATGACTACGGCATAAAATGGCCTTTAGCAATGGCTCCATTTTCCATTCATTTAATAGGTATTGATTACAATAAAAATGAAGGTGTTAAAACATTAGCTGACAAACTATACGAAGACTTAAAGTCTAAAGGTATAGAAGTATTACTAGATAATAGAAAAGAAAGACCTGGCGTCATGTTCAATGACAGTGATCTTATTGGTTTTCCTATTAGAGTAGTAATAAGCAAAAAACTACTTGAAAAAGAACAAGTTGAAATAAAACAACGCGGTGAAGAATCTTACACAGTTCCAATCGATGAAGCAATAATTAGCATTACTTCGCTTGTTTAAATTGAGTAACTTAACCTTACATTAAATCATTCAAACAAACTACAATATTTTCTTAGATGCTTATGTTGTTGAGCATCTAAGAATCGTATCATTTTTCACGTAAACTTCTACAATATATGCATACTTAACCTATACAGTAAAAATTAATATCTACAGCATATATTGTATGGTATTTAAACTATTACTGATGCTTAAACTACTACTGATATTTAAACTGCGTAAGCACATTTTCTATTGGCTGCAGCGCAACACTTTCTATTCGCTCACTAATAGCTTGCTCACTATCCAAACCAGAATAAAAAGTAGAAATGGCTTCAAATGACAATCGAGAATCGACATCATCCAAATAATCAGGGCTTATTTGACCTGCTATTGGTTGAATCGACTTATTAATTCTGTGAACAAAACGGTCACATTCCATAGATTTTGCCTTAGCTTCTTCTACGTGATACGTCATAACCGAATCATGTACCTTCATCATATTAACTAAATTTGCAACTGGTGAAGACTCAAAGCCTTGCTGTATATCGTCACCTATTTTTATCTTAAAATAAGAAGATTCTGGTAAGAAAGATTTGACACCTTTTGCTATTTTTTCATAATCAGGAATCAAACTAACTGTACCACCCTGAATATGATATTCCAGCTCTCCATTCTCTTTTTTTACCAATTCAAAGGGCATTTCAGCAATAATACTCAAATCCAAACTAAGCTCAAACATTTTATGCAATTCTAAATTAATATAGTCTTTTGCTGCATCGCAACTTTTAGGGTACGCCCCAAAAAAATATTCTTGAAAGCCTTTCATCGAATTTAAAAGACGATCTGAAACTAATTTAATTGCAAATGGACCTCGATTATCAGTGACAAACATTTTTTCACATCGAACAAAACTAGAATTAAAACAATCGTCTATTTTTTGTCCTAATAACTCCCTAGGTGTAAGTCCTTTGTATATATTAGTAATAGTTTTTAGTGTTACACCATATGAAAGATCATCATTTAAAGAGTCACCACTTATCGACACGCTCGGTTTTTCAAACACTATATCTTCAACTGCAATTGAGCCAGAACCAGGTATAGAAGATGCAATACCGAGTGAAGCATAAACCGCAACACTACCAACAACAGCACATGAAAGTAAACTTTTAACCAAAGAGCTACCGAAAGCATCAAACAACATATTCATCTCCACACATTTATCAGATATAGCTTTTTTTGCTTAATTAAAGCCTCAGCACTACTGCCAAAAATTTTTATGTTCGAGCAAATAAACTATCTACAATGTATGTATCGTTTTTTGTGCCGTTAACGATGTTTAGAATGTGTTGTCGGACTGTATCCTTACGTAAAACTTTGTTTAACTAAAAATAAAATAAAAATTAGCGGCACAGTTTTATTTTTAGCACTTATCCTCAGTAAAAAAAACTCCTACTCAGCGTTTTGTTTAGCTTTTTCTAATCTATCAGACAAGGAATCTGGACGTTGGTTCGTTTTCACCTTTAATAATCGATTTTCCCTAGCATCTCTTAATCTATCAGACAAGGGATCTGGACCCTCATTATTTAGATTAACATTTACCCAGTCAATCTCATCGTTCAAATTTTTGTCTGACTCTATACCTGTTTCAGAAACAGTTGAGAATTCAGTATCCACTTCAACTGGGATAGGTTCAGCTACTGGTGGTATATCAACACCTGTGATTGTTACTTCTACCATTTTATTTTCATTTGTATCTTTTTTAGAAACAGTTGATGATTCAGTATCCACTTCAAATTGAATAGGTAATAAATGCTCTATTTTTTTTAAATCTGTTCTTCGTTGAGCAACTGCTGCTGTCCTTACATCGTAATATTTTTTTAATTCTGCTATTAAAGTGTCCTTGTTCTTATTAGAACACAAACGTAGTCGCATTTTATCCAGGAAACATACTTTCCCTTCGTTCTTAGGAGTTACAGTCACTTGTGTTTTATATATACGTAGACTAAAAGCTTGGTCTAAATTCATAACTCATTCTCGCTTGAATAATCGGCATATTAAATAATTAAGATTTCAATAACAAAACAACATCTTCCTGACAATAAAAATATCATAATGTATTTTTTTCATAAATTATGTTGTTATTTTGCATCAAAATGTTAACAATCATACAAACTATAATCCTAATGTTTCATGCAACTGTACTACCTGCCCTATAATGATTAGCGCTGGGGACTCTATATTTAGAGATTGAATATCCCTTGGAAAAGTTTCAATAATACCTGTGTAAACAGCCTGACCGTTTTGCGTTCCTTGCTGAATTAAAGCAATAGGCATACTCGTTTTCATACCATGTTTTATTAGCTGCTGACATATAAAGGATATATTATCCACTCCCATATACACTACAAGGGTTTGCATTCCATCAGTTGCATACGATGCCCAAGGCACATCATTGTAACCATTTTTAAAATACCCTGTAATAAAACGCACAGAATGCGCATAATCTCGATGTGTCAAAGGTATACCTGCGTATGTAGAGCAACCAGAAGCTGCTGTAATGCCTGGAATCACTTGAAAAGAAATATTGTGTTCAGCAAGTGATTGCGCCTCTTCGCCTCCACGCCCAAAAATATATGGGTCTCCACCTTTAAGTCGACATACACGCTTACCTTGTCGAGCTAAAGACACAAGCGTTTCATTAATTTTATCTTGTGGTATGGCATGGTTACTTTTTTCTTTCCCTACATATAAACGATCAGCATCCCTTCTAATTAGCTCTAATATTCCATCAGGTACTAATCGATCATGCAATACCACATCTGCTTGCTGCATTAACCGCACCGCTTTAAAACTTAAAAGATCGGGATCACCAGGCCCAGCCCCAACGATATAGACCTCTCCTACAGCTTTTTTTGAACTTAGTGGCAATGCATTGGATTGATCTTTATTACATACTACAGAACTCACACCATCTTTCGTATCAACGTTTTTATTAGGGCACGACGCACACAAATCAAGTCTATTTTTCATACAATCGTTTGCTAATGCCGTTTTTCCGTTCAATAAAAACTCTTGCGCCTGACCATCCAACATTGATTCCCAAAATTTTCTAGGTCCATTCACACAGGTACACTTACTTTTTACTTCAGCGCGATGCTTACCAATCCATTCTCCCACAACACCAAAATTATGAGGAATCATCGACTCAAGCTTCTCTCTAAATCGTCGCACAAGAACTGGTGCTTTCCCCATACTAGCAACCGCAATAACAAGTGGATTACGATCAATAATTGCTGGCGTTATCGCAGAACATAAAGCAGGCGCATCGACTACATTTACCCATAATCGTTGTGCTTTTGCTTCTTGTGCAACAACCGCATTCACCGCATAATTATCTGTTGCAGCAATTACAAAACAAACACCTTCTAAATCACTCACTGTATATTCTTTTTGATACCAATGATGTTCATTTTTTTCTTGATCATTAGCGGTTTGATCATGGTATTGTTTACTCATTGGCTGATTTATTTTTAAAAGCACTTTAAATGCTTCAGTAATTTCAGGTGCAACTACATTAATCAAAGCACCAGCTTTAAGTAATAATCTTGCTTTGCGTAACGCTATATCTCCACCACCTACAATTAAAACACGTTGCTTTTCAAATTTAAGAAAAAATGGAAAATAATCCATACATAGCTCTCCATTGCTTACAATAGTCTAAAAAATTTATCAATAAATGAATATAATATCTAAGAAACAAAGAAAAACCTATTTTTCGCATCGCATAGTCATAAAATTGTCATACAAAAAAATTATGATCAAATAACCATCAATACATATTACGAAGAAAACATTCTAGATAAGAAAAAATATACGTAGGACGACCTAAAATAACATGAAAAATGCGACTCAAACCAAACCAATCCAATCAATCAATCACAATCTAAACCATATTACTGTTCACAAGAATCCAACGCTGCATCGAGCAATTCATTCGCTATCAAAGGCTCCTTACAAACAAAATCCAAACAAACTTTTACTAGTTAATATAGCGTCCCCTAATAGAGAAATAGAATCTAAGCTAGACCAATTACCGAATTATAAAAATATTTTCCAACAAAATGGAAGCAAAATTCATTTAACCACGCATACGCCATCGCAAGCCATACCTAGATTTTTACGTCCTGTTGCAAATAAATTAGTCGCTTTTTTTAATAAAGAACCTAAATTTTTATCGGTCAACTTATCCTCTTCTATCCCTATCGAAATCAATCAAGCACTCAAAAAAAACGGTTTAGAATTTAATAAACACTTTCATACAAAAAACAATCGACTTAGTATATTTTTATGCTCAACATCAGATCAACCGACTACTTTACAAATCGATTTAGATTTAGATCAGACGCCTGAAACACAAGTACAAAAATTAAATAGCTTTTTAAAAGCTAAACAATTGTATTTTAAAGAGCAATTATAAAAATAATTGAAACCACTAGCTGTAATTATTGCTCACTTTCTGCAAATTTCTTTTCAAAATAAGATTGAACCAAACTAGTGTATCGATGCAACTTTTGCTTAATCAATAGTTGCTTTTCTGCTGATTTTTTAATTTGTTTTGTATGATCTGAATTAACAGCAAAGACATTAAATGCATCAGTAGGTCCCCAAATGTCTTTTCCAAAAGCAATGCTCAATTGAAGCCACAACCACACATTTGGCTCAGATTCTAATAAATAATGTTTTGTACCATTTTTATAAAGCGCTTTACCGATTACACTCGATTCTTCAGACAAATATTCAAAAACTTCTTTTTTACAAAGATCGCAAGATTGCATAGTAATCGATCGCTTTTCATCAACAATTAAACGTACGCTTGTGTAATTCTTTTTTTTGTACTTATGAGGAATTGCAGTATAAAATTTTTCAGGATCAAGAAGCTCTTTTTTAGGATTACTTAATGTTTTGGATAGAGTCTCAACGAATTGTTCAGCCTGCTCAATCGTTAAAGAAAAACTTTTTTGCTTAGAGTACACATTAATAAAGCTTTGCCCAGCCCATGCTTTCTCCATTGATTCATTCGGTAAAGCAGCAACCAAAGTTAATTCATCAAATGCAACAAGCATCATACCTGTAAAATGCTTAAATACATTACGCTCTAACTTTTCAGTCAAAAATGCATCGAATGTGTATATCTGCGGCCTACAAATATCACACAATAGCATCTGTAACTCAGGTTGATTATTTTTCACTATACTATTTAATGTAAATTTTCGTATACGCCCCAATGCACTACGCTCTGACTTCTGCATAAAGTACACGCCATTCAAATGCTTATATTTTTCGTTTATTAATTTTTTAGAGCTATTTTTTGTCGTCGCATTTAAAGTCGAATTTAAAATAACTTTATTGCTTACAAGATCAGGCTGTACCTTTTTAACATTAGACTTAATGATATGCTCTGTTTTATGGTGATCTTCGGCATCGGATTGATTATCAGACGTTAACTTTACATCTGCACTATATGCTAAATCAATCCAAATAACGAACACTGAAATAAATAAAAAACTTATAATGAATGAACAGCGACGACTGAATTCACGACTATTCTGCGTATTAAAATAACAACCTATTGTAAAGTAGCTCATAATGTCATCATAAAAACCGCCATCCTCTTTCAAACTAAAATCCTCTTTTTACATACATACAAACTTCACATAAATCCACAATACAGCATAGGTATTTATCGGCGCATGTACTATAATTTAGAGCACTAATATAAAATCAATAGACATGCATATATAAATAGATCAAAAAAATAATATCTTTACAAATTGATTATTTTTTTCTTCCTATTTTGTATATCATTACACCATACAAAAAAACCATTCCCAAAAGAGCTATAAAACTATGAGTTATTGTTGCGTTTTAATGTATCATGCCATTTATAATAATAAAGAAGAATTTACAAACTTACACGACGAAGAAAAACCATATGCTATTTCTAGCGATACGTTTCGTGAACACTTAACTATTCTAAAAAAAAATAATATTAAGGTACTTAATTTCAAACAATTTTGTGCATCCATAAGTAATAAAAACACAGTCAACTTTGAATTCGATGAACCTAGCGCATTAATCACATTTGACGATGGACATCAAAGCTTTCATAAATACGCAAAACCAATATTAGAAGAATTTGGTTACGGTGGTTTATTTTTTATCACTCCTGATTATATAAACACATACGAAAATGCAGCATCATGGGATCAAATTAGAGAGCTGAACCAAGGTCAACACACGGTTGGTGGGCACGGATTCACACATAAATTTATTGGCGCCATGTTACCTGAAGATAGCAAGTATGAACTAGAACAGTCCAATAAAACACTAACAAAAAATCTACAAACAGAAATTAAGTCTATGTCTTTTCCTGGAGGCTCTTACAATAAAGATAATTTAGCTCAAGCAAATAAGAGCGGTTATGACTTTATTTTTGGTTCGCACTGCCGAGTCATCAGTAATTACCGAACTTATACAAGTTATGCTTTGCCAAGAGTTGCAATCCGAGCATCCACATCTATCGAACAATTCTCTCAAATAATAACAAATCATAAACGTTATTATTTAAAAAAATCTGGCGGTGCTTTGGCAAAAAAAACGCTTAAGTTACTAATAGGGCAAAATAAATACCACCAACTGTACTGCTTCATTGCTGAACGACTATCTTCTATCAAGAAATAAATTTATACGTTTTCATTGCTTAAATATCGAAACCTTTTGCCATTCATAGTATGATTAAAATCATAAATGGCAAGTTTTTATAATGCCATAAGGAATAAACGGCAGGATGAATATGAAAAGAGTAATTTTCAATCAAAAAGGCGGTGTAGGAAAATCAAGTATTACAGCTAATTTAGCAGCTATAAGTGCTTACCATGGTCTAAAAACATTAGTAGTTGATCTTGATGCCCAATGCAATTGCAGCCAATATATTTTAGGCCAAGATGTTCATTTAACGCCAAATCAACACGATATCGGCGAGTTTTTTCAGAATACATTAAGTTTTAAAATTCGCGCACCAAAGCCTTCGCATTATGTGCGCTCTACTCCTTATGAAAATCTATTTATCATTCCATCGAGTAGTGAGCTAGGTACATTACAACCGCAACTGGAAGCAAAGCATAAAATTTATAAATTACGTGATTTTTTGAAAAGTTTTGACCATTTTGATGCCATATATATTGACACACCTCCAGCCTATAATTTTTTCACAATATCTGCATTAATTGCAGCAAATTCTTGTTTAATTCCTTTTGATTGCGACGAATTTGCTCGTAAAGCACTGTTCACTTTAATGGAAAACATTAATGAAATAACAGAAGATCACAACGCTACGCTTCAAATTGAAGGGATTATTGTCAATCAATTTCAGCCAAGAGCAACAATCCCCAAAAAACTAATTGATGGGTTAAAAATGGATGGCAACCCTGTATTACAATCAATGATACGAAGCTCTGTCAAAATGAAGGAGTCACACGAAGCAGGTATCCCGCTCATTCATTTAGATCAAAAACACGCACTAACCAAGGAATTCACTCAACTTTTCTTAGAGCTTCATCCGGAAGTAAGTACTCAAATTAACAATAGAAAAAAAGAACAAATGAATACAATTGCATAAACACACCTACCATTAAATATCTTTATACATCAGGCAATGAATTATTTACACTGCCACCTAATAACAACCTAGTAATAATAATAAAAATTGTCTATATATTATTCCAAAAACTCCGTTAACTATATTGTAATATATATAATTAACGGAGTGTTTTATGTCTAATGTATCCCCTACACCTACTAATCCTATCTCAAATGTTTTTCATCATATTGTTGAATCGACTAAAATAGAAAGCTATTCAAGCGACTTAAGTAAACTTAAAGAAATACAAACGCGTATCTTAGATCAATCCACTACAAGATGCACCATAATACTAATACAAAATTCAATGAAAGACTGCAGTAAAGAGAACGCAATAAAACTCGACGAAGCAATCACCAAAGCAACGAATGATATAAATAGACATATAAGCGAAAACAAAAATTTCATTCTCAATACAAAAAGAATAGCGAAAGAAACTGAAAAAAGATTACAAAAACTATGCAAAAGGCAACCAAATAATACCTTATATCAAGAAATGCTATTAAGAACACAAACTCTAAAAGGACAACTTATTAGATACAGTCTACTATTTGAAAAATTTGTTAATGAACAAGATATCGCTATAAAATTAGAGTTATTAGACGAATTATACACTTCTATAAATGATAGTATATTGCACAATATTAACAGCATAAGCATCATGCATGATAGCGGTGGGCTACATAACACAGGACTTAGTAATCTAGCGATAGAGTTAAACGCCATAGGACAAACTATAAGCAAGGGCAAGCAAGCAAATTCCCATCTAAAAATTTATAACAAGTTTATAGAAAATATATCATATTTACACACTAAAAAACTATATGCAGCCTACGCTAAAATAACAAAGAATCAAGACAAAACAACCATTCAAAAAACAGTTAAAGAAGATCTACTCCCATTTTTTAATAAATTACAACACACGATAGAAGAAGCTAAAAAAAACAATACCACTAGTGACATTAAAAATAATCATATCATTCAAACAGCAAGAACAAACATAGATACCTACATTACAAAAATACAACAAACCATATTATCTAATAAAAATCTACAAAAATGCTATACATTACTAAGTATAATCAGTTCAGTTACATTAGATGAGCAGCAAACTCAAAACTTATTGCCTCTAAGAACAAAGATAAGCCAAGCTATTCTCTTATTTAAAGAAGATCCCTCAAGCAATTACGAAACAATATTAACTTTATCTGACATGATGACACAAGTATCCATACTAGAAGATGAAAACTATACACTTGGGGACAGAGCATTGGTTATTGTTGATGAACTAGAAAGTAAACTAACCGAAGCAATCGAAGAAACGATACACTATATAGAAACAGAAGAGTTATACCAAGCCTATAGAGCGCAGCTAAAAATAGAAAGAGAGAAAAAAGCGAAAATAGAGGCAAAAAAACGGGAACAAGCATCAGCTGAATATTTCAAAACGAAAGAACAAGAAAATATTAAGATAAATAGTGCCGCCTCCTCCAGTACAGAGCCATCCACTACAAAACAAACTATAAACAATCCATTAATAGACCAAAGTGCATCTTTATCCCGCTCCCCTGCAAAAAAACCAATTCAAAGAAAAAAAGGATCAAAAGCAAGAAATAATCACCGCATCCCAACAAATCAAACGATAAAACAACCTGTGAATAAAAATATAAATTTTGAAGAATCTAGGCTTACACAAAAGCATATCGATGATATCAAACGATATTTAAAAGATAATAAACTCGATTTAAAAGGAAAAAATAAAGCATTACTTGAACAATGCTTACAAGACCAAAAAAGGATCATGTTCAAAGATTTAGAAGCACTGTGTATTCATTTGTTTGATGCACCTAAAAATATAAAAGGCTCTCATTTTACATTTAAAAAAACAGATTCATCTATCCCATTTATTCTAACAAAACCACACGGACGAAGCAAAGATAATAAGTATGTACTACCTATCTATGTAAAAAAAATGCTTTTAGCTCTACACAAAGATATTACAGCAATGCCTAGTACCGATACTATAGATTTTGATCTTTTATAAAAAATCGATAAAATAAAACCAAAACAGATAACATTGCGGTTACATATAAATTTGAAACTTACACTCGCAACCGCATACACAATAGTTTATTTTAATTCAATAACATAGGTATCCACATTATTTCCTCCATGCCAGTCACTTGCAAATATAATACGAGTCCCTAAAGGACTCATACTTGCATGTGCTTCCGCCCAATAACCATTAGAACCAGATTTACCATAAGAATGATGGTGCGCTACTCGACAATAAATGTCATTATTTGCATCATAAATAACAATTTCATTATCCAATGCATCTTGTTTAGTCGGATTAATTTCACCTATACTTGAAATGGTAACTACTCCAGGCATGTATTTAGAGACTGCAGAGGGGTGAGAACTACCTGGAGGGTATTGCCATCCTGTATCTGGACCAATTAACACCTTACATGTACTATCAAAAGGATTTGTCATTACTAGCGTCCCAATCCCTGAACCATTAACACAGCGATCAGGAGCAGAAGAAAAAGCAACAGCAAAAAGCTGGTCATCGCCATTTTGTAAACGACCTAAAGACGAATGTTCCGATGTGGATCCAACATTTAATTTATTAATTTGCTCATACTCAGCATTTAAAGTAAATCCTTTAAATAAGAAATACTGCCCTGAAGGTAAGGGCATAGGAGCGTAATTACTTAAATTCACATCTGTAAAGCTTTCAAAAGAAGTTACCTCTGATACTTGTTGCTGATCAATATCATAATAAAAATACTTGGGATCAGTATCATTCATACAAGCATAACCTATGCGCTGAGTGTCGATTGAGCTCATTTGTACATCGTTACCCGCTGTCAATTCATCTCCAACAGTGCAAATAGTAGAAAAATAAGAAATAGGCATACTTTCATTTAAAGAGACTGAATATCGATACAATCTATGCCCTTCTTGATCTTGTTGATCTTTTCTATGAGCCGTTGCGTAGTATAAGTAATCAGGATTATTGTGATCCCAAAAAACTTGCTCAATATCCGATGGTTTAAAGTCTAAGTAGCGAATAAAACTGTAATCCTGTCCATTTAATAACATATGTCCACGCCCAACCTGATACAAAATTAAATAGGTTTCATCCGCATTAAACCCTTGTATTGTAGAGTACATAGGTCTGACTTTGTAATCTGATGCTAAATCGATACTTCCAATCATATCTTGACTTGTAATCCGCTTGATTTCACCACCAAAATTAGGATCTATAAACGATTGTAAATACAACGGTTTAGCCAATGTATTATCCATTGGTAAGCGTTGTTTGTGCTGAACATAAGACCCACAAACATTATTAAACC
>JACLAC010019826.1_pt1 | contig 14480 bp, 10 predicted proteins | sample 8027881 | NCBI WGS metagenome assembly JACLAC01 (sample SAMN15725517, study PRJNA655200) | protist metagenome | isolation source: fluorescence activated cell sorting (FACS) single amplified genomes of... | place: Spain: Blaines Bay Microbial Observatory, Mediterranean Sea | collected 2016-01-19 | reverse complement strand
AGATCAGCTCGACCGTTCGCTACCCGAAAGTCGGCACGGACAGCTTCAACGTGGCGATCGATTTCTCCGCGAAGTACCGCTACGCCAACGGTGTCGAGATGACCGTCGCTGACACCGGCCGAAACGGCATCATGTTCACGGGAACCGAAGGACGAATCTTCGTGAATCGAGGAACAATCTCCGGTAAGCCGGTCGAGGAACTCGCGAAGAGTCCGCTCGCCCGAGCCGACTTCAAGGCGTACGACTTTGACAATCTCGATCGTCCGGAACGAGCCGGAAAACTTGACGCCATCATCAACCACATGGGCAACTTTTTCGACTGCGTCCGAGCCCGAAAGACGCCTGTCTCCAGCATCGAGAGCCAGCACCGCAGCGTCTCGACCTGCCACCTGGGCAACATCTCCATGAATGTCGGCCGCACGGTGAAATGGGATCCGGAAACCGAAACGTTTCCGGGCGATGTCGAGGCCGGCAAACTGCTGTCTCGAGAGCAACGAAAGGGATTTGAAACCAGCTGATCTCCGACTGAAGTGACGCTCAAGAAATAACGATGATCACCGACGAGCACCGACAGCAGTACCGTGACGAGGGCTACTTCATTCTGGAGCGAGCGATCCCGGATGAGCACCTGCAGATTCTGCGCGATTCGTGCGACCATCTGATCAACCTGATGCATCTGGAAATGGATCGGCTCGGGACCGATCACATTCACATCAGCCACCGCGGCAAGCGGTATCACATCGCAAAGAAATTTGACCAGGCTCCACGGCTGTCCGAGTACGTTTTCAGCGAACTGATGGCCGAAGTCTGCCGAGCGACCATCGGTGAGCACGCTTGGCTGTTTTACGATCAGTACGTGGTCAAAGCTGCCGAGCAGGGCACCAAATTCTCATGGCATCAGGACTCCGGGTACCTTGGCTTTTTTCATCGGCCTTACGTCACCGTCTGGGCAGCGGTGGACGACATGACCGAGGAAAACGGCACGGCATACGTTTTGCCGTTTTCCACAATCGGGGTCCGAACGCTCGTCGAACATATCCGTGATGAGGCGACCGGTGATAACATTGGCTACTTCGGAAAAGAGAGAGGCATTCCGGCCGTTGTTCCGGCCGGCAGCCTGGTCGTCTTCAGTTCCGTTTCCTTTCACTGCAGCGGAGCCAACACGACAGACAGAATGCGTCGAGCCTACGTGACGCAGTATTCCACCGAGCCGATCGTCGATCCCGCAACGAAAGAGCTGAAACACCTGGCTGTGCCGTTTCTGAAAGACGGCCAGCGAATCTGAATTCACACAGGAATCAATATGAAACCTCAGCCGCAATCTCGACGTGAGTTTCTGAAGACGAGTGCCGCAACCGGAGTAACTGCACTGGCCGGAAGCAACCTTGCTCTGGGAAAAGATCAGAAGCGAAGGCCAAAGTACATCCTTGGCTCGTGCATGTACGGTTACACGAAGCTGGCCGAAATCGTGCCGGAGGTCAACAAGGTCGGAGCATCGGCAATTGACATCTGGCCGAAGGTGCACGGGGATCAGCGCGAACAGCTTGACGAAATGGGCGAGGAGAAATTCGCCACGCTGCTCAAATCGCAGGGTGTCACTCTGGGATGCATCACGCAGTACAAACTTGGCCCGTTTGGAATTCAGAACGAGATGCGGATGGCAAAGCGACTCGGCTGCTCGACAATCGTCTGCGGCGGGCGAGGACCTAAGGGACTGAAAGGAAAAGAACTGAAAGCGGCCGTCGGCAAGTTTCTCGAACAGATGAAACCGCACCTGGCCGTCGCCGAGGAAACCGGCGTCACAATTGCCGTCGAGAACCACGGCAACAATCTCATTGAGTCTCCCGACTCGATGAAGTGGCTCGCCGATCTGCGGCCGTCAAAGAACATCGCGATCGCCTTCGCTCCGTACCATCTGCCGCAGGACGAAAAACTGCTGGCTGATCTGATCCGGTCCCTCGAAGGCCGCATTGAAATGTTTTACGCGTGGCAGCACGGTATGGGCTGCCACAAGAAACTGCCAAAAGAGCAAGAACTGTTGCAGATGCCCGGACGAGGCAAATTGGATTTCGGCCCGTTGCTGGCCGCACTGGACGACATCAAATACGACCGCTGGAAAGAGATTTTCATGCATCCCGTCCCGCGCGGAATCCCGATCCTCGAAACGACACCGGCCGTCACTGCGGAAATCAACCGGTCGCGAAAGTATCTTGAGTCCCTGTGACAACCGCTAAGACATACCCTCACTAGGAGCTACTCATGTCAGACATCAGCACACGTCGCGAGTTTCTTGTCGCATCCACAGCAATTCTTGCTGGAAGCTCACTGGCCAGCGGCCTCTATGCCGCTCCGAAAAAGGACAACGACTGGATCGAGCTCTTCGACGGCAAGACGCTTAAAGGCTGGCACACAAATCCCGAACGGATCGGGCACGGCACTGGCGGCATCTGGCGGGCCGAAGAGGGAGCGATCACCGGCGAGCAGGACCCGCCGGGTTCAGGCAACGGTGGCATTCTGTTGACCGATAAGAAGTTCGGAAACTTCGAACTGATGATCGACATGAATCCGGACTGGGGCGTGTGCTCCGGCCTGTTTCTGAGGAGCAACGACAAAGGCCAGTGTCTGCAGATGATGGTCGACTACCACGACGCCGGAAACATCGGGCATCTTTACGGCGAAGGCACCGGTGGCTTCAACACGCGAGCCTTCGATATCGATGGCATTTACAAAGGCAACGACAAAAAGCTCGTTGGCATCAAAACGAGCAAGCACAAATCGGCAACGGACGTCGGCCTGATTTCGTCGTGCACTCCTGAAGAGTGGGTGAAGGCCTGGAAGCTGGATGACTGGAACACCGCCAAAGTCCGTATCATCGGTGACGATCCGAAGATCACGACCTGGATCAACGGAAAGAAAATCTGCGAGTTCGACGGAGCAACGTCCTCAAACGAGAAGTACCAAAAAGACAAAAAGAAAATCCTCGACACGATCGGTACCGAAGGCAGCATCGCCGTCCAGGTCCACGGAGGCAAAGGCTGGCCGAAGGGCTCGAAGTGCCGCTGGAAGAACATCCGCATCAAACCGCTTTGACACTCCACCTGACGAGTGCCGTAAGCTCACTTCGCAGAACGCTCGCGGTACGAAGGAGAATGACCAGCACTGACCGGCTTCTGTTTCCCGCGGCGAACATCGAATCAGTACCGCAACCGGACTTCGTCAAGGATCTGATCGCCGACGAGGAACTACTTGAGTTTCAGATGGGCACATTCCGTTCAGTGTCGACGACTTTCTCGCTCTGGACGAATCAACTTTGCGAACGGCAGGCCGCGTGAACTCGACCGTGGGCTAACTCACGGCGAGGAAGACGACTCCGCCGACCATCAGTCCGGCCGCAATGATTCGGCGATTTGAATGCTCTTCACCAAGGAACCTCGTACCGAGGATTGCTCCGATCAGAATGCTGACTTCCCGCGCGGGTGCGACGGAACTCAGTGGCGTGAACGACATCGCGCTCAAAACGAGGATGTACGACAGCGGTGCCAGGATCGCGACGCCAAAAACCTCGCGGCGGTGCTCCTTCCACACTCGCCGCACTTCGTCCCGCCGGCTGAGAGCGTGTGGAGTGAGCATCAGACAGATGGCCAGACCAGTAAAAAGCTCAAGCAGAATCGGCGGCACATCCACTTCGCTGACCGCGTACTTGTCCCACACGCTGTAAGTCGCGATGCAGATTCCGCAGAGAACTCCCCAAAAGACCGCTGGCTTTCGAGTTTCATCCGCATCGCGCTGTCCACTCCGCCAGGTCAGAAGGAGAACTCCGCCAACCACCAGACCGAGGCCCAGCAGAGTGCCGGCCGATGGTTTTTCTTTGAGTATCAGAACCGCCCCAAAAGTGGAAAGTGCCGGGCCGGTGCCCCGAGCAAGCGGATAGACAAGCGACAGATCGCCAATGCGATAACCTCGCTGCAGAACGATGAAGTAAAGCAGATGCAGCAACGCTGTGCCGAACATGAATCCAAGCCCGGTCCAGCCAATGTCAGGGCGTTGAGCAAAACAGACGTAAACCGCGGCCGGCCAGAGAATGGCCGATGAACAGGCCGTGAACATCCAGACGAATACCGCTCCGCTGCTTCCGGCACGTTTGGCCATCAGATTCCACAGCGCGTGAATCAACGCCGAGCAGAGGATCAATGCGACGGCTGGGCTGGTCAATGTTCAAACGCTCGCGAAAAGCTGACGCAGCGGTTCGCCTTTTTCCAGGATCTGCGTTGGCCGACCTTGAGCGTCGGGGAGCCGCAGTTCGTGGTTGATGCCCAGCGCGTCGTAGATCGTCGCTGCCAGGTCTTCAGGGCTCACCGGGTTTTCGGCCGGGTAAGCGGCGTCAGCGTCGGAACGGCCGTAGAGTTCTCCGCCTCGGATCCCGGCTCCAGCCAGGACGCACGGGAAACAGTGACTCCAGTGGCCTCGGCCCCAGGCAGCGGTGTCCGGTTTGGGAGTACGTCCCATTTCGCCGACGGCAACGACGAGCGTTTCGTCAAGCAGACCGCGCTGGTCCAAATCGTCGATCAGCGCCGCGAAGGCCTGGTCAAAGCCAGGCAGCAGATGCTTTTCGAGATCGGCACTCGTCCGGTGCGAATCCCAGCTGTAACCATCGGGGGCGTCCCACAGCACGGTGACGAACCGGCAACCGGCCTCGACCATGCGGCGTCCCATCAGGCACGACTGGCCGAAGAGATGCCGACCGTATCGATCTCTCAGTGAGTCCTTTTCGCGACGGATATCGAGGGCGCTGCGAATTTTCTCGGAGGTCACCAGCGAGAGCGCCTGCTGACGGATGCCGTGGTAATCCTGAAGCCGCTTCGCCGTTTCGACCTCGCGCCGGGCAATGTCAAACTGCTCAAGCAAGCCGCGTCGGCCGTCCAGCCGATCGAGACTGACTTCCGACTCGGGCATGATCCCCTTGATCCGAAAGTCCAGCTCAGTGTCGTCGCACGTCCGAAAGAACGGGTTGTCCTTGCTGTTCTTCTTGCGAATGTCCGTGGCGAGGCCGTTGTACGCTCGCCCCAGCCAGCCGGCGTACTGCCCAGTCCGGTCGTATCCCTGCAGATGTCCCAGCCGGTTCGGCAGGTAAACGTAATCGGGAAAGTCCCGTAGATGAGATTCCGTCGAGTGCTGCTCGAGGTACTCGACGACCGAGCCCATCGCCGGCCAGTCGGTTTCGCGGGCGTTCACATCATTGCCATTCGCCGCCGAGCGCGTCCACGCATGACCTGTCTGAATGTAGTGACAGGCGTTGTGATCGTTGTGAGGGTGAGTCATCGAGCGAATGACCGTGTACCGATCGGAGATCTCTGCAGTGCGAGGAAGCTTCTCGCTGATCATCAGCCCCGGCGTCCGCGAGGCGATCGGAGTCAGTGGACCTCGAATCTTCGTCGGAGCCGACGGCTTCATATCGAAGCTCTCCAGCTGACTTGGTCCTCCGAACAGAAACAGGAACAAAACAGACTTCGCCCGCCCGCCGGTCGCTGCTTTGAGATTCTCCGCGGCCAGCAGTTGCAAGGCCGACACCCCAAACAGCCCGAATCCCCCAATCCGCAGTAGATCGCGTCGTGAGAGGCCGTTGCAGACTGCGCGGCGGCGACTGTTGATCGTCAGCATGGGTTTTTTCCTGAGACGTCGATTGAGGACACCTCATGATATCACCAGAAGCATCCGCAAACCCCTGTCGGAATGATTCTCAGAGTTTCTCAAAACCGGCGCGTTACATCCCTTCACGTTAAACAGCGACTGATTCCGATTCGGTCTCGGAATTTGACGTCGGCCCGGCCCGCTCAGCGATGCTGTAGGTGTCGAGGTCTTTACCCGTGTACGAAACCAGAAGCTCCGCAATGAAGCCCAGCGAAATGGCCTGCGCTCCCAGCAGAAGCAAGGCAATGGAGTAGGCAAGCAGCGGACGCGTGCCGATGTCACCGAGGCCCGTCACCCCGAAAACGTTGGTCCGCAGCCACGTGATCGCCAGCCACACCATGCCAAGGCCGCCGAGGCCGAACAAGCTGAGGCCGATGCCCCCCATCAAGTGCTGCGGCCGCTGTCCGTAACCGGTTAGAAACTTGACTGTGCACAAATCGAGGAAGCCGCGCAGGAATCGTTTGAAACCGTATTTCGAGTGACCGAACTGACGCTCACGGTGATTGACCGGAAGCTCGGTGACTTTGAATCCGCGGGCATGGGCCAAGACCGGTATGAAGCGGTGAAGCTCGCCGTAGATGCGCACCTCGTGGGTCACTTCGCGACGGAACAGTTTCAGACCGCAGTTGTGATCGTGCAGCACCAGCCCCGTCAGACGGCCGATCATCCAATTGAACACTTTGCTCGGTTTCGTTTTATGCCAGGGATCCAGCCGCCTCTGCTTCCAGCCGTTGACAACGTCAAAGCCCTCTTCGAGCTTTTCGATGAATTTGGGGATTTCGGCCGGATCATCCTGCAGGTCAGCGTCCATCATCATGATGTAGTCGCCATCCGCTGCCCTCATCCCCGCAGTCAGTGCTGCGGCTTTGCCGAAGTTGCGGCGGAATCGGATCCCCGAAATCCGTTCATCCATCTCGCCCGCTTCTTTCACGACAGCCCACGACGAATCGCTCGATCCATCATCGATGAAGATGACCTCAAAACTGATGCCGTTCTTGTCGCAGCTCTCAATGATCTCGTCGCAGAGCTGCAGGATGCTTTCTTCTTCGTTGAAAACCGGAACGATGACGGAAATTTTCATGGGACATCCATGGCATGGCGGAAGCCGGTTCATTGATCCGAGAGGGGAGGGTCATTGCCAAGCAGAAAGTCGAACGAGGCGGACAAAGAATCCGCCTCACCCAACCTCGCTGAACCAGCGGGAGTGGTGAGACTAGCGCTTCAGTTTGCCAAAGCACACAGTCCACGGCAACGGGCCGGTCGAAACGAAGGATTTACAGCGGCCTTCCGCAGATTTTCGACTGCGAGAGATAAACACGACACAGCTGAAGGCCAGGTAGCATCCCAGATCCGTCAGCGGAACAGCCTCAGTCTGGAGCAGCTTCTGAAACGGCAGAATGAGCATGAAGGGCAACCGACCCCGCGAGGTATGTTGCTGTTTTCGCCTGACTGCGGTCGGAAAGAGTGTCTCAATTTGTGAGACAGCGCCGTAAAAGTGACGACGCGTGCTATTTCGCCCGGCGTAAGCAGCTCAGCCTTTATGAAAATTCATTATTTCGCCAAGTGGCTGTTTACTCTGAATGGAACGGCTTTTGGAAAACATCCTCAACATAAGGAAACAGCGCGCCTGGACGCTGTTTCACACCGCCATAGGAGCATTCGAGGCTCCCAGGTTTTCTTAACACGATTCAAAACAAACCTCTCAGAATCGTCTGCAGTCACTCCGTCTCGGCACATGTTTACCAGTGCATAATCGTGACACTGACCATCGCAAACACGCGAACAGGAGCGACTCCATGCAGTTGATCGGTGCACTTCTTGTGAGCTTTGTACTCGTCTACTTCGGGTTTCTTGCAGCCCAACTGCAACGGCAATACCTGAGTGCGAAACAAAGCGACGAACTCTCCACTCAACTGCTGAAAGCACAGATCGAAGCCGCCAACATGCTGAAAAGCCAGCGTGAAGAAACGCGACTCGCCTGGAACAGTTTTCGGGATTTTCAGGTCCACGGAACTGTCAACGAGGCGAAGAACATCACTTCGCTCTACCTCTATCCTCACGACAGAAAACCACTACCGAGATTTCAGCCTGGTCAGTCACTGACTCTGCGACTCATCCTGCCCGGCGACGATGATCCCGTTGAACGAAACCTCCCGGTCTCCAGTTCGCCAAGCCCCGACTTTTATCGAATCACTGTTGAACGGAACAACAACGACCCGGTTTCCCACTACCTCCACACCAGCGTCAATCCGCACACGATCCTGAAAGTCGGAGCGCCTCGCGGAGAGTTCTGCATCGACACCACGCTTTTCCGACCTCTCGCGATGATCGCCGAAGGCATTGGCATCGCCCCCTTTGTGAGCATGATTGAAGAGGCCGTTGAGTCGAATTCGCGACGGAGCATCACTCTCTTCTACTCCGTGCAGAATCAGGATGAGCATGCGATGCCGCATCACCTGAAATCCCTGGAAGCTCAGTACTGCAATCTGAAGGTTGTAACGATTTTCCGGGACGAGGACGCTTGCGACTACGCCGGCCCAATGACTGTCGAATTGCTTCGCTCGGTACTTCACTCGAACAATTTCGACTTTTACGTCTGCGGTTCGAACGACATGGTGAGCTCAACGAAGACACTACTGCGTCGCTGGGGGGTTTCCCGTTGGAATCTGACCACAGAAATCCTCGACGGCTCCATCCGGAAAACAGCCGCGACTGAAGATGAGTCAAAAGCCACTACGACAGTTCCGGCACAATCCACTGTGATGTCAGCAGACCGAAGAGACGGTAAGACATCTGGCGCATCTCCAACCACGAAGACAGCAAAGGCCACCGCACTTGCTCCCACTGCGACGTCTCTGTCCTGAGATCGGGTTGCGGCTTCTCGGTGATGTGATCGCACAGGCCAAAACAATCGAGGGCAGTCTGAAAAGGGATCCCTGACACTTGGTTGTTGCCTCGCTGTACCCGGACATGGGTGCCGCGTACTTCGCATCAGACCAACGCGAGAATTGAGTTGAAAACGAAGACACGAAGAACTGACCAGAAAACACATCAAGATGATTTAGGACATGGGCTTCCTGCAATATTCGACAGACGCCTCAACAATAGACGCGGCCACAACTAAATCAGCTTGGCCAATCGGCGGGACAATTCAATCTCAACCGGCCTGAATTCTGATGTCCACGCTGCTATTGCCACGGGTCGCCTGTTCGCCACAATCTATTATGCGAATCTAAGAGACCGGATTCTGGTGCGTTAAAGCTTTGGAACCCCCAACGCATGACGGTCTTCATTCTTTTTCAAACTTGAGGCATTGTGGACACAAGGTATCCCAACATCAGAAGCTCGCGCCGGGCACGACTCTCCACATCAGTCCTGACGCTGTTGCTTCTCCCCACCGTGGCGGTTCCCCAGGTCCATACCGAGGCCCAGTCTCACCGGATTCTTCCACCGGACGCGGCTCGACTCAGCCAGCTCCAGGCTCAGGCCGCCCTGCTCTATCGGCTTCAGCAGTTTTCCGGAAAGGACCTCCCCGGAGTCAGCGACCCTGCCCGCAAAGAGCGGCTGCAGAACATCATGCAGCAGATGGCTATGAAACTGGGGCAGTCCAGTCTCGACATGGGGGGGAGGACCAATCCCGGCAGGTCTCGCACTCGACCGGGACGACAGCCCGGTCAAGGGCCTGGTCTCCGTCCGAGAAGTTCTCAACCAGGTTCGGCTGGAGGCAACACGCCGACTGGTGATCTGCGTTCGTTTCTCGAGCAGATCTCGGGGCGTTCTCTGGATGATCTTCCCGATTTCAGTGAGCCGCCGGGAGCTAACCCGGGACAACCGAGCACTTTCTCCGGCAATCGCACCGGCTACACGCGCAACCCTTTGTTGCCCGAGAACACTTCGCAATGGCTGTCCCGCCCGAACGAACAGCGACCGCCAGGTAGTTCGCCATTCGATGACGCCTCCGACTCTTGGCTGACTCTGACAGAAAGACTGACCCGGCTCGCCGATCGCGCACGAGTCGACAGCCTCGGCGGATCGAATTCCTCACTTGGGGGATCCGGTACTTCCGGATCCGGCGGCCGCTCGTGGCTGAGCAATGCCGGCCTGCAGTCAGCGCTCGCCAAAGCGATGGAGGGAACGGCCAACAGCATCGCCCGCCATGCGACACTCTCTCAGGAAACCGAACAGGGGCGTCCCGATCCTCTGCCGAGACAGCGAGGTTCGGAAGACGAGGGTCCGGGAGCCACCGCCTGGATCAGCGATCTGGCCAGCCGGGCAACAGCGGCATCCGAATCCGCACACGAGTCGATGGCCAGTTCCTCGACCCTCAGCCAGTCTGATCGGTCGTCGTTCGGAAGCACCGGTTTTCTGCTGCCACTTCTGCTGATCGCCGGAGCCGGAGCAGCGGTCTGGTGGCTGCAGCGCCGTTGCCCGAAACCAGAAACCGACCTGGCATTCCAAGCCGCCGCCCGGATGCCGAAGACCATCCGAAATCGCGAAGACATTGTGACGGCATTCCACGTCATCACTGCGCGAGCCCCGGAAGTCACCGCCACCTGGTGGACTCACCGCCGAGCGGCCATCGCGCTGGCCGAGGCCGATCCGAAATCGCAGGCCGCCGTCAAAACGCTGGCCACTCTCTACGAACAGGCCCGCTATCTTCCTCGAGATGCGGCCCTGACTCCCGAGCAACTGTCCGAAGCCAGTCAGGCAGTCCAACGGATCCGCCGGTCATGATGATGAATCGACTGAGGGCTCGCTGTCGCAAACGACTCTGGCGACCCGTTGCTACGTTGATACTGCTGGGCATACTGGCGAGCGGACCAGCTCAGACAGCGCGTGCTCAGGCAGTGAACGCGCCGGGCGACGTGATGCTCGACCCCAGCTGGCAGTTTGGATTCGACGCGTTTCAGCTGATGCTCGAGCAGCGAGGTCTCACCAGCAGCGAGGACTTTGTCGCCACACTCAAAAGTGACGCGACGAAATCCGCCATCATTCTGGTCGGAGACCTGAACCATCTGCCCGAGTGGACGTGGCCTCAGATCGTGACATTCATCCGCCGGGGAGGAGCCGTCATGGTCGCCTCGGACCGCGCGACCGATGTGCGGGGACTCTTCGTGCTGGGGGAAGGCCCTGTAGAGGCCACCTCATCCCGCTCCACCTACACCACGCCTCGAGGCGCGTACTACGACTGCCCGAAAGTCACCACGATCAATGATCGGCATCCCCTCACGCGAGGCATCTCGGAACTGATCGGCAATCGTTCTGGCTGGGTCGACCGGATCGCAAAGCAACAGGGCGACTGGTCGATGCTCGCCTTCCTGCCGCGCAGCGCAATGACACGCACCGGCCAGGGTTCCGGCAAACCCATTGCGGCCTCGATGCAGCTGCCCAACGGGAACCCCGGACGTCTTCTTGTCCTGGGAGACCACAGCCTTTTTATCAACGGAATGCTCTGGCACGGGGACAACGCCATGTTTGCCCTGAACGTGACCAGCTGGCTGGCCGAGGGAGGACGGGACCAGGTGCTGTTCGTCGTCAATGGAGCAACAACTCTGCCCGGCATGGACGCTTCCTCGAATCGCGGAGACATGCCGGACATCAATCCTGAGGACCTGCCCGACATTCCGAAGGAGTCGTATCTGGCTTTCGCAAACGGCTTCGCGTCCGCTCTACAGGACTCTGACGTCCTTAACCAGCTGGCGGCCGACTATCCGGCGGAGATGGAATCCGGCTTTTATTGGCGATGTGTTTTCCTGGCCCTGGCCTGCCTGGTTGGCTGGATTCTGTTTCGAAGATTTCCGGCAAAGGGCCAGCCCGTCGACGAGCCCATCCGCCGAACGGTTTCCAGTCTGCTGGCGACGCGCGTTCAGGAGCAGATTCAGTCCACAAATCTGAGACTTGCTGCGAGGGAGATTTCACGGGATCTGCTGCGCGAGCTGACCGGTTCCGACGACCCAGGCAAATGGTCAATCGAAGCCAGGGACGTTCAGATATCCGGAAGTCCCCTGCTCCGCCGTACGACCCGCGCTGTGATTAACCGCTGCAGCCGACTTGCAACAAACCGGGACCGCAGTCATGTCTCGAAAAAAGATCTGCGGCAGCTTGTCTCACGGATTGAGCATGCAAGGAAACTGTTCCGTTCCGGACAGATCGCTCATCCGTGGTTCGCTCTCAACGCGATTGATGGCACTCTGTCTTCGGCGACGTCGGCTTCTCAAGTCTGGCAGGCTGGACCGCGCGACCCGGACGGCACAAGAATGCACTGATGTTGTCAACTCTCTGGGATTCACCGCGAGGCTTTGAGTGGCGTTCTCTGATATTACTGAAGTAGCAACCCGAGTCGGCGAACTGCGTGACCAGACCTTGGCTTCTGTCGGCCAGGTCGTCGTCGGGCTCGATGATGAAATCCTGCAACTGCTGACCGCCATGCTGGCTGGTGGCCACGCACTGCTGGAAGGCGTGCCGGGCACAGCCAAGACAACTTTGTGCCGCACATTTTCTGACGTTCTGGGCATCGACTTTCAGCGAGTCCAGTTCACTCCGGACCTCCTGCCGACAGATGTCACGGGAACCCAGATTCTTGACCGAAACACCGGCGAGTTCGTGCTCCACAAAGGCCCGCTTTTCTGTCAGATGCTGCTCGCCGACGAACTCAACCGCGCACCAGCCAGAACCCAATCCGCCCTGCTGGAAGCCATGCAGGAACACCAGGTCACCGTCGAGGGCAAGACACTTCCACTTCCCGATCCGTTCATGGTGCTTGCCACGCAGAATCCGATTGAGCAGGAAGGCGTCTATCGACTGCCCGAAGCTCAGCTGGACCGTTTTCTGTTTCGTATTCAGATCGGCTACCCGAATCGCGGCCACGAGGTCGACATGCTTGACCTTCACAGCAAGCCAATCGAAACGCCAAGCGTGATCACATCACCGGAAGAGATCGCCGAGATTCAGACGTTTGTCGATTCGGTGTTCGGGTCGCGAGAGCTGCAGGAGTACATTGTCGACCTGACGCGCAGAAGCCGGCAGCATCCGGACCTCGTCCTGGGAGCCAGCCCTCGCGCCTCGATCTTCCTGATGAAAGCCGCCCGGGCTCACGCACTGCTCGGCGGGCGGCCATATCTCACCCACGAGGACATCCAGGCGATCGCCCTGCCCGTCCTAGGCCACCGACTCATACTGCAACCCGAGGCCGAAATGGAAGGCCAGACCATCGAAGCCATTGTGAGGGAACTCATCCGGTCCGTGCCGGTTTTGAAGAGTTGATGGTCGAGGATATGAAAGCCAACACAAAGCCTGGCTTTCTGGCCCGTTCTACCAACCGTCCACGAGGCTCTTTCCAATTCTCTCATGCTGACTCCGCGAGGCCACTTCCTGCTCATTCTTGGAATCGTCGGCACGGGCGTCGGCGTTTTCAACGCGCAGGAACTGCTCGCGCTGACATCGCTGTCCGTCCTGGTCTGGCTGTTCTTCGAGTGGGTACTGTTTCGCTGGCGAGCAGACATTCAACTGCGAGGTTTCGTCTGTGAACGAACCGTCAACGGCTCTCAGGCACCCATAGGACGGTTCTGGACAATGCGAACTGTCCGAGTTTCCGTACGAATTATCCCAAAGTCTGCGATGAGGATTCCCTGGCTTCTGCTTGAGGACGTACTGCCCGAGTCGCTCGAATGTGCTGACGAGAAAAACCTCGTCGACGGCCACCTTCAGGGCGAAGAACCATTTGAATTCCAGTACACCGCCACACCTCTGGGAGCCGGTGCAGTGACCCTGACCGGTGTCACCGTTCGGTTCAGCGACCTGCAGGGGCTGTTCACGACGCAGCGGTTCCTTCCCTGCCGCCAGTCATACCGCATCCTGCCAACCTGTATCGACGTCGAGACGAATCGTCAGATGACCAAGCAGGTAAACTCGCTGCCGCCGCCGGGAATTCACCGGATACAGCGAGCAGGCATGGGCTCCGAACTGCTCGAGCTTCGCGAGTACATTCCCGGCGACCCACCCAAGTCGATCGCCTGGAAAGTCTCCGCGAAACGTGACATCCTTATGACGCGTCAGTACGAAAGCGAAGTTCCGGTGAGGACCACGCTCTTTGTTGACGCCTCGTTCGGAACTCGCTTCGGCGCATTTGGCATGAGGCCGATCGACCAGATCATCCTCGTCGCCGCGAGCATCGCACGCTCGACCATCAGCCTGCGCGACCCCGTCGGTCTCGTCTGGTTCGACAATGCTCATTCGAAATCGATTCCGGCCGGCCTCGGCGAACGACACTTTTACCGACTGCTCGACGAACTGACCAAGTGTGCCGAGGCAACGAGTCCGCCGATGGCCAGGCTGAGCGAACCTCTGCTCAACTACACCTGGTCCGCTCTCCAGGACCGGCGTCCGGAACTGCTCCACCCGCGGACCAATCAGATTCCCTTTCGGCTGTTTCCGGTCCGACCGCACCTGCGATTCCTCATGCAGCGTCGCACCCGCCTGGCGGCCGCTCTCACGGAGCTGTATGGCCTGCCAGCATCCGCATCGGCACGGCTGCAGCAGGACGACCTGCAACTCGCGCCGCTGTGTCAGAAGTTCCTCGCCGAATCCGGCCTAGCCTGGACCTGGCCGGTTGTGGAGCGACGAGGCCGCGAAGTGCACGACTGGGACGCCCGCTTCGACACGCTGACCGCGGCCGTGACAAACGCGATCGCGCGAGGCCGCGACAACGAGCTGTTCGTCCTGATGCTCGACATGGTCGACTACACCGGTTCGCTGGAGCGGCTTAAGCAGATTGTCCGTCTGGCCCGGGCGAG
>JACLAC010015467.1_pt1 | contig 14480 bp, 24 predicted proteins | sample 8027881 | NCBI WGS metagenome assembly JACLAC01 (sample SAMN15725517, study PRJNA655200) | protist metagenome | isolation source: fluorescence activated cell sorting (FACS) single amplified genomes of... | place: Spain: Blaines Bay Microbial Observatory, Mediterranean Sea | collected 2016-01-19 | reverse complement strand
GATACATTGGAGCGTACATATCGGATCTCCATATCTCAGATCCATACTGGAACACCACCGGTGATATGACCGAGTACTTTCCGTTTCTCGGCTTTAAATGGATTAGATTAGCGCCGGGCCGTTACAAAGCCCTGCATCGTCGGATGTTCACCACCTGCTTTTGGCTCAGCGACTCTTTAAATTTTAGCATTGTTCTGTAGATACAACAAGATATACCCAAAATAGCAGCTTACACAACTAAACAATGATGTCCTACAGCTAAATACTTAAAATATTATAACCGTAACCATACTGGCACTGCATACAACTGAAACTCACAAATAGGTGGTTCGACGGGTCGCGCAGGTCCTTGACCAGGTCGCACAGCACGCAGACGCTCTTGTCCGTGGCGCTGCGTTCTCCGGTGCCCCCGCTCAGCCGGAAGAGGCACTTCTCACCGCAGGTGCCTGGAGTGCACATGTGATGAGATTGAGGATGAGTGCGTAGGACTAATTACATTTACAGGATTCCCTATGGAATTAGCATTCTAACAAGGATCTGGATCAAAATCAAAAAGGTTTTTCCGGTAATTCAAACTGCTGACAAATTAACAAGATAAACAAGTTGCTAAAAACGTATTATATGCTATTCAATCTGGACAATAGTGTAACACTTTGACCCCAGTCAATGTAGCTGAGTCCAAAGCAGTGTATTACACACCAAAAGAGGACAAAATTAATATATAGGAGGTGTAGGTCGTAAATAAAAATTAACAAATTCAGCAATTGTCGACTCACCACACTTCTGCGGCACGCCCAACTGGTTGCGCATCTCGTGGCAGTGCGTGCAGGTGTAGTACACCAGCGTGTTGTCGCCGATACTGTCCGTCATGCTCGCGTTTCCGGTCGTGAACGCGCACTTGCGATTGCACATGAAGCAGAAGTGCGCCTCACCTCTACTGATATAGTTGCGCATGCACTCGAGGTTGCCGCCATCGTTTCTGCCGGCGGACTTGAAGCACCGGTAGTTGAGCTTCTGCAGGTAGTCCGTGTTCTCGTACGGCAATTCGGAAAACTTGCACGTGTTGGTCTTGCCGTACCCCTTGCTAATGCACTTGTTGCACAGGTTGTGGCCATATTCACTAGTCGATGCGGTACTCGAAGCAGTTGATGCACCACAGGTCCTCCCGCATCTTCTTGATCTTACTAGAAAGCGCGCGTGACGTGATCGCGCAGCTCCAAGTCCGAGCACGTCTCCACCTCCCGCAGCAGGTCCTGCATCTCCTTGCGCCGCTCTCACCGTTTGGCGGCGGAGTTCTCGTCGTTGTTGTTCTCCACCATTCACAACTGGTAGTCCTTCGTGTCTCTCAGTTCCTTCACCTTCAGACTCTTCTCCACCCTTTCCTCTTCACTAGTCCAGCTTGCGGTCGACAAAAGCATGATCTTTTTTCTCTTTTTTCCCCGCCTTCAGCTTGGCGAGCGCGAGCGCGCCCGGCGGCGGCGGCGCCGGCCTGCTGCCGTCGCCCATCGGCGAGCCCGGTCGGCCCCGCTTGAGCGAGGCCGGACCCACGACGGTGGACGCGAGCTTGCCGAACAGCTTGAGCGCGGGGTTGCCGCCAGCACTGGCCGCAGCCGAGGCCGAAGCCGAGGACGAAGACGACTGCCACGGCGCGCTGGACGAGGCAGACGACATGCCGCCGCCACCCATGCCTGGCGCGGGCGGCCGGCCCACACCGGGTGGCGGCCGCGGTGGCGGCGGAGCGTTCCTGTCGCGCGGCGCAGGTGGCGCGGGCGGGCGCGAGCCCCCAGCATCCATGTCGACGTCCATTGTGATTTATGATTATGTGATCGTGTTCACTGTTCAGTATGCTTTTAAATTTAATAGTACTTTATGGTTATGGTTTATATTATCGTATACTTAGAAGGTATATTCGTGTTTCTGTTTGGTAGACTTTTGAATGTCAAATACTCAAGTTCAACAAGGAAAATACGACAGTGACGACGTTGCGTCGGTGAAATAAAGAACAGAGACAAGGAACTGCTTAGAGTTCGGGTGATGCAAATTATGCAATAGTACTGACTACTCTAACTCTAAATACTTTCATATATTGACCCTGCAGGCGGTGAGGTGAGGTGAAGTTTGTGAGAAGTTGCGGTAAGTAAGAAGTAAGTAAGAGGAAGTTGTTGTAGAGTCGTGTCAAGAAGCAAATTCAAACCCATGGGCCATAGTGACAGTAGTGCTAGTGACTGATAATATTGGTCGAAAATAGAAAACGCAGCAAAAATGGTCGACGTCCAAGTACATACAAATATTTTGATTTCGCTTGGATAAACCATGATAAGTACCTAAAGCTTCAACATACACATTCCCGATTTCCATCAATTTTTAGCAGTCCGTCGTTCGATTCATCATCTTTTACTCGTAGCTTAACACTCATGTAAAAAAGGTTATCATTTTACTACATATTATAGTTTTAGACTCAACTCTAAGTCTAATTCTAATACGCCAACGATTAAGATAGCATAAAGCCGGTGGATTAGTTTGTACAGTATTAGCAAAAATGCTTGCTAATGCTAATACTTTCTAAACGCAAATTTGAATGTTGATTGATCGAATGAATGAAAGTGACAAAAAAATTGTATCTCGGCACGTGCACACCGTGTGTAATTGCGCAGAATACACCAGTCAAATGAAAAGGAATACCCGTCTGAAATTCTAGAAACAACTAAAGATGTATTGTACTTCTACATCAACTCAAGAATAGCAATAGTTGTTCTAAAAAATTGTTACACTTCTAAAATCTATATGAGAGAGTTTATTACTATTACTCGTGATATGTTACGCTTACTGAATAGAACTACTACCGTCGCAACACAGCACTATTATACTCAAAGTCATTGAAACTGAAAAAAGAGAACAAGCAAAAAAAGTCAAAAAAATCGCCGCCTCATAGATGTTTTGGCCAACTCGAGAGGAGTAATCTATCCAAGTCAACAAAGAAGCTAAAGTTATCATCCTGTAGTAGAAGTACCTACCTAACCTTCCTACTGAAGGAATAACACCAAAACGATTCGATGAATGCTAAAAACTGTACTTAACCTCACACGTATTAACTAATTAAGCATTTTCGACTCAAACTTAACAAGCTTAATGCGCTTAACGCCTCCCCCCTTAGTCACGGCCCGTCGTTGCTTTCTTTTTCTGCACTTTGTTCGTGATCTGCTTCGCGCGCTGTGCGTACTTCAGGCTCATCAGCGTCTCGTCGCAGTTTGACTGCGCCGGCGAGCAGTTCATGAACATGAGCGTCTTCGCCGTGCCGCCCAGGGTGTCCTCCATCAGCTGCGTCAGCTTGTGGTTCCGGTACGGGATGTGCGACTGCTTCGACGTCAGCGACTGGATCACGTCGCCCAGCGCCGTCAAGCTCTTGTTGATCTCGATCGCCTCCTTGGCCGCGTTGCCCGTCACTTCGGACTTCGCCAGGCGTTCGCTGCCCGCCAAGTCGCACAGCAGCATCTTCCCCTTTACCATCTCCTTGGTGCCCTTGTTCACGCTGGTGATCGAGATAATCACGATCAGGTGCGAGCGCGACGACTCCGCGTTCATCGCCGTCGCTCACGTTTTCCTCTACGAGAAGCCGCCGTCGATCAGGTGCAGCAGCTGCTTGCTGGAGTTGGCGTCTTTCTCCAGCACGCCCTGGTACTCGACTGCGCCGGCTTTGTCCTTCTTGATCTCGATCTTTTATGGTTTTTCCTGCGTCATCAGGCGACCCCCCTTCCTCATGTTCACCTGCTCGGCCACGAGCAGCAAGTCCGTGAACTGCGCCTGGTAGAGCTCCATCATGCGGACCTGTTGGAGTTAGGATTTAGAATTAACTGCGCCTGGTAGAGCTCCATCGTGTTGGAGTTAGACTTGAGAATTGTAATAATGGACAAGCGATGGATATGTCACTGTCACAGGTGATATAAGTTTAAGTAGTTAAAATTGCGTCGAATGAAAAAGCTTTTAGTTTTTCATACAGTTTCCGCGCAAGTCCAAACTCGGGCTGTGTGACGAGGATTTAGTGAACCGGCTTGCTGGGCTTGCGGAAAGAAAATTCGCATATATCTGAGAGTCTTACTCTTGAGCTAGGCGACGATTCATGAGGATTGACTCACGTATGCTTCTGACGAAGAGTATGAGCTAGTGGCTTACAGATAGGATGAATTGATATATATCAATATCCTGTAATAATCGTTACGGAACGCTAAGTTCTTATAAGAAGAAAACAGGTTTCTCAAAATGGGACGTTACCCGTCCCAATATAGCACCAATACCAAACATACCCAAGCTAAACCATTCTAAGATACCAGCTAAAGCTAAACTCACCGTGAACGTGTACGTGAACTATAAATTATATAATAAAATATAATTATAAAAGTGAACTATTATATAAACTCACCGTGAACGTGAACTCGAAGCGGGTCTCGTCGCGCGCCCTGATCCGAAACAGCTCGTCGCACATCCTCGGAATAACGCCCTTCATTTCTTCCGAGTGTGGGTCTCCCGTCATCGTAAACGTCTTCCCCGCTCCCGTCTGCCCGTACGCGAAGATGGTCACGTTGTACCCGTCAAAGCTCGACTGGATCAAGTCCCTACAGTCTTCGAACACGGTGGCCTGGTTGCCGGGATTCCACACGGCGTCGAAAATGAACTCGCCGCCCCCTTCCACCTCGCATGTTATCATGTCCTTCGCGTGCGCCACCTGCTTGTCTCCGTTGTCTCACTCGCGCTTGTTGAACGGCCGGATCCGCACGAACACCCGGATGCTCCCCTTCAGGCTCTCGATGCTGTTGTGCACGCGCTTTCGCCGGATGTCTAGCTCGGTGATTTCGTCCTCGCCCAAAAAACATCACTTCGACTCTCACACCATGCGGCTGCACTCCTCCAGCCAGCCCTTCAGTTCCTCGATGTCTTCACTCGAAGCGTACGTCTCCGTCTTCGGCATGAACGCTCAGATTTGCTTGCGCAACTCGATGCGCTTACTCTCCGCCTTCAGCCACGCCTCCGCGTCGCGCATCTGCTTCACCTCCTATTCATTACAATTTCAGTCGTGGCACGCCCTCAGCGCCTTCTTCACCTGCTCGAAATTGTACGGGAATTCACTCATGCGGTCCTCCAGCCCGCGCACCGCGTTCAGTTTCTTGATCTCCTTCTCGAACTTCTTCTCTCAGTCCTCGATAAACTTGCCGTCCAGTCCGGCCGCCTTACTACTGCGCGATTCACGTCTTCACCTCGTCCGGGTTGCCACTCGCAAGCGCCTTCTCCAAAGCTTTTCTCTACCCATCAGTGTTCGCGAACCCCTTCATCTTGGTGTTCCACTTCGCGACTTCGTACCCTTTCAGCAGCTTCTTGTTCTTGGCCTTGGAGAGGATCTCGAGCATCTTGTCGCCGTCGCCTAAGTATTGTATTATGAATCAATGTTTATGGGTATTAAAATAAATAGTTTTAGATTAGAGTGTTTGTGTTTTTGTTTTTCACTTGTAGTTGTAGTAGAGGATATGGATAGAGAAGGGAAAAAAGGTTTTGTTTTTGTATAGTGTTTGAAGAAGCGAGCGTCCAGAAACTTGACCGCATACTATGGTTCAGTTTGTAGATCGACAAGTATTGTAGTATTGGATACTTATTAGATGTATGAGTTTTCGATCCTGTGTAACCTCCTATCGAATGTAGCACCTTGATTAAGATTGATAAGTAGTACCTGCACAACCGAAAGCATTTAAGCATAACTCACTGTTTTCCAGCGCCTTGTTCAGCTCGTCCCGCACCTTGATCCGCTCCAGCTCCAGCTCCGCGTCCTTCTTCGCCTTGTCGATCAGCGCGGGGTCCACGCCGTTCTTCCTTCACTCTTCCTACAGCTTCGGGATCAAGTCCATCTTCTTGTTCCGCAGGGCATCCACCGCTTTGGTCACGAATTCGTCCTTCTTTTTGAGCGTTACCATGCGTTTGTCACTACGCCTCCTGCAGCGCCTCCAGCCGCTTGTAGCTGTCTCAGTGCTTCGTCTGCAGCTCGCTCTAACTGGCTTCCTTCAATTGAGTCAGCTATTCGAGGCTGATGTTCAGGATCTCCGTGTCGTCACCCTCGATGGCGTCCTCCAGGTTCGTGACCACCTCGACGACGGCCTCCTCGACGGTGCTCACCTCGATTGCGATGCCGTTCTCGTCGACCTTGCCCACGCGGAACTTGTTCTTGCCGCCAGTACCGCCGCCCGCGTCCTTCAGCATCTGCGCCTTCAAGCTGTCCACCGGCCGCGTCATTTGACTCTTCCTCAATTTTCCTTTATTAAAAGCCACCTCCTCGACCGCCAGGTCCGGCGCCAACTCTCCACTATTGAGGCTTTGCAGCTGCTTGCGCATGTTGGCGACTTCCTCGCGATCCGGGATATTCAGCCGCTCTCCTCGAGCCGCGGCTTGCTTGGTGAGCCAGGTGGCCAGGTCGACACCGTGCTCGTGCGCTGCGTCCTCGTCGTCGGAGTCGACGATCATGCCTACGTGGTCCTCGTCGTACTTCTCCAGTGCGTTGGCCCACTCATTGTCTTTGCCTGGAGACGAGAGGCGAGGAGAAAAAAGTGAGTAATTGGAAAGCGCTCAATGCGTCGTTTTACTTTTATGAATAGTTGTATGAGTTGTGGAGCTGGAGTGGTCAAGATGCATAAATTAGTTGTATGGTATAGTGAGTAAGATAAGAATGTGTGAAAACAAAAACATTTAGTTTTAGATTTAGAACTCAAAGCGGTGCTCTGGAAGTGGAAAAAGATTTTTGTTTGCACGAAAACGATGAGCAGATATGGTATACTTATTATTTTTATTTGCACGAAAACGAATCCAACTCCCGACATGGTATACGTATTATTGTAAGGACCTTGATCGCTAAGCCACCAGGCATTGAAGCACCTGCTTCATTAAATACTTAACCAGAAGTATTCACTATACTTATACAAACGTAACTCACCCTCGTTGTACAGGCACCCCGCGTTGCGCAGCAGCATGCCCATCTTGAGGTCCCAATTCGCTTCCGCCCGGTCCATCGCCGTTTTCCCTGCGAAGTCCTTGACGTTCCGGTGCGCGCCCATGTTCAGCAGCACCTCGACGATCCGCCGGTCCCGCATCTCCACCGACACCATCATGGGCGTGGCACCATTATAATCGCGTTTGTCGATGTAGGCGCCGCGGTGCACGATCATCTCCACGATTTTGGCCTGGTTGGAGTCCTGGCTCTTTCAGTCGATCAACGCGCTGGTCTTGCGGCACGTGTGGTGCAGCGCGCTCTTGTGCGTGTCGTCCACGCGGTTGATGTCCAGGTTGGGGTGCGCGAGGATGAACTCCGCGGTTTTCAGCTGGCCGAAGCCGCCGGCGTACATGAGCAGCGTGCGGTTGCGCGTGTCGTGCGCGTTGGGGGAGATGGTGCCCGACAGCTTGTGCAGCTCGTGGCCCCAGGTGATGGGGTTGCCTGAGAGTGTAATGAAATGTGAGTATAGTAAATGTATATTGGAAACAAGAAAAGTTTGAGATTGACATGGAGATCAAAAAGTTTTTTGAAACCGAAATATTTTTGAACAATGTCTGGAAAATTTTAGAGTTCCGACCTTGAAAATGACACTATGATATTCTATGTCTGGCCATGGAAATGACTATATGCTATTCTATGTCTGGTTAAGCCGGGGTCAAAAAGGCACGTAGCTCAAATCCAAATGTTAGCCTATCTCACCCATCTGTTCCTGCAGCTGCTCCACGTTCCCGTCCTTCGCGGCTTGCAGTGCCAACTTCGTCCGCTCAGACCCCGTCAACTTGCTCTTCTTCTGCAGCTCCGGCTCCACGCCCTTGCAGAACACCTCCAGCCCGTTGTAGGGGTTGATGCTGTACCAGCTCGCCCACCCGTTCAGGTGCTGGCCCTGACTCTTGCCGTCCGCAGTGAGGATCCTGTGCGATTCCACTAGCGCCTTGTTGTCTCACGTGGCGCTCACCGCCACGCAGTTGAACATCGCGCCCAGCTTCAGCACCCCAAGTGGCTCGCCGCTGCTCTCCTCCACCGGGTACACCGGGATGCCGTCACTATCATGTCACTTGGTACTGCGTAGATGTGTGCGGCTCCATCAGAAAGGGTGTCTCGGACGAGAGCATCTTCCGCGCCACGAAGTCCTTTTCCTTCATGATGAGCGGGTCGCCCCGTTTCGACTTGATGGAGATCCACCCCTGCGTCACCTTCACCTCGCCGCTGTCCGCGGTTCATGACGCCCGTCCGCCGGGCGTCTGCTTGCCACTCACCACCACAATGGCAATGCGCCGCCCTCACGGCGCGTGGTTGCGGATGATTTTGAAGCGCTGGAACTGTTACACTTCCAGCAGCACCTTGGAGTTCAGCTCGATGCCTCACCGCAGCGTCACCGGGTTGATGGTGAGGTACGTCTGCATCTCGTCCAAGTGCTCCGTGTCGATCAGCGAGCCGTGCTTGCGCAAATGATTATAAGCCTTGCCGAACTTGTCCACCTTGAGGGCGACCTTGCGCCCATCGTTGGTTTCGCAGTCGATCCAGCCCATCGGGGTGGTGTCGGAGACGGAGACCTGGAGGTGCATTGGGATGGATTTATGGATTTAGATTTGCATTTGGTGTAGGAGTTATTTACTATTACTACACGACAGACACAGAGCTACGGTCGTGGAATTAGAAATTAAGGTCGTTTTTGTAGTCCAAAAGTATAGCAAAAAGGTTTTATTTGAAAACGAATTTAACAATCAGGACGCCAAGAAACAACTAGAATGTCTTGATATAAAAATATAGTGTTAATCTCAAGTCCGGTTAGATCACCCCCCCCCAATATGACTGGATACAAACAAGAACAACCATTCAACCACTCAAAAACAAGCAATTCTCACCTGAAACTCTCCAGTCGCCTTGTTCTCCTTGTATTCGACGACCTGCTGCACCTTAATTCGCCTGTCGCTCTTGCTCATCCCCACCTGCACCACCTTCACTAATCCTTGAAACGGCAATTTACTAGATCTCCTGGCTTGTGTCGTCTTCGGTGAGCGTCATGGGCACGCCGTCGAAGAGAATAGCGCACACATCCCCGTCCTTGTAGGCCATGTAGAGAGAAGTCTCCTTCGTGAGGATCTTGCCGTTTGCCTTGGCCTTGGCCTGCATGCCCATTGGTTGGTTGGCCTTGGCTTGGGCCATCTTGATGTGGTGGTTATGCTTATGGTTATGAGAATGAGTTATACGCGTTGGTTATAGTTATAGAAAAGAACTGTATTGTAGAAAAAGTCGAACTGGTGTTACCAAAGTGGCTTCACAACAGAACGACGAAAAGGAAAATGATCTCGGTCTCAAAAAACAACGAAAAAAGTCACGAGGTAACAAACTTTGAACGATCTCCTGCTTGTACTTACACAAGTCAAAGCTTTTATTTTTAGGGGGATAAAAACATTGTGAGTTTACAATCGATGACATGACTTGGAACAAACTAGCTTGCAAGAGACGGTGACGAACTGACCAAGATCGTAATCATAATTCAGACAGTGAGAGAGGCGTATGCATATTAAGGTTGCTATATATCTGCATTTCGATTGTTGACCGTTGTGATGACTCAGACTCACTATCCCTTTGAAACGTATTCGTCCTGTAGTCGTACTCGTACATGTAGACTCCTCCAGAAACATCAAAACGCGAAACATCTAAATTCCTTTGTGGCTAAACTCGACCAAAACACGTACTTAGATTGAGTACCGACATACCTTGACATCATGTAGATAATATAAATCGACTACACGTAGGTTGAATTCATCCTCTAGTATAGTTACACGTGCAGTCTATCAAATTCTCTTCAGAAACTTTCTTCAACATCACATACAAAACATAACTGCACGCCAACGCGAATACCAAACAGAAACACTATAAATGAAAATCTAATAACCTTAACCACAGTCTTCATAATCATTGACATTGTTTACCCGTGGTGATTTTACCACGCTTAGTGTTCCTCCTCATAATCATACTCCTCGTCCATTCCGTCTTGAGCGTCCAAGGCGCTTTGCAATTCGGTGATGCTCTTAAAAATCGCCTCATCGACTTCCTGTTCACATATCTTCACTCGTATCTTGTCCGTCTTGATAAGAATCTTTTCACCTTCATCATCTTCATCGCCAAAAGGTAGATCGTCACTCAGCTTTCTGCCGTACAGACTCTCACCCGACTGCTTCATCACATCCTTGTCTGCAGCTTTCGGATCGTGAACCATCACCTGATCCGCCGCAACAAACCGGTTGCTTCGTTTGCCCAGCCCCACCCCGGTCACAGTGTGCATGTCCAAGATCATGAATATCCCCTTGCCAAGGGCCGCCAGTCAAATCGGGTCAAGCTCCAAATCGGTCGTGTCGTCCGCCCCGACCCACCAGGTTTGCAACCTAGTGCTGCTGCACGGCGTCCGTTCCACCAGGTCCTGCGCGTAGTGCTGCACGTCGTCCGTCGCATACATGATGTAGCAGCCGTCCAGCGATCTGTAGACGGGTCGCGTGTCAAACAGCTCGCCCTGGATGCTGACGTAGGTGCCGCTCATAGATTCGCAGAGTCAAGCGACCTCGCCGTCAAAGTCGTTTCTCCGGTCGCTAATGTTGACCTGGATGCACACGGGCGGCTCTGGCTCCGGGTGCTGTGAGTGTGGCACGTCCATATTGTCATAGGCCGCGGGAGTGCCAAGTGTGCCGTCTATGCCCGGAGTGACGCCGCCGTCTGTCGTGCAACCTTGGTCGGTAAATGCGCCGCGATCTTCGGTGGCGTCTGCACCTGCTCCACTTTGAGCTCGAGGCTCCTGCCCCTGCGAGTATCCCGGCGCCATGTCAGCGACCATATCTGCCATCGCGGTTTCTTCCTCGTCGCACTCTGCTTCAAACTCGTGCAGTGCTTGGGAGAGACTGTCACGCTTCGCATGTTCCCGCGCGACTGACGGAGGGTCCACCGATGGGATACCGAAGTTTTCGTCATCGTATGGATTAGGTAGCGCCGGCTCATCATTCGGCGTATCTACAACATCTTCATCGTTCGCCGTGCCTACGGTTTCATAAGCAGGTGGACCGTCAGCCTCAGCCATCTGATAAGGCTAGAATTCCTTTGCTTCTATACTTTCTTTCATCTCATGCAACGACCTATTCAGCTGATCACTTTCTTTCATCTCATGCAACGACCTATTCAGCTGATCAAAGGAATCCTGCTCGTCGTCGAGATGCAACGACCTATTCAGCTCATCGTCGAGATCACCTGCGACATCGTCTGCACCACTGTCCTGACTATCCAGTCCGAAGTCTGCAAAAGCCGCCATAGCGCGATCATGGTTGGCCCGCGTGGTGTCGCGCTTCGTTTGCTGCTGCTTGAAACGTTCGTACTCCTCTGCTTCTTTTTGTGCTTCAAGCTCAGATTCGTTGAGCTCGGAAACAGAAGCAGTAAGTTTGTCGTCCATCAGATCAACCACAACGGGTTCGCTCTGCGACACTTGACGATCAACCACAACGGGTTCGCTCTGCGACACAGTCAAGCTCTGACTCGGCCCGGCCTGTGCATGCGTGCCCTCTGTTGTGACACGTTGACGCAAGCTTTGGCTTTCCTCGCCCTCTGGTTCGCCCTCTCGCTCTTCGGTAGGAGACTCACCGATGTCAACGACTATGTCTTCGGTAGGAGACTCACCGATGTCTGCTGGCTGATTCGACAGGCTCGCGCTCGCGATCTGACCTGCAGGCGTCGCGTTCCGGCTGAGGATCTGCTCCATAGCTCTCAAAGAATGTTGCATGAGGGGCCTGCTCGGAGGGGAATTCGCGTTTCCGTTTCCGTTTCCGTTCAGGCTCAGGTTTCAGATCATTCCAGGCTTAATGGGTGAGGCGTTTCTCGAAGCGTTTCTCGACATCGACTGCGCAAGATTAGCGGGTGAGCCGTGGTTCGACAAGCTGACGATCCTGCCAACCGGATATCATGCCACCTGCTCAACCTCGTGCTCGTTCTACGACACAAACTTCTCCTTCTCAGCAGAGGAAACTGCTTCAAATTCGTCATCCTTCTCTTTCATGTTGCTGCGCGTCTGCTCTCACCGCATTTCAGCAGCTGCCAGGGCTGCTTCCTCCCGCGCGAGTCATTCTTCTTCTTTCACGCTCATCTTGCGATCCACAGGGGACGCGCCGTGGTACTCGTGGAGGGGAACTTGCGCCGTGGCCGAAGCTGATCACACCGAACCTGACCTTGGCTTCGCATCAGCCGCTTCGCATCGCGATTCTGATTCCTCCTGTGCCTGTCGTTGCGGAGGACCGAAGTCATACTGCTCCGAGTCACCCACCACTGGTGTTGGTGTATCCAGCGGCACCATTTCTTCATTTCCACTCTCTTGCCTCGCATGACTTAGTCCACTCAGCTGCTGGTGAAGCAAGTCAGAGGAGCGCATACTATTAAATCAGTCGCGGCCCAGCTGGCTTTTCTGCGGCGAGTCGTAAATGGTTGGGTTGTAGTAATCCTCGGTATCGCCGTCGCCACTGCTGCTTGAGCTTGGTCTTGCGCCAGCACCCACACCGCCTGCACCAAGGTTGTCGGCTCCTGCATGGTCAACAGGAGCAGCATCTTCGTTCTTCACGCTACGCCGACCCTCCTGCTTCAGTCCAACCTCACCAAGCGAGCTCACCGAATCCTTCGGGTACACTCCGTACATGTCAGAGTTTCGCGCGGATGCCATGTCGCTGAAAGACTTCATGTCGCGCTTGGAAGATGCGTAGTCGCGCTTCTTCACATCAGATGATGTCAATGTCGATACCTCGTCAACAAACTTCTTCCCACTCGACCCTGCAGCAACACGCCCGTGGTTCAGTTCCGGCACGCGCTCGCGCGACGGACGGCGCATCGGCTCGTCGTCATCGACGTGCCTAGCTGCTTCTCACTCCTTACCGTCGACAACGTGGTCGTCGAATGCGTACGCGCCAATCGCCTTCTCTATCGCGTTCTACTGCTGGTGCGACACGGACTCGAAGTACTTCTCTTTCTGACCACTGCTATTGCTATTCCTTGTAGTTGTACTGCTCTTCCTCAACTTATCTGCATTCTCTACAAACGCCGTCAAGTCGTTAGTGATTTCGGTGATTTTCGACTTGGTGTCGTGGAGGTGCCGCCTGGACTCGCGCAGCTCGCGATCGTGTTCGCGCTCGTCACCACTCACACTCGGCGACCCACTAGGAGATCACGACGCGCTGGCGCTCTGGCTATGGCTAGCACTACCTGAACTACCTGACGAACTGCTGTTGCTACTACTGCCAGAGCGAGATTCGGAATCGATTGACTTTGACTTAGACGATCGTGAATTTGAAGTGGCGCTACTTTTGGACTGCGATGTCTTGGACGACTTGGACCGAGATGACTTCTAAGTCTTTGATGACTTCTTGGAGTGAGACGTTTCCGACTTAAAGGATTTGTGGGACTTGCTGGCATGAGACTTGCTTGCTTCCGACTTACTGGACTTGCTCTTATCCTTATGCGATTTGCTTTTGCGGGACGGCGACCTGCCGCTTTGATGAGACTTACTCGGGTGAGACTTTCTGCTCCTGTGCGTGCTACCTTTGCTGCGTTCGGTGCGGCTGTAGCTGGTGCCGCTGCGTCCCTCATCACTGCCACTGGCGCTTTCACTCCCGCTATAACTGCCACTCTCGCTGCCGCTACTGCTACGACTGTCACTGCCACTGCCACTGCGGCTGTCGCTCTCAGACGCTGACTGCACCGAATCAGAAGAGGACGCAGAAGCTGAAGCAGCTTGCTGCCGCGACCGTTTAGAGCGACGCGAACGCCTACGCCTCGACGATCGCTCCGAACGTCCCGTAGCAGACGAGGATACCGCACTGCTCGATACTGCACTGCTCGATACTGCACTGCTTGACACCGCACTGCTCGACACTGCTGACGACGAAGCTGCACTCCGTCGGCTTTCCCGTTTGCTCTTGCGCAGTTGATCTTGATCTTGGTTCAGGCTTTTTTCAGTCCAAGATTTGCCTGATGCGCGCGTCCCGCCAGGTACTGAGCGTCTCGTAGTTGCTGCACTTGCCCGAGGATACTCTCTCCGCTGGCGACTCGTCGATTCGCTTTCAGTCGCAGACCGAATCGTCGCGGGCTGTCCAGCTTGTTCCAGGCGGCTGAAGCGGTTGGCACTGCTTGTAGTTGTGCCCCGCCCGATTGGCTCGAGGTCAGCCATCATTTCGTCTCAGACCGTGCCAAGGTCGGCCTCAGCTTCTTCTCAGTCCACTTCGTGGTTATCGACGATCTCGGGTGAAGCTTGCTCATCGTCAGAGTCGAAGCCAAGCTCACCTCCGAGTTTCATGGGCGACTCGCCGATGTCCTCGACAAGTACAAGTTCCGGCACTGACCTGGTAGACGCTCTAGCGCCTAAGCTTGGCTGCGGTGGTCAAACCGGCACAAGGCCCGCTACGTCTGTCACATCACTCGCATATGTCAT
>JACLAC010009832.1_pt1 | contig 14480 bp, 14 predicted proteins | sample 8027881 | NCBI WGS metagenome assembly JACLAC01 (sample SAMN15725517, study PRJNA655200) | protist metagenome | isolation source: fluorescence activated cell sorting (FACS) single amplified genomes of... | place: Spain: Blaines Bay Microbial Observatory, Mediterranean Sea | collected 2016-01-19 | reverse complement strand
GAAGCGGCAGACTCATCTAACCCAACGAAAGGTTCGTCTAGCACAATCACGGGACGTCCCTGAGCGAGAACCTGGGCCAGGGAGGCCCGACGCAACATCCCCCCACTCAATTCGCCTGGCATCTTCGTAGCATGAGTCGAGGCCAACCCCACTTCCTCGAGAGCCTTGTGAATGGATTTCGCAGAAGAGTCGAGGCGGGCTCGCCGAAGAGCTAAACCAATGTTTTCAGCCACATTCAGGGAATCGATCAAGACGCCTTGCTGAAAAACCATCCCGATCTCAGACGGCTGAGAATCAAGACCCTTCCATTCCATCTCAATGACCGCATCTGGAAGCGTTCGCAGGCCAACGAGGTGAAGCGCAAGCGATGACTTTCCTGAACCGGAATCGCCTTGCAGCCAGAGACATTCGCCGCGACCCAACTCAAATTGGACAGATTCGTTCGCGAAAGGGCAGCGATCGCCTACTCGCTGGATCTCTACACAGAGTTGCATCGAAAAAACCTTTCCGAAATCTCGGAGAACTCTAGCCTCTCCATTGAGCGAGACGATGAACCGCTTCCTGCACTTTTTCGGTCGCTCCTGCATAGGAAAATCGAACATAGTGCTGACCACTCATGGGACAGAAGTCAGAGCCTGGCGCAGCCAGAACTCCGGCCTTGTTCATCATGTCGACGCAGAATTCAAGACTGTCTTCATGTAAATGCTGGACATGGCAATATAAATAGAAAGCTCCGTGAGGAGTCGTGAATCGATCAAAACCAAGCCGAGGAAGGCCATTCAGCAAAATATCCCGATTGTCTCGGTACCTCTCCACATGCCGATCCAGCTCAGGCCGACAATCAATCGCATGAAGGGCCCCGATCTGAGCAGGGGCCGGAGGGCAGAGGTAAAGGTTGTGAGCCAAGTCTGAAATCGGAGCGATTAGGTAATCCGGAACAACCATCCAGCCCAGTCGCCAGCCCGCCATGGCATAATATTTTGAAAAACTATTTACGACAATCGCTTCCGGCGAATACGAGCAGGCGGTGGCTTGTTTAACCTGATCATCATAAGTAATCCCATGGTAAATCTCATCAGAGATAAACCGAATGCCTAGACGTTCGCAGTATTCGGCCATTTCCCTGATCTTCTCAGGCGCAAGCATGGAACCCGTCGGGTTTCCAGGGCTCGCCACGATCAAGCCATCAATGGGTCCTTCGATGGCTTCCAGGTCCGCAATGGTGGGTTGAAGATCATTCTCCATAGACGTTTCGAAGAGAACGCATTCCACACCGAGGGTCTCGATGGCATGTCGATACCCGTAATAGAAAGGTTGAGGCAGAGCCACTCTCTGGCCTACATCGAAGCAACCAATAATCGCAAGGAGGATTGCACCGGAGGCACCGAAGGTGATGATGATCCGCTCTGGTTCAACCTCTGCATTGTACAACTCAAGGTACTGTCGAGAAATTCTTTGCTGAAGTTCGGGAAGCCCGGCTGCACCAGAGTATCCCATGGGCGATTGCTCGCTTGCCCGCGTGACCGCTTCAACCACTCCAGCCGGAGCACCGGTGCTGGGCTGGCCCACCTGCATATAGATAATGTCTCTGCCCGCTTCCTCAAGCGCGCGAGCCTTCCCCGCCAACTCCTCGGCAATGCTCGGATGGGCTCCACGAAGAGACGGCTTGAAGTTAGGGGATCGTACAGACAACAGAACTACTCCTCATCAAACATTTCCGAAGGTCCACTCGAGTAGTTTATAAACTTTTCAACATCATGCTCAGGGGGCCCTGCAACCTGAATAAACGAGAACTCAAAGGCCCTCAGCCCCAAACGGTTTCTCAGAAACATCCTTTTTCAGCTGACAGCAAACTACAATTCAGAATCGCTTCTTTCTTCTCAGCCGCGGGATTCTTCGCCATTCCGAGTCGTTGCAGAAAACGACGGAACCAACTCGAATCCTCACTCTCGGCTATGGGGAGACAGTTCGAATACAACTCTCTTTGGCGCACTTCAATCACAGAGAGCGGATCTTTTTTCACCTTGCAACTCACCGTCATCTCGTCGTCTAATTTTTCAAGAGCCCGCGCCATGCACTTCCATTCATCCAGAGAAATTACTTTCTGAGCCCGAAGTTCTTCAATTCGCTGGCGCGACTCCTTGTGAAAAGTGCCCACAAACCGGCATGGCTCTTCCACCGCCAACGCAGAGGGTGGCCTTGAAAAAGGAGAGCGAGACTTCTCCTCCTGCGCGAAAGCGATTGACGCGGACAGAAGAAAGATAAAGAGCAAAGTCCCCGTTCGAAAAAAAAACATTTTGGCATTCTCCAGATTTCTCTGTGCCACACAGCTCCAGCCTAAGCTCGAACAACGGGACGACAGTCAGGGCAAAGGAATCACATCCCCTCTCCTGTCGCAAACGAAAGCCGAGGAGCCAAAGAGATCTTCCATTCAAAGGCTCTTCTCGAAACACGCGCCAGCTTCAAGATCTAAGGGGCACGAAAAATAAAGGGGCCACAGTATTTAAAACTGGGCCCCTCTAAATTCGATGTCAAACGTGATGACTGCGGTTCACGTTACTCTTGGTCGAGAACATCGGCAGCCACTAGCTCTTCGAGATAGGGAGTATCCCACCATGAGAGCTGTAGTTGCTTGGCTCGACGGAAGTAAAGCTGGCAGTCGTACTCAATGGTAAACGCCACACCGCCCCAAATTTGCGCACAAATTCGAGTCACTTCTCGATAGGTCTCGCAAGCAAAAAGCTTGGCCATGGGCGCGAAACGAGAAATCGAACGCCCTTGAGCCGCGTTCCAAGCCGCTTCGTAGACCAGCACTCGACCGCCATCAATGTTCGTCACGCAATCAGCCATATAGTGGGCCAAAGCCTGAAAAGCGCCGAGCGGTTTATCAAACTGAATTCGCTCTTTTGAGTACTCAACGGTGATGTCCAGAACCTTTTGCGCACCACCGATGGCCTGCGCGGCCAGCAGGATGATGCCTTCATGAAGAACCTGGTTAAACGTTTCCCAGCCCGTTCCGGCTCCACCCAGACGTGCACTGGAAGAGACGCGCACATTGTCGAACTCAACTCGATATTGTGCGTCACCAGATTGAGAAAGCTGTTGCCGCATGGCAACGCCCTGGGCAGTGGGGTCCACAAGGAAAAGCTCAATCCCTGCTTCGGTTCGCGCCAAAACGATCAATTGACTGGCGGCACTCGCAAAATAGACATGCTGCTTAACGCCCGAGAGCAAAAAGTCTCCGCCGTCGGCCACGGCCGCCATCTGGACACCCTTTTGGCCAAAACCACGTTCAGGCTCCAACCAGGCCACGCTTAGGATCGCGTCCCCGTTGGCCATCTTGCCAAGCCACTCTTCCTGTTGATGGTCGGTTCCCACTTCAAGCAGCATGCGGGCGCTCAGAACCGAACTGACGAAGTGGGGCACGGGCGAGAGATAGGTTCCAAACTGCTCGTACACCAAGGCCGCCTCCACCAAACCTTGGCCGCCTCCTCCGAAGCTCTCAGGAATCAAAAGGCCCGTGAGCCCAGACTCAGCCAACTGCTTCCACAGTTCATCCGGATAGCCTTTCGGGTCGTCTTCCAGTTGGCGCACCACTTCAATGGTCGAGTGCTCCTCAAGAATTCCCTGAGTCATATCAACGATCATCTGTTGTTCTTCAGTCAGCGCGAGGTCCATATCGGATCTCCTATAGGCATGCGGGCCTCTTCACTCCCGCTTCAAAAGTATGGCGGCCGATCCAAACGGCTCCGCCGATCACTTAGAACGATTTAAAAGTTCTTGGGCAATCCCAACTTACGTCGAGCAATGATGTTCTTCTGAATTTCAGAAGAGCCACCCCCGACCGTTTCATTAAGGGTCGCCCGGTAGGCCCCTTCAAATCGACCTCGAAGAGGCGCATCGTCTTGGCCTTCACGGATCTGACCCGCCGCACCGGTGACATCCAATGCATCTTTACAAACCCGCTGCGAGAGCGTCGTCGTAAAGAGCTTGTACTCCGAAGATTCGATGGTCGGAGGCTTTCCGCCCGACATCGCCGCACTGAGAAAACGTTTGCTCAGCCCTTTCGCGACATGCGTATCCGTCACGATGTGAGCGATCGTGCGTCTCACGTTTACATCCGCACTCAGCGGCTCATCATCTCGCTTCGCTTCCTTTACCCATTCAACCAAGAGATTTGAGCGATCTTCAATGGGTGAAATCGTGAACATCGTAAATCGTTCAAGATCTAGAGCCTCGGCGATATAGCCAAAACCTTTCCCTTGCTCGCCCACGAGGTAATCATCGGGCACGAATACGTCTTCAAAGAAGACTTGATTCGTCGTGTCTTTCCCAATGGTGGGCAGGCTCTGGACCTCAAGCCCCTTGTGATCCATTGGAATCATGAACAGAGAAAGACCTGCGTGCTTTGGCTTATCAGGGTCTGTCCGAGCGCCGACCCAGTACCAGTCAGCAAAGTGCGCCGAGGTCGTCCACATCTTTTGACCGTTGAGCATCCAACCGCCATCGACCTTCTCGGCCTTGAGCTGCATGTTCGCGGCGTCTGAACCGGCTTGCGGCTCGCTATAGCCTACGGCGAACTCAACCTCTGCATTCAAAATCTGAGGCAAAAATTCTTCCTTGAGCTTCTCACTCCCGTGCCGGATCAACGTCTTTCCGATGATTCCAACACCCTTGCCGATCTGGGGCGCACCATGCCGTGCCAGAGCTTCGGTCAAGATGAATTCATAGACGCCTTCGATTTCTTGCCCGCCGTACTTCTTTGGCCAAGACATCCCCAACCAACCCTGCTTGGCTAATTTCTTCATGAAAGCCCGCCGAGCAGGTGTATCCGACAGTTGGCTGAAATTCTCTCGGGTCAAATCCATGACCTCCGGGTCGTGGTTGTCCACAAGCCACTGTTCCACCTCATCAGCAAATTTCTGTTCATCCGGCGTGAAATCAAAATTCATGGGTCTCTCCTTACTGGACCTTCGTCTAACGTTTCTGGGACGTTGGGTAAAATCGAGATACGATCCGTTGCGTATCGAAAGTATAGACGGAGCCTCCATTCGGGTCAAATGAAAGGGAGAAGGAGGAGCCCTCTCCAGACTGGCTCGGGTAACAAATGGGAGCCGACGAGCCTTTTGGCCCCCGAGGGGTAGGCCGAATCGCCCTACAGGCCATCCGGCCGTTTTCAATCGAGGCCAAAATTCGGCCCCAAGACACCCTCAAGCTCTTTCTTCTCTTCATAAAACGAGTCCGGCGGCCTCATCAAAGGCCGTCAGCAGAGCGCTGGTCCGAGCCTCCACCATGGACTTCATCTCTGGGTGGGTCAGGATCCAAGCGTCGTTCGCCTGGACGCCGGCCAAAATTCGCAGAGCGGCCTCCTCGGAGGTTTGGCGCCCCTGGGCAGGCGCCGTGTTCGGATCGGCTTGGGTCGGAGTCGGGCCCTGCCCCGTCTCAAGCTCTTTGGGGCGGTTTCGTTCGCTTTGCGCGATCCGAGTGGCCACGGCCCCCGGACACACCACCGAAACTCCAATAGGCGCGTCTTTCGAAGCTAACTCAGCCCTCAACGACTCTGAGTATCCCACCAATGCAAACTTACTCGTGGTGTATGCCCCTAACCCCCTATGCGGCATGCTCACCAGCCCAGCCATAGAGGCCATGTTCACAATGTGCCCCTCCTCACCGCTCGAAAGCATCCTAGGTAAAAAAGCCGAGACAGCATGAATGGGTCCCAGCAAATTCACCGAGAGACTCCAATCCCAATCCTTTTCCTCAAGATCAAGAATCGGTCGAGTCACCAGCACTCCCGCATTATTGCAAAGCAAATGACAGGCGCCGAAATTCTGATCCACCTCTTGGGCCAGTCTTTCAATTTCACTTAGCCGTCTCACATCCACGACGCTTGAGAAGGCTTCGCCACCGGATTCATTAATCTCGGCGGCCACCTTCTCGGCCGCATCTCTTTCGACATCGACGACCGCGACACGCATTCCTCTCTGGCTACAGGCGTGACTCAAAGCCGCACCGATGCCACTCCCTCCCCCTGTCACCACGGCGACTCGGCCTGTAAATTCCTTCATTCGGTCTCCTGCCTTTCTGATGATCGTTTTTGACCTTTCGTCAGAAAAAACCACCCCACGCGTCAAGGATCAAAACTAAAACGCCAAGGAATAGCTTTTACGAATTTTCATCCGCGCGGGCCCCTCCTCCCTGACCAACCACCGTAGACTCCGGGCGATACCAAATAGGCGAGGTGTAAGCCCGCTCCTGAATCGAATCGGGGTGCCCCGTCGACTTCGGGTCCTCGCCAAGCGCCAAAGCATCGAGCAAAGAGTGTCGAGGGGTAGGAACCTGAAGAACGCGCACATAGTAGAAGGCGGACTGCGATGGATCGAAATCAGAATCTTCCCAAACCGCGGCCAACTGCGAACTCCCAAATTCATTCGTATAAGATCCCGTCTTCACATCCACTGTGTTCTTGACACTCGGTAGAGCACCCTTTGCGTCCAGGCTGCGCTCTTCTGACCAAGCGACATTATAAATTTTCTCGTGAGTGTCCCCCGATGCATCGATCCATCCTTTCACGATCTGTACGCGGTCGAGATTCGCGTGCTTTGGATCTTTCAGCGCTTCCACCCAAAAACGGGGCACTCCGCCCGACGGCCCTGACGGCAACACCGACCCCATCGGGACACCCCGCGCATAGCCCACTTCTTGCATATTTTCCGACGCCATTACTTCCGGCTCGAAATCCCAGCCTCCAAAAACACGAACCTTAATCCGAGGCCCCGTCGTCGCGTACACTTCTTTTCGCTTAAACGCTTCCAAAATCGATTCACGCGTATTCTCTTCCGCCCAGACTGCCGCCAAACCTTGGGCCGACATAGACCAACCCGACGGCCCTCGACCTGTGCGCCACATGGCATTCTTATTCTCGGGCACTGAGTCCCGCGCCATCTTGCCCCAGAAATTAGGCTCTTCGGCAGACGATAAACCCGTATGGGAATCCGTCGAACCAATCAGCCCGAACGCATACGGGTTCACGCCCGTTTTTTCCTCGATGGAGAGCCCGCGCCGCAGAGCAGGACGAACGTAGTCGCCCACCTGAGCTTTATAGGGTGGTGCGTCTTGTTGAATGTAGAACGAATAGATTTCGAAGTTTGCGAAGGGGTCCTCGGGCGAGAACAATGAAGTCGTCTCCGAGTCTCCCTTAATTTGAGTAATCTCTACAACAGGCTCCCAGCGCAATCGAAGACTTGCGTTGTCTGCCGTATACGATGTTCCCTTAAGCAACTTCTCTGGGAACATATACCCCTTCGAAATATTTGAGTTGTGGGGGATCGCGACAAAATCAGCGCCCGTCTTCTCTGAAGTTTTCTCAAGCCAAGTCCATAAATCTTCGGGATACATACTCTCGGTCGAACTCAGCGGGTAAAATTCGGACGCGACTTCGGCGTCTGCGCTAGTCATGACCACCCTATGCAAGTTCGCCCCCGAAGGCACCGAACTCCACTCCCAACCAATCATGGCTGTAAATTCGCCCGGCGTATTGTGCTCGTCGGCAATTCGCACGGCCTCCTTCCAAACTGTGGACTGCATCAATTGTGAGTTCGGAATTTGAGACGTGGGCGGATTGGCGGCCGCATCCTCGACAGTGGTCGGCTTAGGAAGAAGCGACGCAAAAGCCGCCATGCCATTATCTTCCTCGATCACCCCTTCGAGCCAATACTCAGCGTACCAAGCTCGTGCCAAATCCACCGCGCTGAGGCCGTCTTTGGGAATGCCACGCTCTATCACGTGCCGGATCACGCCAAGGTATTCGGAGTGATCAGAGACCACTAAAAAATCAAGCGGGGTTTCGATCTGAACTCGAGCTCGGTGATAGGGGTGAATGACCGGCAATCCCTGGGCATAACGATAAGCCGTCGCCGGATCAGCCGAGTAGTTGCGGTTCAAATACGCATCAAATGAGTTACTTGAATGAAGATGCGTGTCGCCCCAAAGAAGTTCATCTGGATTTGCGTAAGTCAGATTCGAAAAAAGAAAAACAAAAGCCAAGGTGGGCATCACGACCCAAGCGCCCAACGACCTGCGAGCTCGGCCAAGAAAGCCTTGAGACCCAAAACGATTTTCCAGGTGAGTCGGAAAGAGACAATGCACGACGAAGACCTCCTGATGCAATTTATGACCGACTCATTGGACGATCGTCAAAGTATCTAAAATCAATTTTTTATAGTACATCAGGTTTCATGGGATGACGCTTAAAACCTATGCCGCCGTTCGTCTATGATCGTGCATCCACAGGCCTAAAACACTGAGGAGCGCACCGCTCGAACCAAGAAGTGCCCACGGCCACCAGGTGGGCCGGTAGCGCCAATCCACTTCGTGCAGACCCGCTGAAATCAAGACGCCTCTAAGAGCTCCCTGGACCTGAAGAGGTTGGGCAGAATGCCCATCCACTTGAACTTCCCAGCCCGGAAAGAACAGTTCAGATGTCACCAACACTCCGCCCGACGACTGAACTTCCAGCTTCTGCCGATCTGGCTCGTCGATCAAAATCTCGATTTCAGTTTCAAGTGAGACCCCAGAAGGTTCAGGGAGAACCTCAACTGGCACGCGAACCAATGCATGGGCACGCGGGTCCCAGTCGGGCGAGACCAATCGTTGATAAAAAAGAGCTGAGTTTTCCTCGACTTCAAGTTCAGGGACCAAACTAAAGCGGTCCATGGCTGTCTCACGCCTCTGACTTAAAAATACTCCTCCTCGAAAAGACACCACCGTCTCTAACCCAAACGCATCCCAAATGGGTGCGTTGGGGTTCACAAAAGGAAGTGCGGCCGAAACGATGGTCTGATCAAAGACCTCAGGCGGGTTCAAAGTGCCGTACTGACCGGCGAAATACGTTTCAAAAAATGAAGCAGGAATTAGAACCTCGCGCATAAGAAGGGTTGGCACACCCACAGCCAGGCCCGCATTCAGAGCGAAAGAAGGCATCCGATGAGAATTTCGAAAATCCATCACCACCCGGCCCCCGGCGTTTTCCACGGACGCGGGAACCGCGTAGGCGTCGTGCGGAGCATAGTGATCAAGGGGACGCTTCAAGGTCCAACCCACGACACAAATCCAACCCACGCAGAACATCGCGAGTAGACGACGCTTTTTAAAATTTGAATCCAGAACCCTTTGCAGCCCCAAGGCCGCCATCCAAGAGATAAGGAAAGCCGCCGGCACGATCATGCGATAGGGAGCGCGAAGCCGATCAACGAACGGAAAGAACTCACGAAGCCATGGCGTCACTCCCCCTTCCTGACCCAGCATCCCGAGAAGAAAGAAAACAACGCCCAACGCGGGAGCCCAAGGACGGGGTCGACGGACCAGCGCCAAGCACGCAAGCCCCACCGTCAAAAGACTCAGCTGCGGTTGGTTTCTATAGGGTGCGCCATGCTGAAGGACTGGCCCCTGAATAAAAGCGAAACTCTCCGCTCCCAAAGCGAGAACGAGCTCACCCGGCGACGCACGAAACAGACCACTAAACAGATCAGGATCATTCAACAGGTTCCGATGAGACTGCTCCACCATCTCAAGAAAAGGCAGCAATTGCCAGCTGCCGATTCCAAACCCCACCCCCATCAGTCCAAAAACGAAGCCAATGCGCTCAAACAACTTCTCCCTGTGATTAATGGCGGCCCAGATGTCTCGCCCCATCCAGAGCGCCATCAAGAGTCCGTTATACACGAGGTACTGAGCTGAAGAGCCAAAACACTGAAACGCGAAAGCCACTCCGGCCATCACGATAAAACGAGCTTGACGATGACGCAGAGCCAGTTCCCAGAAGAACAGAGTCAACGGCAGGAAGAGCAACGTCTCGATCACCGCTAAATGCTGAACGTGGGTTAACACTCCACTCACCGTCACCCAAGACAGGGCTCCAAAAAGCGCAGGCCATTGAGTCACTCCTTTGACGCGAAACAGCGCGAAGGTGAAGACAGATAAAAGACCAAGTACCAACGCCGGATAAAACTGAAACACAGTCGCCGTAGGTATGAAATAGAAAAGCAATGACAGCGGAGCGAAGCTCCCACTCTGAAGGTTCGCCAATCGAGGTTGCCCCAAACCCGGCAGGGGATCCCAAAAGCTGAAATTCCCTCTCATCGCTAAGTCGTAAAGAGCCGCTCGGTTCGAAAAAAAGTAGGCCAACGTATCTTCAGCGACATACACCTGCCCGCCAAAAACACCTGGCGCATGCCAAATCAGAAAGAAAAAAATCAGGGAAAAACAAGATATGACATCTCGTCTATGCTGAAAGATGAATTCTTGCCGAGTCTCTAAAGAAGCCCCCAAACTCTTTCGACCGGAAATGAACGAGATCATGCCGCTCGCCTGCGTTCAACTCGAACGTGACTGTGTAAAACAAAGCATGCTGTGCCTATGCGTCGCCCCGCTCGGCAGATTACACTTTCCATCGATACGTCTTTAATCTTCGTACTCGCCATTTCTCAGGTCGTATTAAGAGGCTTTCTGGCCGGTGGGGTCTTCACTCAGCCCGACACTTTACAGTTATATGGAGATATACCAAGCTCTTCGAGGCACGTGGTCAAGAGTGAGCACAAGGGTGTAGGCCGGATGTATTTGAAGCTCATCCAAGCGGGCTTCCGGCTCCACGGATGATGACCCCCAAGCGAGGTCGACTCGATTGAGGAAGAAAATCAGGAGGCGGGGACTCCCCGGAAACCGGAAATCGCTCTAAAGCCTTCAACCCGCCCAGTTCATGCCCGAAAGAGGGGCAAAATCGGTCTCTCTGCCGGCTGGCAAGCCCCCTTGGGCCCCAGAATCCCGCTTCTGAAACCTCTTCTCACTCAGGCGTGAAGACCCAGCCCCGCCCATTCGCCTTTCCCCCCAAAAAAGCACCCCTGGAGCACTACTGGACCCATCTCGGCGAACCCTCGACCCGGCCTCTGAACGGAGTGCCCCGGCTCGCTTCAAGCCGATCCTAAAGGACACGCTCAAAGACAAACGGAGAGCCCTCTTCATCTCTCAGAAAACGAAATCGACTACCCTCTTGATTATGAAGTCAAAACAAATGCCCCGCCGCTCGATGGCCTGTCTCTGCCTATGGCTCTGTGTGTCCGCATTGTTTTTTTTCGCCTGCGCGAATCACGACGGCCCCGCTCAGGACGAAGAACCCCAAATAACTTTTGATTTTTCAAAATTTGTCATCTGCAGATCACAGCCGGGCGTGCCTGAATACGTTCACGCTATTTCGGTGAAAGCCAGTGATCAAGTTCTCAACCTGACGAGCCCCCCCATCAATGAGAGTGCCCAACTAAATCTTTGGATCAATGCAGAGGGAAACGTCGAGACCATCAAGACACTTAACGCAACCTCTCCCGGATTCGGCCCCATCGCCATCGCGGCCGTCGAGATGTCAGCTCCATATCCTAAGCCGGCAAAAGAAATTTCGCGTTGCATTATCGGGAAGAAACTTAACGTTGAAGTCAAAGCCAAAGCGGATGCTCGCTGTGAACATGTTGAAGAATCCACAGAGTGGGTCCTCGCCGTGCGAGACCAGATCAACAGCGCCCTACTCGCGCCCGAGTACGTCACTGCTCCGGGTCAAGGTTTTGCTTTCTTAAGACTTCTTTTTGGAACCAACGGCGAGGTGCTCGAGAGCAACATCTACGAAGCTTCTAACCCGGCGGTCGAAGTCAAGATCGAGCGCGCGCTTTCGGGGGTCGAAGCCTCGAGCGCTCCGCCCAAATGGCAGAGCTGCTTTAGCGGTCAAGCTGTTACCCTAAAGTTAGAAGTCTTCTCCAATCAGCCCAGTTCGTGAACTCAGACTTCGAACGGTCGTCACTCCCATGGCTCGCAGTGAATCACGAGACCCCACACATCTTCATTTCTGTTTCAGACTTTAATTCCACAACAAGCCCAAGTAGCCGATCGGCATGACCTCATCGTCCCGTCTTTTCTTCACCTCAGCTCCGCTTCGAAATCAAAACCCACTACGCAGACCCGCCCATCAACATTAAGTAGCGAGAGCTTTTTAATGGACGCTCTGGCCCTCGCACTTTTCCCTAAAGCGGGCCCCGCTAGGATGCGGAACCCTAAAGAACACATGCTCGACCTCTCTTTGATAAGGGCCCTACCCGGGTCAATCGATCCGTAGAAGCCACGAATCTGATTAAAACCCAGGCCCCGTCAGGCTGGGCCGTCGCTGCAGTGCTCAAAACGTTCTGAGCCACTTCTTAAAATCAAAAAACCTATGTTTTACCTGCTCTTAAGAACAGAGCCTCACCTAACTTCGACCCTCTCAAAAGACTCAACCCCTGGACCCCATCTCCCCTTGCCACTGATTGCGAACTTAGAATCATTTGCGATGCTCGTCCCTCGGGCACCATGGGCGCTGCGCTCGCGGCGTCACTTCTCTCCACTTTTATTGCACTCTAGGACGCAGGCGTAGGCCTGATTTGGAAAGAACCACAAACGTGAACAAACCACGCGTTCTCCTTACAGGCGCATCCGGTTCAATGGGGCACGAAGCCTTTCTCGAACTTTACAGAAGGCGCCATCGCTACGATGTCAAACTACTTCTGCGACCTTCTAAAGCCAACAAGAAAATGTTTGCGCCGTACTTGAATGCGCCTGATTCAAAGTGGATCGACATTGTGTGGGGAGACATTACCGAAGCTGGCGATGCGGATCGTGCGGTAGATGGCGTGGACTTTGTGCTCCATCCCGCAGCCACGATCCCGCCCTTCGCAGATCGACACCCCTCCGTCGCCAGGTCGGTCAACGTAGAAGGAACCCGAAACTTACTTAGAGCCATTGCCCATCAACCCAACGGAAATGATCGCATCTCTTTCGTGAACGTGGGCACCGTTGCGCAATATGGCCACCGACTTCCCCCCGTCGAAACGATCCAGGTCGGTGACCCGATCAAGCCCAATCCGTTCGACTACTACGCTGTTACCAAAGCGGCGGCCGAACGCATGGTGGCTGAGTCCGATGTATTGAATTGGGTCAGTCTTCGACAGACGTTTATCGTCTTTCCGAATTTGCTCACACTCCTAGACCCCATTCTCTTCCACCAACCTCTTGATCAACACATCGAATTTATCACGAGTCGAGATGCGGGATATGGTCTCGTTCAATGCATTGAAACCGAGAAAGATTTCTGGGGTCACTTTTATAATATGTCCGGTGGCCCTGAATGCCGGGTGCTCTTTACCGAATTTCTGGATCGTATTTTCCGAATCTTTGGCCTGGGTGATTACCGTAAAATCTTTGATCGTAACTGGTTCACTCTTTATGGTGCCCACACGGGTTACTTCTCCGACAGCCACACACTCAATCAACACATCGGACACTTCCGAGACACACGCGAAGACTTTTATAAGAGCGTTGAAGAGGAGTCCGCCGCTTGGATGAAATGGGGAGGCACAATCGCGCCGACATGGATACTCCGACTCATCTCTCGATACGCAACGGAACCCCTGCAGTGGATTCAAAAAGAAGACACCGAACGGATTGAGGCCTTCTTCGGTTCGCGAGAAAAGTGGGCTCAAATTCCCAACTGGGAGGCACCACAATGAGCCACGCCCCTTCAGAACAGACACTCGATTTATCAAGTCTCCAGACCTACGCAAATTCCCGCGGGGGGTCGTGTTTGAGTCCCTCTTTTAAGGGCGCCCGGGCCCCACACCTATGGAAATGCGGGCTTGGGCATGAATTTGAGGCCCGTCCCCAGGTCTTGATCGAAGGAGGTTACTGGTGCGAGCGCTGTCAGCCCAGCTTAGACACCCCAGGCGCCTGGGATTGGGGTCGAGTGGCCCAAACGGACCCCGCTGTCGCGCGCTTCCATCGCGCAGAGGATGCCCCCTCCTCAAAAAATCAAGAAACCGACTGACTTGTCTGCCGGCCAACCGTCCCCCATCCTCTCTCGATGACCTTCTTGGCCGCAGCCTCACGAGCTTATCGCCCAGCGACCCCGATAAAGGCCGGACTTCTCATGGGCCTGCTGTTCCTCGCGGCCGAAATCGGATTTCCATCCTTCTGTTTTGCAGCGGACTTAAAAGTCTCCCTGTCGGGCGCAGATTCGCGCGGAGAGATACGAGCCGCGCTTTTCAAAAATCAAAAGGGATTTGACACGGATTCTCCCGTCGAACAGAAAAGTGTTCCCTCTGCGAGCTCACTTGAAATCACTTTTACCGGCCTCGCGCCGGGCCGATACGGTGTCGCGGCTTATCAAGATCTCAATCAAAATAAAAAGCTCGACACAAATTTTTTCGGCCTTCCCACCGAACCCTACGGATTCAGTCAGAATGCTCAGGGAAAAATGGGACCGCCCTCTTTTGAAGACTTTTCCATCGAAGTCCCAGAATCCGGAGCTCAAACACAGATCGAAATCGATTGAACTAACCCTCTCAAAACCCGTAAGTAGGGCCTGGTTCACAGCTCTGAATACTTCCTTTAGGATGATAGGCAGATTGGAC
>JACLAC010005903.1_pt1 | contig 14481 bp, 13 predicted proteins | sample 8027881 | NCBI WGS metagenome assembly JACLAC01 (sample SAMN15725517, study PRJNA655200) | protist metagenome | isolation source: fluorescence activated cell sorting (FACS) single amplified genomes of... | place: Spain: Blaines Bay Microbial Observatory, Mediterranean Sea | collected 2016-01-19 | reverse complement strand
TGTAGTTTTCTGAGGCGATCAGCTCAACCTCATCTTCTTGACGCTCGAGCTCTGCACTCATCGCGGTAAAAACCTCACTATCTTGCTTTAAAAACATAATTAACTCCACGTGAAAGCTTACTACATCGTCTAATTAACACACAGTGGTATTGAACAGCTCTATTTCTCAACAGACAACAGCTCAATCTACAGTGATCTCTGAGAGCCGCATAACCTTGTCAATTCGTCTTTGATGTCGTCCCCCCTCAAAGGGTGTGCTTAGCCAGGTTTTCACAATTTCTGCGGCGAGTCCTGCACCGATAACCCGCTCTCCGAGACAGAGAACATTGCTGTCATTGTGAGCTCTTGTTGCCTCTGCAGAGAAAAGATCACCAACGAGAGCTGCTCGAATACCCATCACCTTGTTTGCAGCCATGCTCATACCGATTCCTGTTCCACAAATCAATACACCACAATCTGCCTCACTCGAAGCTACAGAGGTACAAACCTGCTCTGCAAAATCAGCATAATCACAGCTCTCAGCCGTGTATGTTCCACAATCTATAAGCTGATGTCCCAGCTCAAGGATCAGCGGTGTAAGGGTTGCCTTTAATCCCAATCCTGCATGATCATTACCAATGGCGACTTTCATAATCAAGCTCCTTATAAGTATCCGTTCATCTTTCAGCTTTGTTCACTCAAAAAGACTCGGCTGATATAGCACATCTGACGCCTAAGAGCCCTCTGACCATGCTCGAAAAACGAGAACGGCATTAACCCCACCAAAACCAAACGCATTGGACATCGCATATTCGACCTGAAGCTTAAGTGGATCTTCTTTGATAATAGGAATATTAATCCGGGGATCTTGTACCTTAAGATTGGCTGTCGCTGGAAGCAAACCATCTCTAAGAGCAAGGACAGTAAAGACAGCTTCCAGCCCTCCGGAAGCTCCAAGCAAATGTCCTGTTGCACCCTTCGTAGAGGAAACCCAATAGCCCGAGCCTCCAAAGATATCCTCAATAGCCTCGGCCTCGCACAGATCATTTAAAGGGGTGGACGTACCATGTGCGTTGATATAGCCAACATCTGAGGGTAGGATTGAGGCAGAGCGTAAAGCTGCTCTCATAGAGCGCCCTGCTCCCTCATGACGATCTGGTGGGGCCGAAATATGATGGGCATCACAGGTCTGACCATAGCCGACGAGCTCTGCATATATCTTGGAACCGCGAGCTTGTGCGTGGCTAAGCTCCTCAAGGACGAGAATGGCAGCCCCTTCTCCCATAACGAATCCATCTCGATCCTGATCAAAGGGACGAGACGCTCCTTCTGGATACTCATTTCTTTTGGAGAGCGCCCTCATCACCATAAAGCCACCAAGCCCCAAAGGAGAAATCGCTGCCTCAGCACCACCTGCAAGCATCAGATCTGCAGCACCTGTAGCAATGGTACGGTAGGCCTCACCAATACTGTGATTCCCAGCAGCACACGCTGTTGAAATGGTCAGAGAAGGCCCCTTAGCACCAAAGCGTATTGCCGCCATACCAGAGGCAAGATTTGCTAACGACTTGGTAATAAATAAAGCTCCTAAACCTCTCGGACCACGCTCTTTAATCCGCTCTGCACCAGCCGCTATCTCTAAGATACCTCCGATCCCACTCCCAATATACACACCTGCCTCTTCACCCAAAGGCTCATCAAGAGAAAGCTGTGCATCGAGAAGTGCTTCAGCTGAGGCCTCTACAGCCAGCTGTGTAAATCTATCCATCCTTCTCAAGGATCGAGCATCAAGATATTTGGGCTGAAAATCTGGAATCTCAGCTGCAATTTGAACGGGCCAACCAGTGGCATCGAATGAAGTAATCTTACCAAGCCCCGAGCTCCCCTCTAATATCGCGCTCCAGCTTGATGGTGCATCTAGCCCTACAGGACTAATCGCTCCTAATCCTGTCACAACAACCCGTCGCATCAAAACACCTCATCAAGAATTGACTCTGAATTACAGAGCTCGGTAGGCAAGTTAGAGCACCACATACATAAAATATGCTCTATGTCACTTACATCTGAGCAATTCCTGACGGCTCTAGCAGAAAGTAAGCACCGCTAGCTTAACCGTTCTCATCAAAGTCAACGATGTATTCAATCGCATGCTGAACAGACGAGATTCGCTCTACATGATCATCAGGGATCTGTATGTTGAACTCTTCTTCGATTCCCATAACTAAATCCACAATGTCTAATGAATCAGCTTTAAACTCTGAGAACTGAGAATCCTCTCTTACTTCTTCACTTTGAACTGAAAATTTATCTGCAATCAGAATTTGTAGACGTCCAAAGACCTCATTTCGACGCTGCATAACACCTCCGCTACAACATTTTAGGTAATCGATTTATCGACAATCGACAATAAAACATGCAGAGGTACAACTCTTTCGCACAAAAAAATGACAACTCATTTTTTATTTGTGTACAAAAATGGAAAAGCACACCATACTCAACGGCGTACTTTTAGACCAAGAAATGATCTCGACAAAGAGCTGCAACAAATGAGCTCTCTGCGATCAGATCTTTATTCTGGAGGAGACTCAGTATCTGAGCTACCTTCAGCTGCAGCCTCAGCAACAGCTTCACCGCCCAACATATCAACGCTCTCGGTTCCTTCTACTATTTCTCCAGAAGGATCAAACTCACCCTCGAAAAAACGACGGCCTCTGTAATAGCCGCAAGCAAGACAAATATGATGAGCGAGTTTTTCAACACCACAAGTCTCACAGATAACGACCGCTGCGCTAAAGTTTAAGCTGTCATGAGCTCGACGCATTCCTTTACGTCTACGTGAAGTTCTCTTCTTTGGTACAGCCATGATTCACCTCGATAATAAAGCTTCTAGCATTAGGGTCTCTTAGAGCCTAACTCTAAGATCTGCTGAGATTGTGGCAGAACAGAGTTGCCACCCTATGCGTTCAAAAAGACAATAGTATTTATTCTAAATTGAAGAGATGCGCAAGTGTGTTGTTTGCTTTTGCTGGCATTTCAGCAGATACAAAGAAGCACTCACCTTCTTCTACTCGGGTCAAACCATCATCATGACAGTGCATTTGAAGAGGCTTCTCCAGCGCAAATATCTCGGATATGACGGCCTCAACCTCTAATCCTGTAGAAGGGTACCACCCAATATCGAGCTCATCTTCTATAACCTCAACCTCATAATCAATTTGATCCAGCTCTTTTAAACTTCTTACTGAGCCAGTCTGTAAATCTGGCATATAAAACATCGTTCGCTCAAACTCAAATTGATGAATTAGCTCTGACAAGCATCGATCACACTTTGTTTGATATGCACAACTGACCTTTACCTCTGCTCGTATACGCTCTCCATCTGCCGAGAAGAGCAATAAAAGCTCAAGCTGTTCAGGAACAGAGCCAAGCGCAAGCACGATTGAATCTTTGATCCAAGCCCTCTGCTCAAGAAGCTCTTTGTTGGCCTGAATCTTTACCTTCCGCTTTTGTAAGGCATAACTATCAAGCCTCATTTATTACTCCTATACGATGTCTGTATTGGTAGCTCTTCCGAGATTATAGCTGCTACATGTACCCCAAAGGAGACAAAAGTGTGTGCCAACAAATACGATCGCACCTTAGAATTGCCTCTCTGTGGTCAGCCGAACCCTCTTCTTTCCCCAAGGGCAACGAATTAGCCTCCAGCTTACCGTCGTTCATGACCTCTCTTTGTAGCTCACTTCCAGGATAAAATGGACAGCTTCTCCATACTCCCTTGCTGGTCACTTCAAGACGAAGTGCTCCAACAGAACAAGCGTTCATTAATGTGGACCGCTCAAGCCCTGGTTGTTCAAGATCTTCAGCTGATATTTTTGCCCTTTCGCGCATGCGACTGATGACATTTCTGATCAATGATGAGGTTGTATCACTCGATTCCTTCTGGCTCGATAATAGATCGTGCTGAATAGAGCTTGAACAATAAGGCGGGTTAATGCGCAGAGAGACTCCTTGCTCTTCTGCAAAAGAAATAAGGGCAGCCTGCTCTGCTTCAGAGGCCTTTCCAAAGGTGTGAACAAGCTGTATCTGAGTCGAACGACCACTCCAATTGATTCCATTAAATCGAGCTCGTCTTACGCCTCGCTTCTTGGCTCCATGAGCTGAAGACTCTCGCCCCAACCCTTCTTTAATCTTCTGTGATCCTCTTCCCAGCCAAGAGAAAGACCCCCTTCCTTTATTTCTGAGTAGCTCATGTCGCTCTTTTTGCTTGGAAGTTAGCTCTTGGAGAAGACGAAGAGTCGGCTCAACCGGTTGAGCAAATGTAGCTCGATGAGCCGATTCAGAAATTCCACCAAGCCATATCTCAATTTTCTCAAGCTCAAGCTCAAGGAGCTCTTCAATCTTATCTGCAGGAAAATTAAGAAGAGAAAGCACTACGGGAGCATCAAGACGATGTGCAAATCGTATCAGAGGTATGATTCGCTCATCAGCACCATTTTCAAGAGCTAGAAAGTGGATAGGACCGCCCCCTCTTTGATCGATAAACTCGAGGATAACGCGCTGTAGATCCGATTCCGAGAGCTCTGCTCCAGAGCCAACCATTCCTGCAAAGTCGGCTTCTCCAAAACGGAGAACGAGCGCAGCAGGTTCTGCTGAGGGAAGCAGTGCCGAGGATACGGCCCGCTTAAAATACCTTAGTCGGCTTCTCTCTCTATCAATGAAACGCACTATTTGCTCACTCAATCCGATGTAACCCATCTTGAATGATTCTTCATTTGAATCATTCAGTTGGTTGAAGATCGAGCTCTTTTCAGATAGATGCACATCTCAACTCTGGACTGGAGCACAACAATGAGAGTTCGATTTGCCCCCTCCCCAACTGGCTTCCTTCATATCGGAGGAGCGAGAACCGCCCTCTTTAATTGGATATACGCAAAAAAAGAAAATGGTATTTTCGTCCTGCGCATCGAGGATACAGATCCCGAGCGAAGCAAAAGAGAGCATGAGGAGCAGATTTGCCGAGACATGGGCTGGCTTGGCCTAAATTGGGACGAAGGTCCAAAATTGGGCGGATCTTTTGGCCCCTACCGCCAGTCAGAAAGAATGGATCGCTACAATATTCACATAGAGCAGCTTCTCAACAGCAACAGAGCCTACCGGTGCACCTGTACTACTGAAGAGCTCGATCAAATGAGAGCTCAACAACGAGAGGCCGGACAGCTCGAAAAGTATGATGGACGCTGTCGTACAAAGAATTTAGGCCCAGATTGTGGTGTACATGTCATCCGATTTGCAATGCCTCTAGAAGGTGAAACCGTTGTCGATGATGGCATAAAAGGTCCTGCTCACTTTAACAACAAGCAGCTCGATGACTTTATCCTCATCCGTAGCGATGGGACCCCAACATACAACTTTGTCGTTGTTGTCGATGATATTGAAATGCAAATTACAGACGTCATTAGAGGTGATGATCACCTCAACAATACACCAAAACAAATAAACCTGTACCATGCACTCGGAGCCACACCTCCTCGTTTCGCCCATCTTCCTCTCATCCTTGGACCTGATGGAAAACGACTCTCCAAAAGACATGGGGCCACAGCTGTTGGTATGTACCGTGAGCTCGGAATTATCAAAGAAGCGCTGTTCAATTATCTTACCCGTCTGGGCTGGGCACATGAGGATCTTGAGCTCTTCAGCGCAGAAGAGGTCTCAGCACTTTTTGGACTATCAGGCATAAGCAAGTCAGGCGCCAAGTGGGACATGCAAAAATTACTCTGGGTAAATCAACAGTGGATCATGAAGCTTGACCCTGCTGATCTTGCAGAGCGAACCCGTCCGTTCTTTGAACGTGCGGAGATAGAAATTGATGAGGAGATATATCTTCATGCCATTACGACCATGCAAGAACGAGCTCAGACCCTCATCGAGCTTGCAGAAGGGTGTCGATTTTACTTTGCTGAAGACCGTACGCTATCACATGATGCCGAAAGCGCAGAGCGTGCATTCAAGCCTGAAACCCTCGCCCTACTCGATCGCCTCTCTCGCTTCCTAGAAACGGCAGAGTGGGAGAAAGAGAAGCTTCAAGATCAGGTCAAGCAATGGGTTGGCGAGGAAAGCACACGTTCAAAAGCTCAAGGCGGAAAAAAGATTAAGCTTGGCCAGCTACTTTTTCCCCTTCGAATTGCGCTTTGTGGCGGAAGAGCAGGACCTGATCTTTTTGATGTGATGATGGTTCTGGGCTCAGAGAGGACCATCACACGGCTCAAACATGCTTACCAGACCTTTCACCAAGCCTAAAGGTCAGCAAATAAGAAAAACGTCTCATCGTTTTAAACACAGGAATGAAGAATGTCACAGCTAGAGAGTATTTATCACCTTGCTGAGCGCTGGCTTCAGCAAGAATTAGAGCCCCGCTATGAGACAGAGATCTCAAATCTTCTAAAAGACGCCCAAGATATAGGCTCAGAAACATCCAAGGGAGCCCAAGATCTTCTGATTGAGCTCTTTGGAGCTAAGCTTGCATTTGGTACTGCAGGCCTCCGCGGAGAAATGGGCCCTGGACCCAACAGAATGAATCTTACCGTCGTTTCTAAAACAGCCCTTGGGATAGCTAACTATGTCGGAGAGCTTGGAATAGAAGATCCAAGCGTGGTTATCGGATACGACGGAAGGATTGATTCAGATCATTATGCTCAGCAAAGCGCAAAAATATTCAAGGCACACGGATTTAGAGTCATTCTGTTTGAGAAGCTCGTGGCTACACCTTTGCTCTCTTTCGCGATACTCAAGCTCAAAACAACCTTGGGCGTGATGGTTACAGCCAGTCACAACCCACCCAAAGACAATGGATATAAAGTCTATTGGTCTGATGGTGCTCAGATTACTCCTCCTCATGACCGCAACATTTCCAGTGCAATTGAACGTCTCCCTACTCAACTTCAGCTAGAGGAAAAACTCGCAGCCCTCCCAGAAAGATGCTGGAAAATAGGCTCAGAGGAGCTGATGGAAGCCTACCTTTCAGCCGTTCAAAGCCTTCGCTTTCGAGCTAAAGGCTCTAACCTTAAGATTGTCTATACCCCCATGCATGGTGTAGGAACTTACTGGGTCGAAGAAAGCCTTTCAAGAGCAGGATATGAGCTCAAAACTGTTCCGGAACAACGTGAAGCTGATGGACTTTTTCCAACGGTTTCCTTTCCAAACCCGGAGGAACCTGGCGCACTTGACCTTTCTTTTAAGCTAGCAGAAGAGCTGGGTGCCGACCTAATATTGGCAAATGACCCAGATGCAGATCGCCTGGCAGTAGCCCTTCCAGATCAAGAACGTGGAGGGTATAGAAGGCTGACTGGAGATCAAGTAGGTCTCATCATTGCCGAATATCTGTTGGCTCATTGGCCCAAGAATAAAAGACGCATGGTAGCTACCAGCATTGTCTCTAGCTCTTTACTGAAAGATATTGCTGATGCTCATCATGCTGAATATCGAGAGACGCTGACCGGATTTAAATGGATTGCAGCAGAAGCTATCGCACACGAAGCTAATGACGGTAGCTTTGTTTTTGGTTTTGAAGAAGCTCTCGGCTACACCATCGGAGATGTTGCAAAAGACAAAGATGGAGTCTCTGCTGCACTTATTTTTGCAGATATTGCTTCCACCGCAGCTGAAGCTGGAAAAACGATTATCGATCTTTTAGAGGATCTCTATAAAAAATATCGCTACACCGCCTCTTCACAGCACTCTATTAAGCGACCCGGTGTTCAAGGAGCTGCAGAAATAAAGCAGATGATGTCCTCTTTCCGAGAGAAGCCGCCTTTAGAAATTGGTGGAACTCCTGTTGTTCGAACCATCGATGTGCTCACAAGCCGAATCAGCTCACCTGATGGAGAAGAGAAGCTGGATTTACCCAAGAGCAACGTTCTTGTCTACCACCTTGCCGATCGCTCTAGAATTATTATTCGTCCATCAGGAACAGAGCCTAAGATAAAGTTTTATTTTGAAACAACACAGACTATCACCGAGCAAGGAATCTCAGTAGCTCAAGATTTATGCTTACAAAGGATTGAAGAGCTCAAGGCCTCAATCCTTTCTCAGACCCACTAGATGCAAAGCCTCACCATCCTCATTGCTTACATCACATCAAGTAGAGACAAGAAAAAGGGTGGGTTAAAAACCCACCCTGCTCGATCTTGTCTGAAAAAAAATGAAGACCTTGAACCACAACCTACAGGAGCTTCAATTCAGAACAAGTACCATCCACAGTTTTTATCGAGCAATCTTTATCTTGCAAAATTCACACCAAAAAAATTAATTCAAGTTAAAACCCGAAAGTTTTTAAACCTTCTGTTTACTTTACTAAAAATTGACAAAATTTGTCACAGAGTTGACAAATATCGTCATTTTTATCAGAGAAATTTAATTTTAATTTGAGTTAGACTAATTCCGTATAATAAAGCAGTGAAGAATTATTCGTTTGGAGCATTAATGGCCTCACAAAATATCAAAATCGAGCAACAAAGTGTTGACGCTATTTGGCTAAACGATGGTGAACCTGTTTTTTTTCAAGGAGTACTTCGAAAAGAGACAACCTCAACAGGTGAAGATGTTTTTACCTTTTACCCTCACCTTGAACCATCAGCTCAAGAGCTCGTTGATGAAGCAGCGGCAGAGAAACAAGCCGCAGCTGCTCAGACACCTCATTTAGAAAGCTCCTCTATTGTCACTGGAGAGAAGCTACTGGTTACCCTCGAAGATGGGTCAATGCTAACAATGGTCGTCAGCGACAAGATTAAGCTTGTGCTTAGCAGAGCAGAAGAAGAGCTCTCTACAGAAGAAACGATAAGCAAAGAGGAGCCATCTGAGGAGCAGCTAAAACGAATCCTGCTTGAAAGTATCGACATCAATAGCCAGCTTGAAACCAACAAAGAACCAACCCTCAGCGAAGTCATGAACAACACAGCTCTTCGGTTAAAGTTTTACCGCAAGCACCGTGCAGACAAGAGAGGTTTCCCTCGTTTTGTTGGTCGCTTGCCCCTTCGTTTTCAGGTTCTGATACCACATCCCTTAAACCCACCAACCATCGATTCTCTTGCCTTAAGCTCCACCGATACTTTATCAACAGAGACCTACGAAGAGGAATCAGTTTCAGAGCACAATACAGAAAAAGAGCGCTGGCACAGTCCAGATCCATTTGTCAACATCTCTGGAGGAGGAATGTCTTTTACCACCTCTGATGAAGTCGAGCTTGGTGATAGGCTCTTGCTTGAGTTTTCAGAGCAGCTGTCTCAATTTCTCGATTCCCAGAGCCCCCCTCACAGCTGTAGAGCCATCGCCTCTGTGGTTCGTAAAGAGCGGATCTCAGAACACTATTACGAAGTTGGACTTTACTTTGAATCTCTAAGTATTGAAGCTAGAGAAGCCCTCTCGGCCCTAACACTTGAAATGCAAAGCTCGCTTATTTAGGATGAGTACCCTTCCTTCTTATGCTAGCTAACTCCTCCTCTCAGCTAATGAAGCTGCTCTCGCTCGGTGTGAGCTGCGCATTGCTACCACAGATCATATTAAGATTGATCTATCCTTGGACCTGGTCCGTTGGACCTGGCGCAGTCAAACGTATGACTGCGTTAGCAGAGGGCTACCCTGAACGAGATCAGATGACACACCTGATGTCGATGCTTCAGCTTCCACCTGAGCTCGCAGGTTCAATTCTATCACTTTTGGGACTAGCTCTCTGCTCGGCTGGTTTACTGCTTCTAATCACAGACAAAGAAGAGCTTCCTCTTACTGTAGCTGCAGCTGCAGTTTTTTGCTGCTCTCCGCTACAGTGGCTCGCACTCCTCAATGGTCCTGATATGATTGCACTTGGTGCTGTCAGCCTCTCTCTTGGGCTGCTTAAAAGATCGCTCTGGGCGCTGCCCCTCTCTCTTTGGCTTTGCTACTGGGGCGTTGTCCTTAAGTCGACCTCTTGGCCCTTACTTCTACTGCTCGTACCAGTAACAATTGCCCATTTTCCTCGCGCAAAAATACCCCTTTTTATCGCACCGCTGCTGCTCATTTTTTCACCACAGGTGAGCTCCCTTTCCCTTGAGCCTTGGCTCATTTTATCGTTTTTGCAAAACCACCCTGAGTGGCTGCTTCTTATCTCTGCCTCTTTTCCGATCCATAAAAAAAATCAGAGGCTCATCTGGCTTTATACACTTGGCGCCTTGATCATCTCAATCCTGTTTCTGGGCGATAAATTGAGACCGCGTTACCTCACCTCACTTCAGGTGCTCTTCTATCTTCTTTCTGTCGACAACCTAGCTCGGATTCACAAAGGGCTTGTAGTACTCATTTTTGGATTTTCCTTACACCAAGGAGCCACTTTTTTTCAAAGCTGGTGTCACCTTTTTCAGGAGAGAGAGGGCGTTAGCTGTCCCAGCTGGAACCCCAATATAGAGCATCCTGCTTACCTCCACTCAGATCACTCCGCACTCGGTGCTCAAGAGCTGCATCTACTCGCTAAAACAGCTCCCGAGCGAGGAGTGCTCATTCCACAGCTACGAGATGGTCGTGAGTATCATCTCCGTGCCATAGCCTCTCTTGGATCTATTCCTTATCGAATCATTACAGAGAAAAACTGCTGCCATGTGCGTGAAGATAGAACCCAATGTGCGACGCGTCTGGTTGAGAACATTCGTCAATATGGAGGTCGTCTCATCCTCCCTACCCCAATTGAATATCAACACACATTAAGGGTACCTCAAAAAGAGAAAGCTTGGGCTATGGCACTTCAAGCCTCTCTCGAAGCCGCCTCTAATAATGAGTGGTGGAGCTGGGTTGAGGGTCAACACTCTCCTCTCGATCTTCCTTGTAAAGCCTCACCCTCTGGTCGATAAGAGAAGGTCTTCCTCTCATTAAGGTGCTAAATGTATCGGCTCTACTCGAGGAATTAGGATAACCTGACTACTGGAGGTCTTATGCTGCTACTTTTATCCACAACACTCTTCGCTCTGCCCATTGTCAATGGTGAGGAAGAATCTGAATTTCCCTCTGTTGTCGCACTTGGTGCTGATTTTGGCGGTAATGCCTTCAGTGCCTGTACTGGTAACCTCATCACACCAGAGATCATACTCACAGCTGCACACTGTGGGGGAGATTTACCAATGGAGCTGGTATTAAGTGCTGGAAAGGCTTTTTTTGGACCTTCCGTCAACAACCCCACTGAAGTCATCGGTTTCACCGAGCTGCATGTTCATCCCGACTACAGAGAGCTCGGAACTGAAAATGCATGGGACTGGGGAGAGTACGACATGGGTATGCTCGTGCTGGAGCAACCTGCGACAGAAGCACCAACCCCCCTAAGGCTCTCAGACTTTGCAGCAGAAGAAGAGGGAGCAGAAATGATCTCGGTTGGATTTGGTATCACCAGCGCCAACAGCAATGACAGTGGCGTTAAACGATCTGCAAACCTCGTCCTCTCACAAGTGACACCAATGTTTCTACTGGTAAACAACAATGACAATGCAGAGAGTGCAAACATCTGCTCTGGAGATTCGGGAGGACCGACCTTTGGCTGGAATGATGAGCTCGGAAAATATGAACAATGGGCCGTTCACTCTTGGGGCGATCAGTACTGTCTTACTCAATCAGGCTCAACCCGTTCTGATGTTGATGTTGAGTGGATATTGGACCTTGTTGAAGAGATCCATGGCACTCGAGATATATGTGAGGCCAATGGATGGTACAGCGATGATGTCTGCGAGCAGCTCGAATCCCTATGTGGTCAAGTAGATCCGGACTGCATAGAAGAAGAGCCCAATGAAGAAGAGAGCAAAAAAGCCTCTTGCTCCTCAGTCGAATCTCAATCATCACTCTTCCTTGCTCTATTTCCACTTTTGGTCATGCTTCGTCGATCTGAGTATTAAACACAGATGACTGCCTTGCGAAAGATCATTATCACAGAGGTGAAACAGGATGAGCGACTTGACAATCTAGCTTTACGTCTCTTTCCTGAGCTCTCCAGCCGCTCCCGCGCAAAAAGACTCATTAAGAAAGGTGTCATTACCTACAACGGTGAGCAGGTCTCACCAGCACTGTACCCCGAGCTGGGCGCCCTGGTTGAGCTCCACTCGGCAGAAGCTCTACCTAGCTGGAAGCTCGAGCTCGAGGTTTCCTACCAAGATGAACATCTTGCCGTTGTTTATAAACCTCCAGGCATCTTGACAAGCGGTAATTCACCACGGACCATTCGCCGTGCTCTTGGGTACAACCTTCCCCCACCCTCAACAGTGGATGCTCTGCTGCAACCAGAGCCCGTACATCGGCTTGATCGAAGAGCACAAGGGCTCCTTCTTGTTGCACGAACAACGCATGCAAGAAAAGCTCTGGGAAGCTTGCTCGAGGATCGTGAGATTCAAAAATGGTACCGTGCAGTTGTAACAGGTAGAGTAGAGCAACCCGGCTCCTCTTCCCTCCCCATAGAAGGAAAGAGTGCTCGTACAAGTTGGATCCCACTTCGCTGGAGCCGCTCAATAGAAAATGAATGGCTTACTGAAGTTCGTGTACGACTTGAAACAGGACGAAGACATCAAATTAGAAGACATCTTGCAGCAGAGGGACATCCACTTCTGGGAGAAGATATTTACATTGAGGGAAAAAGATTGCGAAGCAAAGGACTCTTCCTAATGGCTGAGCAGCTGACCTTTAAACATCCCATGACTCAAGAAGAGCTCACCATAAAGGGAAGCCCACCGAAAAAATTTCATGCTTTTCCAGAAAGACAGGAACAGCGCTGGATTAGGCGCCTGCGCTCACAATCTTAAAACGCCCACGACCAGTCGATCCAAGGAAGCATATCCGAGAAACCATCATTGTAGTAGACCTTTATCAAACCATAATCTACAGTTACACTTGGATTGATTAAGGTTTTCTGAGTTCCTCCATAGAGTCCGCTACGACGCCCCATGACACGACCAACGAGAGAAACCACACCAATTTCAGGATTTGTTAGGGTCTCAACCTTAGCAAGCTCGGTACCATCCCAAGAGTAGCTATTTTTAATGGTTGTGATCAACCAGTTCTCAGAGACCAGTGCAAATCGATCAGAGAAACGATAACTACCCGCAACGATGACAGGAATCCCCCATTCTTTAAAGATCTGCCCTCCGCCGGCGTTGATGCTAATGTTGACATCTTCATCACCAAAAGTCACACCAGCATAACCAACAGCTGCCATAATTTCCGTACCGCTCAAGCCTGAGACAAAGATCTCTCCACCGACTGAAAAATGAAGACGCGAGCTAACACTTCGTGCATATTTCATTCCCGCAATGGTCAGTGCTGGTGGAAAAAAGGTCAGTGTTCCACCTAAAACAGTCAGATGATCCGTCACTCCATAGGCTACAGAGGTGAAAAACAGCTCTTTTTGAGAGATGTACCCCTCTCCTTTCTTCAAGGCCATTGAGCTTGGAGAATAAAGGTAACGGCTTGAAGAGGCGTTTTTATAGCTGAAACCACGAGAGGATGGCTCTGTGGTCGATTCTTTTTTCGAATCTGACGATTTTGTACTGGAAGAGGAGATCGAAATGGCAGGTTTTTTAGAGGCAGATATTTGCTGAACAGTCAGGATTCGTCCTCCCTCAATCGTCATTGGCTCGCCAGCTATCCAGAGAACCAAAGGCTCATCTAGAGCTCTCGTAACCAGCTGTGAAACCGCTGCTTCCCCTTCCAAGCCCGTTCCGTTGGTCAGCTCAACCGAAACCAAGACCCGAGGTCCAGCTGGAGGAGCGAGCTCACTTTTATTCTCTTCCGGCTGTGCAGCTCCTTCCTCAGAATTAAGAACCTCATACAAAGAATCTTTCTCTTTCGTTTCAACAGAGACCTCTTTATCCTCGTCATTCTCGTCATCTTTGAGCTTCCGATTGGAGAGCTCAAAGCCTTTTTTAGGGGGCTCGATTTCTTGCTCCGAGGAATCAGAGTCTTTATCAGATGGAGAGGGCTCTTCTTTTTTCTCCTGCAAGGATCTTGTGCTGGTCAAAAGACCATCCTGCTGAGTGGGTGCAGCCTGTAGAGCAGAGCTCCACCAAAGTCCAATAGCAAGAACCAACATCCGTCCTCCGAATTCATCATCTCTTCTCAATTTCACCATAACCTCTTCTGCTCACTAGCTCGCATATGACGACATAGAAATCTTCGGTTAAACTCAACACTGAGACAGCTCTGAGCGTCAATTCACGAGCTACCACAGAGACAATCCACCACTAGATCAAGCTCTCTTTTCTACAGGAGTATCCATGAATTTCTTAGTTGAGCACTCTTTTAAAAAACAATCAGAGGCACTTTGGAGCATTATCAACTCTGAACAATTCAGAGATCAATCCAATGAAACCAATGGAGTACAAGCTCAGATTTTGTCGGAAGAGCTCGTCAATGGTAAGCGCCACATACGCTCACAGATTTCCTACAACGACCCGCTTCCCACTCCTGCTGCTCGACTTCTTGGCACAGAGACACTCTCTTATGTCTTAG
>JACLAC010003075.1_pt1 | contig 14482 bp, 15 predicted proteins | sample 8027881 | NCBI WGS metagenome assembly JACLAC01 (sample SAMN15725517, study PRJNA655200) | protist metagenome | isolation source: fluorescence activated cell sorting (FACS) single amplified genomes of... | place: Spain: Blaines Bay Microbial Observatory, Mediterranean Sea | collected 2016-01-19 | reverse complement strand
CGTCATTATTAGCCGCTTTCACACGGAACCGATAGTCCCCAGGGTCCAAGTTGGTATACGTGGCAGTGCGTCGGTTACCCGAATAGGCCCATGCCTGATCAAAACCCTCCAGCCGATAAGCGTAGCGGTTCATCTGTGGAAAACGATAATTAAGCGCCGAGAACTCGAAAGAAAATACTGATTGCTTGTGGTTTAAGGTAAGGGCTTTGGTTTGGGTAATCGAGTGCAACAAAGGCGAGGTCGGTGCACCGATGGGCACCCACTTATTAAACAAGGTGAAGTCCGTGATCACCACAGGAGGCACGACCTCATTATGGAACATTTTAGTGGGGTCGAACAGGGTTAAGCCTTGCGTACTGCCAAACGCAATTAATCCGCCAGAGGTTTTTAAATACGCAGCGCGATTGTGACTATTGCCCGCTAAACCGTGGTCTTTATGGTAATGGCGAAAATGCTCGGTGAGGGGATTAAACTGATAGATACCAAAGCCGGTGCTTAACCACAAAAAGCCGTGATCGTCCTGGACCATCCCGATCACAAAGGTATCCGATAAGCCATGTTCAAGGCCGTAATGTTTAAACAGGTACCCCTTAGCGCGATCGCCCTGCACAGCATCGATGCCCCCGCCGAGCAGCCCGACCCACAGCTTCCCTTCGGCATCTTCCACTAGGGTATACACAGCGCCGGCGCCGAGGCTGTCGGGCTGGGTATCGTCGTGCTGATAATGCCGAAATGTGCCGGTTTTGCGGTTCATCACGCTAAGCCCGGCATCGCTGCCGACCCACAAATCCCCATAACGGTCTTCCAATAAGGCCCGTATGGGGGCACCGAGCAGGGTGTTGGGCTGTTGCTCGTTATGTTGATAGCGAATAAAACTATCGGTCTTGGGCAGATACCGATTAAGCCCATTGTAGGTACCTACCCATAACTGTTGGTCGGAGTCTTCTAAAATAGCCCACACAAAATTCCCCGTGAGGCTGCTGGGGTCGTTCGCTTGGCTTTGGTAGTGAGTAAAGGTGCCTCGGGTTTTGGGGGAAGTTGCCGGATGAAATCGACTCAAGCCCCCTAGGTAGGTGCCGACCCATAAGGTGCCACGTGAATCGATCTTTAAAGACAGCACCGCCTCACCCGGCAGGCTCGTGGGGTCGTGCGGGTCGTGCCGATAGCGGGTAATGAGGCCGTTGGCACGATTAATGTGATTGAGCCCATGTTCGGTGCCTACCCACAGGTGGCCGTCTGTGTCTTCGGCCAGGGATAGTATCGCGCTATGGCTTAAACTGTTCGGGTTATCTTCTTCGTGCCGATACCGTTTAAAGCTCGTGGCGTAGTGGTTCATTGTAGCGACGCCGGAGGGGAAAAACCCCAACCACAAGCCGCCAAAACGGTCTTCATACATGGTGGTGATTTTGTCGCTGGCAAGGCTGGTGTCGTCTCCTGCGTGATGCCGATATCGATCAAAGGTTCTCTGCGGCGTCATCCGGTTCAGCCCGCCGTTGGTGCTGACCCAAAAATTGCCACGAGTATCTTCCTGTAAATGCCGAATTTCATTATGGCTTAAGCTGGTGGGGTCTTGTGTGTGGTGCTCATAGCGGGTAAAACGCTCGGTGACACGATCAAAATGGCACATACCATTTAAAGTGCCTACCCATAACTCCCCTTGGCGATCTTCATAGATGCTCGACACCCAGGCCGAACATAGGCTATCGGGGTGGTTGGGTTCATGATCATAAAAAGTAAAGGCATGGGTAAGGGGGTTGAAGCGTCCCAGACCCGAAGTCGTCCCTATCCAAATGATCCCCTTCTTATCGGCCAATAAGGTTTGGATAGTGTCGGTGGCGCTGGCAAATGCCAGGGGAATGTGCTCAAGGGTATTGGTGGTGGGGTTAAAGCGATCTAAGCCTCCCTGATAGGTGCCTAACCAAAGTTCCCCGTCGCGACCGAGCAACAAGCTCCTGACCATCGCCGCCCCTAGACCGGCGCGGGCAAAATCCTCGGTGCGGGTGTTATATCGGTTAACGCCATCGGCGGTCGCGACCCAGAGGTGACCGTCGTGGTCGATTAACAGGTCTCGAATGTCGTTATGACTAAGGCTTTTTAGGTTATTTGGATCGTGGCGATACAATTTAAATGTGTAGCCGTCAAAGCGTGCCAACCCGCGTGCGCCGCCAAACCACATAAACCCTTGTGGGTCTTGAACAATGGCGCGTAGCTCACCAATCGCATGGAGTTGTTTGTTGGCTAGGGCGTTAAATTGAAAGGCTTCTGGGCTAGGCGACTGGGCACACACGGTAGAACAGGCGCAGAGAAATAGCAAGCGTAACCACCAATACCTTAGCTGCTTTTTCCTGTTGTTCAAAATTAAGGGATGATCCATGAATACCACGTATCATAGTCGCTCGATAGCCCTATTATAGCGAAATATCTCCCTGTTCTCGAATATTGAGCCTATCATAAGAACAGGTTCTACTTTGGAGGAGGGGTAACGGTTAGGGCCGATAAACATAATCACGATACGCCTGGTCGATCTTAAGGGTTAAAGGGCTGTCTAAACGATAAATCTTACGTTTTTCCAAATTAGAAAACACTAAACGTTCGTCATAATGCTCTTTCCACAGGCTCAAAAAAGCCCCATCCTTATAGGCCATCTGTAAGCCGTCCAATACTCGGTTCGCCAGCGTTGTGTTGGACTTCCCCACGTAAAAAAACAACGGTGCCGGGTAATACAAAGCCATGGTTTGTTCGGTTTTCAGCGACGGCACTTGGCGGCGTAGCCCACTCTCGGCTTTAAGCTCATGCGCCCCTCGGCAAAAGAAATCGACTTGGCCGTTAGCGGCCATTTCGTACATACCGCGAATGGGGTTTCCCTCAAGGGTGGACAGATCGACGATATTAACATCGAAGCCATGATGGCTAAGAATGTCCCCATCTGGCCACCCGACGCCTTGTAAAAAACTAAAGGACTTCAGTTCGGCCAAGCGGCTAATGTTGGCGACGCGCCGGTGGAGGGTGTCAGAATAAGAGCAGATACGGTAGCCCAAAATGCCTCGTTGTAGAGGGAAGGGAATATGACGTATGTTTTCCATGCTTAGTACGTGCTTTTTGGGCATCAGCATACGGATAGCATTAGGTGTTGAGTTTTCTCTTAGCTTGGCCAGTGCTTGGTCTCGGTTCATTTTTGGGTGAAATCGAAGCGTATACTCGCCGTATTGGTCTTTGGTTTTGTCCAAACTCAGCTTTAACACTTTAACGAAGTAGTGGTCGTCATCCTCTGGGTTGAGGTAAGTGATGGTTTGCGCGGTGGGGCTGGCACTTGTCGTGGTGCATAGTACGAGTTGTAATAGAAGTACAATGCGGAGATAAAGAGGTTGTTTGTATTTTGTGCGATTTTTCATGATTTAATGAAAGCTCTAGCTAACAACAGGGGGTCGCAGTTTAACAGAGCTTTATTAGAGCGTCACCATTAACACACTTCGAGGTGTTTTCGGGCTATAATACAGAGCCATATATCTCATTAACACCCGAGCCGAACCGATGAAACCAGGCATTATTGAAATATCGGCGCTAAAAAAACAATACCGCAGTGGTGACATCACCGTCACGGCGCTTAACGGTATCTCCCTAACGATAAAGGAAAACGAGTTTATCGCCATTATGGGGCCATCGGGTTCGGGTAAATCGACTCTAATGAACATTCTGGGTTGCCTGGATAAACCCAGTGCCGGGGAGTACGTCTTAGCGGGGCGTTCGGTGGGGCATATGTCCGACGACGAACTGGCCGATGTGCGCAATCGCGATATCGGTTTTGTCTTTCAGTCTTTTCACCTGTTACCTCGCTTAAATATTGTCCGCAATGTGATGCTGCCGCTAAAGTACACCGATATCGACACGCACGAAGCGCATTCTCGTGCGGTGGCTATATTAAAACGGGTTAAGTTAGAGAACCGCCTGGAGCACGTCCCGAATGAGCTGTCCGGTGGGCAGCGCCAAAGGGTGGCCATTGCCAGGGCCTTGGTGAATCGCCCAAAAATTATTTTTGCCGACGAACCTACGGGGAACTTAGACAGTAAAACTTCGGTCGAAATCATGGACTTGTTTAGCGAGCTTCACCGCGCGGGGCAAACCATTATTCTGGTCACGCACGAAGCCGAAATCGCCGCCTATGCGCAAAAAGTTGTGCATATGCGCGACGGTAACATCGAGGAGATCGAGCATGTTAGCCCGTGTGTTGACTAGGGGGTGTCGGTTTAGTGCCCGTCTTGTTGTGGGGGCTTTAGTGGGGCTGTTGGTCGGCGCCGGGCAAGCGATGGCCGCGCCTTTGTTGCTTAGCGGTGAAGTGTCGGCGCGCCATAGCGAAGTGTTTGTTGCCCCCGAAGGGGATAACTGGATCATGCAAATCGAATGGATGGTCGAGGAGGGGGAGCGAGTGAACGTGGGCGACCCCGTGGTGCAGTATGATACGGCCAGCATTACCTCGAAATTGGAGCAGCGCGAAGCCACTTTACGAAAGGTGAAAGCCCAGAGCAAACAAAAAAAACTGGCCTTGGATTTAGCTCTGCGTGAAGCCCAGCATGGTTACGATGTGGCCACACTAGGGTTGGAGATCGCCCGCCTGAATGCCAGCATCCCCCAACCTCTGCTAAGCCTGCTCGATTATGAACAATACCAACTGGCTTTTACGCGCCAGCTTAATGCTCAAAAAAAGGCGGCCAATGCCTTGGTGATCACCGAAAAAAATGGCGTGGCCGAGCGACGGCGCAGCGAGGTAGAAGTGGCGGGGGCCAAGAACGAATTGCAACGGGCACAACGCATACTCGACTTGCTTACCCAACGCGCAACCAGCAGTGGCACGGCGATGTATATGCTCCATGCCTGGACGCAGAAAAAAATTCGCACCGGAGACTCGGTTCGGCGTGGGTTCTCGGTGCTCCAAATCCCGGCGACCGATAACTTGCATATTAAAGCTTGGTTGAATGAAATCGATGTGACTCGGGTGAGGGAGGGGCAAGCCGTGCAAATCCAGATCGACGCTCGCCCTGACACCCTTAACTTGGGGAAAGTCGCCCATATGGGCACACGTGCCGAGCCCCGGCAATACTGGGGCGAGGCGAATTACATCGAGGTCGATATCGAGCTGGATAATGCCTCTACCGAGGGCTTACTCCCCGGCATGAGTGTGATGGTCGAAGTGTTGGAGGCGACGCCGTGATGCATGCCTTAGCTCAAACCTTCGCCCGAGTGCTACTGCTAATCGCGCTCGGTGTTATCTTGGGGGGCTGTTTTAAGGAGGAGCAAGAAAAGCTATTGGTGGTGAAAAAATCCGATATTCCTTTGTTGATCCCCGGCACCGGGGAGTTGGCCTCTTTTCAGGCGATAGAGCTGGGTGCCCCGACGATCAAATACTCGTGGAAGCAAAAGCTCTCGTTTTTAATCCCCGAAGGGACATGGGTAAACAAAGGGGAGAAAGTGTTAGGCTTCGATGCCCAGGTGCAAATAGGGCGTCTGCGGGATTTGCAAAATCGATTGGCGACCGAGCAACAACGCTTGCAAGCCCAAGCCTTAAATAATGAACACGAGCGAGAACAGCTTAAGCTCAATCTGGCCAAAGCCAAAACCGACTGGGATAAATCCAAAGCCAAAATACAAAACGTCGACCATCTAATTGCGCAACTCGATGTGGATAAACTGCGCTTAGGGGAGCGAGTAGACCAAAAGAACTACCAAATGGCGTTGTTTAGGCAAAAAAATCGTTTGGCGCAAATGGTGATCGATCGTGAAATCGTGTTATCGGAAGTACAGCGTCTTAGCGCGGAATTAAACGAGCAACAAAAAGCCATCGAGGCTATGGAAGTGAAAGCCCCCCGCGATGGTATTGTGGTGTATAAAGCGGACCATAAAGGCAATAAACCTGCCGAAGGGGATCAGTTTACGCCTATTCAAAAAATTGTGTCGCTGCCCGATTTGAATAATTTAATTGTTAAAACCACCATTGCCGAACACAAGTCTTTTGAGGTGCAGCCAGGGGATAAGGTCGAGATTAAGTTCGACGCCATCCCCGAGCGTATTTTTGGCGGTACCATTAAAAGCTTGGGTAAAATTGTGCGGGTTAAATCCCGCGAAGAGCCGCGTAAGGTGTTTGATACCATCATTCAACTCGATACCCCCGACCCTTCTATTATGCGCCCCGGTATGGCGGCCCGCTTATCGATTATTCAAAGTGTGGTGGCCGATGCGGTGGCTATTCCCGAGCACGCGATTATCTATAGAAACAACTTGGCGTATCTTCGTGTAAGGGCGATTTGGGGGGAGAGTACCCGACGCGTGCATATTATCGAAAGGCAAGAGGGCAATGCGATTATCTCTAAGGGATTACGGACTGGGGATAAGGTCATACTGTGATGTTTAAAATGGGAATCCGATACGTTTATATGCTAATGGCGGGGCTGTGTGTTTATGCTTGTAGCCCTACCGAGCAGGATGAAACCCTTAGGGTAGAGCTGGCGCGCAAGGACTTTGTGTTTTCGGTCGTGACCGAAGGGGAGTTGGTTGCGGCCAAAGAAGTGCCTATCAACGCCCCGGTCGGTAACCGGGGTAACCTGACCTTGTCGTGGTTCGAAGAGGAAAATAAACAAGTCAAAGCCGGTGATGTGGTGGCTCGTTTTGATGATTCGGAACATGTGCTGAACAAAACTCGCTCGGAATTGGAGTTGCAAAAAAATCTCATTACTAAAAACATTAGCACCCGTGATCTTAGCCATAAGCAATTTGTGGTGGAGCAATTGTCGGGGGAGGTCGACGATGAGCTGCACATGGTCGAAAAATTTAACTTGGATGGGCTGGAGGCTTATTCTAAACTCGAGATTATCGATCAGCTTTTGGTTAAGGAGTATTTAACGGCTCATCAGAATTTTTTAGGTTGGCGATTAGATAGCCAGAAAACCCAGGGCGAAGCGCAATTTAAGTTATTGGATTTGCAGGGTAAAACACATCGCGACGCGATCTCATTAAGCACCGAGGCCTTGGCGAATTTAGAAGTGCGTGCCCCCGTCGACGGCATGTTAATTTACGCAAAAAACTGGAGCGGCGAGAAAGTTCGCGAAGGTCAAAGTTTATGGCCGGGTTCTAAGTTGGGGGCTATTCCACAGCTCGATCAACTGAACGCCAAGTTAAACGTGTTCGAGAACGAAGCGGCGGGGATTGCGATAGGGCAAGACGTTAAAGTGTGGCTCGATGCCTACCCAGATAACATCTTAAACGGAAAAGTCAAAAGCATGGCTAATATTGCCACGCCGATAAGCCGGAGTAACCCTAGCAAATATTTTGAAGTAATCGTCTCGCTCGACACCCCAGACGCGGCATTTATGCACCCAGGGCAAAAACTCTCTGGGGAGATTTTTGTCGCGCAAAAACCGCAGGTGTTAAGTGTGCCTAACCAAGCGGTATTTAAAGATGATACCCAAGCGTGGGTGTATGTAAAGGTGGGTAAAGCCTTTAAAAAACGTGTTGTCACCACGGGGCTTCGTAGTTTGACCCAAACGGAAATACTGGAGGGCTTAAGCGTGGGCGACGAAGTGGCGCTGCTGGAACCGATAGGGAATACCCCATGAGTACTATTAAAACAAGCTTGTTCGAAGCACTGGAGCAGTTATGGTTTCACCGGCTTCGTACCTTGTTGACTCTTTTGGGCATGATCTTTGGGGTGGGCGCGGTGATCGCGATGGTGAGTGTGGGCGAAGGGGCCGAGAAGGAAGCGCTTAACTTAATCGAGTCTATGGGGCTTCGTAATGTGTTGGTGGAAGACAAAATCTTTTGGGGGGAGCGCTTGCGAGAGGTGCGTAAGCATTCCTTAGGCTTATCGTTGCGCGATGTGGAGGCGAGTATGCAAACCTTGCCTTTTGTGGAGAACTACAGCGCCGAGAAAAAACTGGAGGTGTATACCCTGTTTAGTGCCCATAATGAGAGCGACAGTGAAGTCTTAGGCGTAACCCCTAGTATGAAGGCTTTATCTAAACTGATAGTAGCCGAGGGGCGTTGGATTAGTGAGGAAGACAACCGCCACTACGAGCAGGTGGCCGTGGTGGGGGCCGCGGTAGCCAGCCAGTTGTTTCCCGAAGGGGACGCCGTAGGGGGGCGGATTAAAGTGAACCACCTTTGGTTAGAGGTGGTGGGGGTGCTAGAAAGTAAAAACTTATCGAAAGAGAGTTTTCAGGGGGTTAAACTCAGTGGCGAGAATAATCGGATTTTTATTCCGCTTAATACGGCCTTAAAACGTTTTGATTTTCGGGAGATGAGTTCGCAGTTAAATGCTTTTCGTTTGGAGTTAAAGCCGGGGGTTAAACCGCAAGTGGCGGCTAAGAGTATTGCGCATTTATTGGATCGGCGCCATAGTTTAGAGCAAGATTACACCATTGTGATCCCGGCGGAGTTGCTAAACCAGCATGAACAAACCCAGCGGATTTTTAATATTATTATGTCTTGTGTGGCGGGGATATCTCTGTTGGTGGGGGGCATAGGTATTATGAATATTATGCTGGCCACCGTGTTAGAGCGCACTAACGAGATTGGCTTGTTGCGGGCTATTGGGGCTAAGCAGCGTAATATTCGTAATCAGTTTATTGTCGAGAGCTTGGCTATTTCGGCTATTGGGGGCTTGTTGGGGATTGTGCTGGGGTTTGCTTTGGCTTTTACTATATCTACCTTTGCTGGGTGGCCGGTGTCTTGGTCGGCTAATGCTATTGTGGTGGCGGTATTTTTTTGTACGGCTACGGGCTTGGTGTTTGGGATTTATCCGGCTATTAAGGCTTCTCGGTTGGACCCTATTACGGCTTTGCAGCGGGATTGAGGGGAGGAACAGGCACGATTTATAATGCCTGTCCCCTCAACGGATCGGAGGAGTTAGGTCTTGGTGTCCAAATAAAACGCCAATACCCGCTGTTTAACCTCTTCTTCTGGCAGGTTTACCATCACCTCTTCAAACGTTTTATTAATAAATGGTGTATCAAGTTTATCGTCAAGCTCGTCAAAGCTAGCTTTAAACGCCTGAATAAATTCCCCTAGCGCTTTCCCTTTAAGCTCCGGTAACCAGGCCATCACCAGCTTGCCATTAAACTTCTGTGCAACACGATTATCGCGAATTTCTTTTTCAAGTTCTGCCTCGATCGCCTCCGTTAATCCTGCCTCGGGGAAGAACCCTGCAATTAACGAATGGTACTGTTTAACCTCTTCCAAATACGTGTAAGTCTTCGAAATATTGTGTGCTTTAAGGTAAGCCACAAATTTTTCAACCGTCGGTCGTTTACGTACCCGTTTTCGCATGGTCTTCTGGGGGTTAAAATAAGGTGCTACCGAAAAATAAGGCGAGGCTGTCAGCCATTGGAAGATCGCTTCCAAGGTATCAAACCCCTCATGCCACTGCTTAACATCCACCTCAATAAACGCAAGAATACGCTCAATATCCAAGCTCACTTCAATGTCTTTCGTATAACTCTCGTTCGACTCCCGGCGGAACACATAACTTAAGCCCTTGTTACCGTATTTTAAACCAAAGCGGCGAAATATCTTACCCAGTAAATTACCTACATCGTTAAATGACATGTAATGATACATCGTGTCCAGGTGCTCCGGCGCGCAGAGGATGCAATCGAGGTGAAAGTCTTGATAAACCGCGGAGAAGACCGGGCCATTTTGCTTGTAGCGAGTTATGCCAAAGTCGTCGATGATACTTTGCCGTAGTTCTACCCAAGGGGTTGTTCCCTCGGCGATGATGATGTCAATGTCGCCAAAATCCGGCTTACTGGCGTAGTAACGAGGTATACGATACCCCGATCCGACTTTTTTGTTCAGGTAGTGATCAAATTCAGATTCAATCACCTTATACTGCTCACTGGGCTTACGTTGTGTGTTGAAGGTCTTGCCACCCATAACCATGCCTTATTAATGTAGGTCTCATTAGCGATAGTACGTTATAACACGGTATTGTAGACATAGCTATAGGCTTAAAAAAATTAACTAAAGGATGATAAAAGGAGTCATATATGGAATACGAATCAACCTTTGGTTTAATTGATTTGGCTTCAGGTTGTTGATTTCGATGTATGTCCCACTATGCCGCTTTATTGGGTAAAAATGACCTAGTGACTCCAGGAGGGCTTGTATGATGAACCTAGCGAGCCTGCATGAAGGGCCTACGCAGGGGAGTCTAGTGATAGATGGTGCTTTCTTGTAGCATGGGGTTGAGTGCAATAAGGCGTTATAGACAATTAGGTGGAGTGCTTCCATGAACAATCGATTTTTACTTTTTACTCTACTAATGATAATGGCCAATGTTGCCCTTGCTGGTGCCGGCATCAATATACCCGACATAGGCCCTGTGGGACATGCTATTTATATTGTAGTAATGTTGATCCTCTATGTGATGTCTTTTGTGTTTCCCTTTTTTGTCTTTGGCACGTTAGCTTTTATCGTCATTGGCTTCTTTGTTAGTCGTGAACCCAAAGCCAACTCCTCGTCCAAGGGAAAAACAGAACCCACCACTCCCTGCCCGGCCTGTTCTGGACCGGTAATGTGGGGGGATAGAGAGTGTGCAAGGTGTCAGTACGAATTCTCGGACGAAGAGATTAGCGTATTTGTTATCGCACTTAGCAAAAAGTCTTCATGAAAGCACGCAGTCAAAACACAAAAATCCGCTCGATGAACGGCTTTTGTTAAACAGAGGTCAAGCAAGTTAATAAAGCTTAGTTACCGTGAATAGTCCACCACTGTTCACTAATAAGACGATCAAACGGGCGTTGTATTGGTTGTGATTTATTCAGGTATTAATAATTAGAGGGGTACATGCGCTTGGTATCCTTTTTCAAAACACATGGCGAACACATGGGTTCTGGGGGGGGACTGGAGTCTTTGTGTGTTGACTTGGCGGGGCTTTGGGAGTAGATTGAGGTTTTTTAGATCGTGAACATTTTCAAAGGTATATGAAATTGGCGCGTGCGATACAATGGAAGCAAAGTCATGCCGAATGAATTACTAGAAAACGCATATGATGACTTAGGATACTACGAATCTTGGAAGGGTGAATTGTTAAAAGAGGGCCGTATAACACGGAATGGGGCAAAAATAACACAGGAAGAATTCGAAAGAGTTATTTCTGATCATCATATGCTGGAGTTCCCCGGCGTGCATTGTAGATACGATGAATTGACAGGTGAACCAATACACGAATCAGAGGAAAATGTAGTATATTTAATCGGAGAAAAAAATGAACTGGGCAAGATTGATTATGGTTATGGATGGATCGGCTTAACCAATGTGCCAAAGAAAATCTGTATTTATCTTGTTGAGGCATTAAACGCTAAACTGTTACCAATATATTATAATGGGTAAAAAATTATTAGAGATTACGGCCTGAAAGCTGCTGAGTTTCGGAAAAAATAAGCGGCTTGGAGTTTATTCGTTGGCAGTGGTGGATGTTAGAAAATCTCAACGAAACAAACTGACCGTGGAGAGGTTAACCGCTGGCGAGACTGTTGCGACACCGTAGCCGAATGTAATGAGAGGTACTACAATATAGACATGAGTTCAAACAATATAAAAGTAACCTTTGTAGCTATTGTTATGGCTATGTCGACTGCCTGCCAAGTGCTGGAGTCGTCTAGCCTTAAAAATTGGCAAGGCCTTTACAAATATACCTTTGCGAATTCGTTCACGGGCGAAAGCGAACACACATCCGAAAACAGATTGCTGCTAATGCAAGTATCGTCGACCACCGCCTATTTCGAAACTCATTTGGAATGGGCGAATGGCCATAGTTGTGATTTGTCAGGCATCGCCTTTGTGACATCACGAAAAATATTGACCTATAGTGAACCATCCATTTTGGGGAAAACCTGTACTTTTAACATCAATTTTGAAGAAAACAAATTTGTTTTTGACGATAACGATGGGGCATGCAGATTGATCGCGTGTGGTTCTCGGGGGTTACTTGACGGTGTTGAATTTCAATATGGAACGCGTAGGGAAATAACGCCGGAATTGATTAAGAAAACACCTGTTTATATACGTGCTATAAAAAAACAATAGAAGCTCAGGGGACTTAATAGCAGCCCTTATGGCCCTGGCCGGTACTAACATCATCATAAAACCCTAAAGACATTTTTGTTCCTCTAAATATTTGGTTTTCTCATCTTGGATATAATAGTATTTTTCATTAACTAAAGTCTCTGCCGCTGAAGTACTTCCAACATTCAGAGGCTCTAATCTGTTGAACCGAGGGAGCATCACAGAGGACAGACGTGCCTTAGGGTCAGCTATAGGCTAAAGACTGCTAAAAATAGTCGGATATGGGGTACGTATCAACTTTAAGGCAGTTAGCTTCAGGCTGTTGATTTTGACATATGTCCCACTATGCCACTATGCTCTTTAGCTCGTGTGACACCCCTGCCGGGCTTGCATGATGAGCCCATGGATAAGCGTCTGGATGTCGATACTTCTTCGCCGTAGCATGAGGGCTATAGAGAGATTGTTTTCGGTGTTTTTGGAGCTTTATAATGAATCCTAGATATTTACTTTTTGTCATACTCGTATTGCTGGCCAATGTGTCCTTGGTGGGTGCTGGGATCGGTATGCCCCCCATCACGCCTTCGCAACAATGGTCTTTAGGGTTCATCATGATAGCTCCCGTGGCAATACCTTTGGTGCTAATGCTTGTGGTGACGGTTGGTTTTTTAAGTAGTCCCCCTAAATACGAAGATCAGTCGAAGGAAAACGCCGAAGAAAAAACGGGGCCTCACTCACAATAGTGGCGTCAAATGGTGAAAGTAATGAGGATAAAAGTATGAAAGAATCTAGAGAAGTCATAGTGGTGGTTATTGTTGCCAACATTGTAGCGATATTACTTGTTTGGTTTCACTGGGCTATTATGCCAAGTTATATCGATGGGTTTGTGTTTATGGCCACTATAGGGGCATGCTTGTATTCATTTTGTACATCGTTATATGCGGCTTTCGTAGAAAAGGAAAAAGCCTTTTTTGTGGGGATGTTGATAGTACCGGTGGGGATTGCATACTACTCCTTTTACTTAATCAGCCATTGGGAATGCTGTGGCCCGTAACGTTTCCCGTTACATTAATCGATCGCGTTCGTTGTTTTGGCCATTTCGGTTATAATTTGACCGCTTGCAGAGTGTGTTGTCGGATATCGCTCCAGTGTATTATAATGTACCATGCAATGGACGATCCATCCATAATTGAAAAGGATGAACATGAGAGAAACACAAGAATTTTATTTTTTCTGGAAACACCAGTTTGGCCAGTGGACGTTAAGAGATATCGTCGATCCCGATGGGATTACCTTTAATTGCTGCGAGCAATACATGATGTACAAAAAGGCCATGTTATTTTCGGATGTGAACGCTGCGAAGGGGATTTTGGAAGAAAGTGACCCCGCTATTCACCAGAAGATGGGCCGTGAGATACAGGGTTACAACAGCGACGTTTGGGATAAGCACAAAATTGGCATAGTATGGTATGGAAACTACTTAAAATTCATACAGCATCAAGACCTCAAACAAAGGTTGCTCGCCACGGGGAATAAGGTTCTAGCGGAGGCATCCCCCTACGATTTGGTGTGGGGGGTAGGTTATCGTGCCAGTGATGATAAGATTCTTAATAGTGACCATTGGAAGGGGCAAAACCTATTGGGTAAAGTGCTTATGTCCGTAAGAGCGGCTCTGCAGTTTTAAGTAAATTATAACAAAGACAAAAACATACATGATCGATATAACCATTTTACCCTTGTTTATAGTGTCTACTCTTTTTTTGGTGATTTCCCCAGGCCCAGACTTATTACTTATATCCGCCTATTCTTCTGCTCAAGGGTTTAGAGCGGGAGTCATGATCGCCCTGGGGATATTTGTAGCCGGTTTGGCTCAAACCTTGTTGGTAGCTTTTGGTCTGGGGCAGCTCATGCAAGCAATGCCGCCTCTAATATGGGGCATTAAGATCGTTGGCGCACTCTATTTATCATGGATTGGGTTAAACCTATTGCGCACATGGTTAAAAAATGGAGAATCAACAAAACATAATAAAGAATTACCATTATTAAGCTCAAAGCAACTAATGTGTAGAGGCTTACTCAATAATCTTATGAACCCCAAAGCATTGTTGTTTTTTAGCATGTTCTTACCGCAATTTACGAATACACGATTTGATCTAAGCTCTCAAATTATGGTACTGGGTGTATTGTTGAGCGCATTGGCACTTACAATAAACACAGCGTTTGCGTTCTCATTTAGTCAGTTGGGAACGCTTATCGGAAATAAACTTAATCTAAGCCGTCATATGGATGGGGTTTTGGGTCTGGTATTTTTAGGGCTCGCGACACGCTTGGTTACAGACAAATGAGGGCATCGCAGAGGACTGGTGTGCCGTGGGATAAACTTATGCAGGTTGGAATATTATCCCAACCTGCATGTCACTGCGTTGTGATAAAA
>JACLAC010006144.1_pt1 | contig 14483 bp, 9 predicted proteins | sample 8027881 | NCBI WGS metagenome assembly JACLAC01 (sample SAMN15725517, study PRJNA655200) | protist metagenome | isolation source: fluorescence activated cell sorting (FACS) single amplified genomes of... | place: Spain: Blaines Bay Microbial Observatory, Mediterranean Sea | collected 2016-01-19 | reverse complement strand
ATGACGCCGGTAAGGGAGGTCTGTCGGGTATTATGAACTGCTTTTCGGCTGTAAGGGCTAAGAGTGAAAAATCTTGAAAAATAAATCTAAATTCGAAATGTAGTTTGGTTACAAATAAGGTCCATTTTCGACCGAAAATTCATATCTTAATAATAACGTTGAGTCGTATAATACATTTGGAGTCTCCAATTTGAAGATAGCTTCTGCATTTCAAATTGGACCAGGGTTATTTAAAATCAAATGTTAATACGGCTTTAGCATTTGTTGATGGATTATGTCAATTATTTGACATATCGAATAGTAATTCAGATTTGTGAAGCCAAATTACTGCATCGATAAATCGGTAAAGTCGCCAAACGGCCAATATATGCTCAAAAAGATTATCACAAAACCCATTCAAAAATATTTTAAACAATGAGGTAATGGAGTTAAAAAAGAATTCCTTTGGACATAGATTTGTTTAACGATTCTTCATTTTAAGGTTTTTATTTTGTGTTTTGGCATATTTAACATCGGCAGGCTTCATCTTAGGTTGGGTTTCAAATTAATACCTACTGGCCAAATCGCTGCCATCTAATGAAATTAATTTATTGAAATCCATCGCTAGGAGAATATAAGGGAGACCCGCTTAAGCTTTATTTGGCTGGTAATTCAAATTCACATTCAGGTTATTTCGTAATAATATAAAAAAAGAATCATAAAACGCATTTCAGTGCCAAAGGCGAATAATAGTGGTAAAGTAGGTCCGTCAAAGTCTTTGGCTTGGAGCAGTAATCGCAGGGCTGTGATCAGATATGACCACGAATTTTTAATCACGTAAAAATGAAAGTTAAATGTCGATATGAAATTCTTATCAGGTATAAGAATGAAGATTATGAAAAAACTATGTTTGACTACTGGTTGGTGTCCCAGATGAAGATGGTGGCCGATCACGGCTATTCTGAGAAATAATTTAGATTCACCTTTTATTTATCTCCATTTCTTCCATATTTGAAAATAAAATACTTCTTTCTTTGGTTTTTTGGGAAAAGAGGTCGTGCTGCAAGACTTTTGCATCGAATAACTCGACTCGATGTTTCGGCTGAATTCTAGATTATTATCGTCAATATTTCGGGCAAAATATCATAAATATTTATTCAAAAGGTAATTACCGGGTAATGGGTATTCTAAACGAATATAGAATAATTGCTCAAGTTATTTGGAATGATTGGTGGAGACCCAAACAAGGTAAGATTTTGGCATTTAATTTCCACATGCAATCGATGTTAAACAGTTCAACCTGAACTAAAGCAAAACGCATATCAAAAAGATATAAAATTGCTAGTACCGAATGGGTGATTTACTCCCTCCGATCATGGTAAGGGGATTTACTCCCTCCTGACTGGTGAATTCAAAGCGGCATTCGAAATCTTTTTAAAGCGCATAATTTGGACTTTATTCTCACTTTTGATTTAGATTACGTATCACTCCGAGAAAAACCCGAAAACAAAAAATTATTCAATTTTGCAACATGTGGATATTTTTTGAGAATATATTATAAGCTGATACTGCTGGCGATTTTATTTGTGGTCATTATACATGGTATCGACATACATTATTATATTCTTATCATGAAATTCCTCGCACTCAATATCATTTCGTCTATCATCGATGCGATTAAATTCATTTCTAATGGTGACAACTGGATCATTTACAAGAATGCATTTTTTCCACTGCCGCTTGAAAGCCTTGACCCAACTGAATTTGTCTGTTCTGTTCGCCCTGATGTAGGACCAATTGATGTGGTTTATACCTGGGTAAATGGTAGTGACCCTGAATTCATTAAAAACATCGAAACACTGAAAATTGGCAAGAAAACTTCATCAAGACGATTCTATGGTGGGTTTTTTACGTCATGATTGGTGAAATTACTGAAATTCAGATATGAACCAGTTGAAATATTCAATACGAAGTTTAGAATTATATGCACCATGGATAAGAAACATTTGGCTACATGCCATTACGACGAATAATTTCTTTTAAATATTCTAGAACCAAAACCTGAGAATGCCGCTACGACGAAAAATCCAAGGCGGTAACCACTACGACGAATAATTTCAAAATTCGTCGTAGCGGCATTTATTATTCGTCTTAATGGCACCTTCCATTAAGACGAATAATTTATGCCGCTAGGACGAATAAAAATTATTCGTCATAATGGAACTAGCGATTTCAGTGATAATTCGAATCAGAGTGATTTAGAACTTTGGTGGCTCCATTGGTGATCCCACTGGTGACCTGACCAAATTCAAAAAATTTTTTATCAAAATAACCGTAATCAAGGGTTGAGCTACCAGGGTCATTCACAATTGTCCTCAACCGCTCACTTTAATCCTATTGACAGTCTGATTTGGGTCCAGACTGTCCAGTGCATTGGCGTCCATTGTGAATACTGTTCACTTTAAACCATTTGAACTTGACGTGGACGGTTGTGATGGATTATGGGCGGCCCTGATGAGCCAATCTCGCGGGTCAAGTCAATGTGGACGGTCCCGGGGGGTTAAACTGGACGGTCCGAATGACTGAAACTGGACGGTCATGATTCATGAATAAAACTGGACGGTCCAAAAGACTTAAAGTGGACGGTCTGCGAATGTGGACGGTCCTGAAATCCAAAAGTGGGCAGTCCAAAGGAAAAAGACTGTAGGATCTGAACGAATTAATCTGTATGGTCTCAAGGGATGAATGTAGACGGTTCAAAGGGATGAAACTGGACGGTCTTAAGAAATGTGAGTGGACGATCCAAAGGACTAAAACTGGACGGTCTGGAGGGCTTAAATTTCTAAATAAGCGAAGGGGTTTCTTCCAAAATAGGGTTGGGATGACTTCCAAAATGTGGTTGGGGTAACTTACAAATAAGATTCAGGTAAACATCTTTTAGGGTTAAGGTAACTAACAAAATAGAGTTAGGGTAACTTACAAATTGGGGTCAGGGTAACTACAAATTGGGGTTAGGGTAACTTACAAATTAGGGTAAGGGTAACTTCAAACTCGGATTAGGATAACTTACAAATTGGGGTAACCTCAAATAAGGGCTTGGATAACTTCAAATAAGGGTAAGGGTGTATGCCGTCCACTTTGGCATTTTTAGACCGTCCACTTTGGCACTTCGATTTATCCCGAGGGACCTTCCACTTTTAGTCGAATGACCGTCTACTCTGACAATGACCGTCCACTTTGGCTCAAAAGACCATCGACTATCGTCCTGGACCGTCTACTTTCGCTCAAATGACCGTCCAGTTTGGCTCAAGACCGTCCACTTTCACCCTTTTGGACCAGACTCCTTTACACTGGAACTCGATTTTTAGAAAAAGGGTTAGGGTAACTTCCAATTAGGGTTGAGGTAATTTCAAGCTAGGGATAACTTCAAATTAGGGTTAGGGTGACTGACAAATTCCTATACTTCTGGACACTCCACTTTCAATCTCTAATTTTCTTGGACCGTCCACTATCATACAGAATGGTTCATACTTCTGGACCATCCTTTTTAGATCTGACTCGTAAAAACCATAAATTATGGTCCATAATATGTCCAAAAGCTGGTTTTATAGCTGAGATTCATATTTTCAGTCCATAGGCGCTCTTTTAGACTTGAAAATTCTCGGATCAGTTTAGTCAATAAATCTAGCTGCAAAGAAATATACAAATATATCATCATCCTAAGACTAGAAAAAATATTCGTCGTTGTCGCATTTAAAATTCGTCATTATGGAACCCCAAGTAAATTCGTCGTAGCGGCATTATTTTTCGTCGTAGCGGCATTTTGGGCCTCTGAGCGAAAATTCGTCGTAGTGGAACCCTTCTAGAATTTTAAAAAAATTATTCGTCGTAATGGCATGTAACCGAAACATTTATATTGTTACAAACGGGCAGGTAGGTGTCATTTGAAGAATTTTCAATCAGACCCAACCGATCATTTCTGATAACACCCCTTTTACCATTTCCTCAATGATGAGTTCGAAACTAGATTGAGAAAAATTTAAGGTACCTTATTGGCTTGACTTGAATTATTCAAGAATACAAATTGTTTTTCACGATCAAATCTTCAATGAAAGATCGGATCTCCCAACATTCAATTCCGAAGCTATTGAAATGAATCTTCATCATATTCCAAATCTTAGGTACCGTTTTCACATTGAGTTTCCGCCAAATTCCAGTCAAACTTTTGAAGAAGTTCAGTATCACGTTTTCGATTTCTTCGCAATTTTGGTCCAGATTCGAACTAAAACTCTGAGCATTCGCTCAATTTGGAAGTGGACCAGTATTGAATAGAGCTCTATTTTATTCGAAAATATCAGTTTTGAAAATTCAGTATTGGCCAATCTGCAACGGAGGAGAGGGTATGGGGGCGAAGGAGACAATCAGAGAAAAATCAGCTTTTTATTTGCAGGACCCATTTGCTCTTACTTGGACTATACTAGACTCCTTCGAATACTTTTTTTGGATAAAAAATTGGTTTTTCTCATAGTTTACTGAAATGATAAACAAAATCAAGCAAAAACTTTTTATATTTCAATGATGATTGTTCATTACTTCGTCCAGTTTGTCCTGATGATTTTATTACTTCCGAGGGAAAAATTCAACTTTATACCACAAGGAATCCCACTCAATACACAACCAAAAAGAAATATCTGAGACAATGCAGTCCATCTTGCAAGGGGAATGGGCAAAATGGCCGTTGTGACACAAATTGTAATACTCTGAAATGTTTATATGACAATGGTGAGTGTGATGGTATGGTCAGCTTGAACGAAGTATACGCATATCACAATTCAGTGACTTTTGTCAATTATTTGCTTGACTACAAGTACAAGTTAGTATTGATAGCCGCAGCCACGCTTCGTAAGATGTAATAAAATGTTTTAATTTCAGTACAATCAATGCAAATCGAACATTCCCGCCTCATGTGCCGAATTTGATAAATCGTGACGCCATGTACAATATGGAGATCGACTTTGGACCGGAAATGAAACGAACTTCCGGTCACAAGTTGCGTTCTTACAATGATCTACAATTTCAATTCATGTATAACAATTATTTAATAGAATCACCTCATAATTATCAATTCAAGCTCATTGATGATTCCGATCATGTTGGATATTGCGATCTGACTAATAAATATTGGGATAATCTATGGTCCATAAGTAAGACGAGAAGCGAGCGAAAGAAATTCATTTGCATTAATGATGATATCAACCACGAATGGGACAGCATTTGGACAAGCTATACCTATGAACTTATCGATAACTTCTACAACGAATTCTATCCTAATAAATCACAATTTGAACTGTAACACGTGATATAACCTGTACAATAACTCTTGACTCTGACACAGGATGTTCATTTTAAACGCTATCAGGCAGTTCTAGTATCGATTGAGTTCCGACCGATTTAAGTTCCATGATCGGTAATCTAATTATGTGTATGGTTCTTGCTAATGGTTGAGAATCTCAACTTGAGATTGTACCGACATACTTTTACGAGCTGAAGTTTTAGTAAAGGCATCACGTTTAAAACATCTGGTTATTGATTGAGAGGCTTTGAAGTTCAAAAGTTGTAACCCACCGGTTTAGTAAAACTAAAAGAGAAATGTCGAGAGATCTGGTACAGTGGAACGCTCCAGAGTGGGTTCCTGATTGCATTAGAGCTCCTAACTTAAAAGCGAAACTGGCAAATACACCAACACCTATTGAGTTCAGGGATCAGCGAACCGTTTTGTCTACCGGTCGTTGGTGCAGTTTTTGTCAGACTTTTCCGTCGATCCCTGATGAAGTTTTGGGATTTAACAAGCCTTGGATTTGAATTTCCAATTTTCATCAAACGAGATGATCTCACCGGAGCGGTACTAACAGGCAATAAAGTCCGAAAACAAGAATTTTTACTCGCAGATGCTATCAGAAGAGGTTGTGATTCCATAATTGCGTGGGGACCGGCGACAAGTAACCACTGTCGAACTACCGCACTCTGTTGTGCTAAGATGGGATTGGAGTGTCACATTTTGTTGACGAGCAAAGAAAAATCCGTTGTAAGGCCAGGGTAGTTGACGCCAAAGGATGTCTACACGATATTTTACTGGAACTTCGAGAATTTTTCGTGGCTGCTGAACCCGAAATAAGCTACAATTCGGGTAATATCGTCCTAGCTTCAGCTTCAGGGGCAAAAATTTATAAAATGCCAATGGTAAGCTCTTAACGTCATATCGAGAAGGGATTAATATGTAATTAAGTGTACGTTTGGTGAAGCAAATGAGAGGATGCAAGAACTGGCGGAAAAATTGAAATTCGAGGGGAAAAAGGCTTACACTTTACCGATGGGAGGCTCATGCTCCGAATCCATGTGGGCCTATATCGACTGTTGGGCTGAAATGGAATCACAACATGAATATTTTGATGAAATAACTGACGTTGTTGCCGTATATGGTAGCGGTGGGACTGTACTCGATCTTGCTTTGGGGAATTATTGGTCTGGAATGAAGAAACGGGTCCATGGAGTGAGTATTTTGAAACCATCAGGCGAGTTTTCAAATTGGGGGGCGGTCGAAAAGGGCACTCCATATTCTAACCAGATGTTGTCGATATCAAATTGACCAGCTGAGTAAGTGCCTGATCCGTACCCATGTCTTGCACTTGCACCGAGGAAGCAGATGTTTATGCATATGTTATAGCCCAGATGTTATAAATAAAGGTCTTTTATTTAGATAATAGATGAATATTAAGAGATGGATGATCTTTAAACATATGAAAAAAATGATTTTATACAATGAAAATGGATGATAAGTTGATGAAACTTTTTTATGTGACCTTAGTACACGAGTACAATCTCGTTTTTTGATCATTCTGTCCCAAGAAACTTGGAACATCCGTCATATCAGGGTTAAGGAGTTCTTCTAAATCGGGAACCGAACAATTTGTTTCATCCAAAAATGAGTTAAAGTTGATACATACGGTCTCGATTTCTAATTCAGTCAATGGTGGAAAACAGTCGAAATATTCGGGGCTGAGGGAATTTTTAGTTAATGTACCAATTTCAAGAAGGTGATATTGTAAATTGGCAATTTTTTCAGATTGAGATAAAGCCTCGTATTTAGTCGGTATATCAAAAATATTTGATTCTCGCAAAATTGTTTTCCTACGTTTTGAATTCATTCTGCCTTTTCCCGATCCGTCAGTGGATTGAACATTTTTTTTGGAATGAAAACGATTCAGTTTGAGAATCCAGTTTTTCCATGTGAATGTATCCAAGACCCGAAATTGGAATTTTTCTTCTTATACTTAGTAGACCCAGTATGAAATTCGTCCTTATATGAAATTCGTGGTTTTGATCATCACAAACGAAATGAAAAACCAGCGATGATCTATGATTTTTTCGACCAGTTACATTTTTTAATATCAAGTTTTCCTCTATCATGGTCCCTCTGCATATGGGTTTACATCTGATTCATTAGTATGCATAAGTCAGGTGTGACGTGGTGTATTACCAGCCGGGTACTCACCCAATCAGGGCAAATATAATCAACATCTGTGGTGGAGTGCCCTTTTCGAACGTTACCTCAAATTGATGTTGCTCGACCAGGGATCGGCGACCGTTCAATCGAATCAATACTGCCACTGGCCAGTCAGAGAGCTAGATTAGATTTTCGGAAAATTGGACCAATATAAGCACTGCTTATTAAGCAGTTTTAAAACTTGTTCAAGAATTTAAAGAAAGTGATTTTTTCACTGATGCGAAAAAGTGTCTCGAAGAAACTGGTATAAAAGATGTTCCAATAGAACAAATCGTTGATATTATTGATGGATATGTTGGTGAATGCTATGGAGATACATGGCCCGAACTAAGAAAATTCTCACTTGGTGTCGCTTGTGAGACTGGTATCATTTTAGATACATCTTATACATGCAAGGCTGTTTATGGTGAGAGATAGACCATCATGGTATTTTTTTCCGTCCTGATTGTAGTCTAAAAATCCCTGACTATGATATGAAATTGACTTTTTAGCTTTGAGGGAAGAACTGAGGAAGAATCCAAATCGTTTCAAAGGAAATAAAATACTTTTTATGCATACAGGCGGTATATTTGGTTTCATCGACGGGACAATGACTGAAGAAATCAAAAATACAAATCCTGTGATCGATCTTGATACGATTATCGACTACATCTCTCTAAAAGAATGCCCTAATAATTAATTAAAAAATCATAATTGTCACAATTTGTGAAGACTTCCATACCAGATCATAAAAATAACGTGGAATATGGGAATATTGGGATATCCCATTTTCCCAAATGGTACTTTCCCTGATTGGCCATTTGATATTACTTTGAGTCGATCGGAACCTTCGCCCTCTCCTTCCTCATTCAGCGAAAGCTCACCCGAGAGTAAGACAAAGGTAGGAAAGGGATAAGGATCCGATCGAAGGTTAACCGCGGTTGTTTAGGGTGATACCAGAGATCCGCGGACACTCATCCGCGGACATGGTCTAGTATGTTCTTCCAATGCGGACTCCGGTTCATTATGGCCCGGTAAGTCTTATCCAGTCACACATTCCATTACTGATTATTCTAATAAAGGTTTACTAAATACACTTATACCAGTGTCATTTATGGTGTCCTACCGCCAGTATTCCACGTGGTGACCTCCGTGAGGAAACTCAACGAAAACCGCTCCCGAAAACTGTGAAAAACCGGGTCGAGCTGGAGTTTGGACAAGTCATGGCATCTCAAAACTATGGCGCAAGTACGAGTCTGATCAACTGCGGAAATGTTCAAATGGTCTACGCGGTCCCTCAACCGCGGAAAAATCATGGTGATTCAACTCTCTCCTTCCAGCTGGTGGCCTAAGCCCAGGCGGGACGAGCCCGATGGCAGCATAATTCCAAGAAGCAGAAAGAAGAAAATCCGCGACCGACCTACCGTGAAGAAAGCAGTTAAGTTCAATCTCTGGCGGGTTAAATCCAGATTTAAACAAAATAAAAAGAAAATTTTTGAGACGTCAAAAATTTTTGTTTTATTTTGGAGCTTCTACTGTTAGGACTACCCTTGATTCTACTCTAATTAGACTCTTGCTAGAATCATTTTATTTTTCATTTTATTTCCCCCCTTTTTGTTTGATGTTCGAAAATGTCATTTTTGCGCGGGTTTAGTTCATGCGAGTTAAAATGCGCGGGTTAAAATAGTCGAAACGAGTTCATTATGTTGAGGAGCGCGTTTTTTTGCTATTTTTGTCATTCCGGATTGGCCGTTGGAATTTTCCGCGGAGAGTTATTTCTCATGGGTTCGGAATCGCGTAGGTGTCAGAAATATCCACGTCATTTATTTTTGAATGTCGAGCAAGATTTACCGCGTAGGGGTTCAAATCTAAAAAGGGGTTATTTATTGCGTAGGAGTCATTTTTGCGCGTTAACAGTATTTTGTGAAGGCGCGTGATGATTCGGAAAGTAGGGTCTAGTTATCATTAGGGTTCTCCAAAATGCGTAGGCGTAAGTTATTTCCGCGTTGATAGTTTCACATGCTTAGGCTTGAGCGATATTCAGATTTTTAGCACGTAAAAGTTAAATATTTGATTATTCATAATGCGTAGGTTTTGAAGCTGTTTGTGTGGAATTTTCTGTTCGCCCAACGTTTACAACTAAATTTTACGCGTACGGGTTAATTCGTATAAATATTTCAAAATGCGTAGGGGTCGAAATTTTCCGCGGTGGTTGTTTTTATTGCGTAGGTTCGAGTAATAGTCAGATGCTAGCGCGTAAGGGTTAGTTTATGGCTATTCCATTTGCGTGGGCGTTAAAAGTTTCCGCGGCGGCGATTCTTAGTGTGTAGATTTTTAGTTTCAAATTAATTTCCGCGCGTAAGGGTTAAAAGTGACTAAAAACCTTTTAAAATAGGTTTTAGTTAAGGTGTCCGCGGGTTAATGATGTCCAAGGGTTAAATGAATAGGCGAATTTATGGCGCGATGTCAGATTGATCAAAATGAAATGATTGGTCGAATATTCGATTTTGAAAACAACCAATCTAGCCCCGGTAAATAATATCTCGCACGATATTTTCGCGTGATATTTTATTGCCGCGGTTAGGGTGATTTTGTCACAATTAGGGGTCAATCATTAAGCTTAGGTGACCTCAATTTCAAAATAACCAATCAGATTGTAGTATATTCTAGACGTGGAGGTTTTATAATTGCAATATTTTCACCGCTATATTTAACCGCGTAGGTTTATCTCGAATCCACCGCGTAATTTTTCTTTGCGATTCTATCGGTGAATTTTGTTGCATGAGTATTATTTCTACGATTTTTTACCGCGGTCAGATTGAACTTTTTGAATTGTAGTGATTTGGGTCGATGGTACCTTAATTTTTTCAGAATTGAATGTTCTCATTTAACCGCGCAAGACCAATGCAGTATAGGTTATAGACTATAACTTATAGTTGAATAATGTGTAGTTTATTTGAATTGCGCGGTTCCGTTTTGCGACAAATATAATGACACGCGGTTTTAAATCAAAATTTTTATATAGAGTGCACCGGTATAGTCTATACCGTATTGACTATACCGTATAGTCTATACTGTATAGACTATACATATGATTTTAAATTTGGGTAGTTATTTCAAAAATCGCGGGGTTTGCAGTTAGCTAGAGTTGATTTCAATGTTTTTCTCGCGCTTAATGTTCCAAATACTCTTAAATTATCTTATGTTATTATGAATGTAGTTGTTAATTTTACCGCGGTAGTGAGAAGCCTGTTTTGAGCTATCACGGTTAAAAATTGTCAGCTTCTTTTCTAGAAAAGTCCAAAGATTAGTATCAACATTTTTGCGTAGGCTCTCAAGTTATCGTCCGCTTCACCCATTTTGAATGAATTTTTATATTTGTCCGCGGTAATATAATTCAATTCCGATTATAAATTGCCGCGGTCGAAAATATGAAATTAGTCTTTTTAGAGCCCTAAGGTTATGTCCAAGTTAAAGCCCCAAGTTTAAGTCCGCTGTTACCCTCGTGATTTTTTTATTTTTAACCGCGTTATTACGACTCGATCTCGATGATAAATTTTCGCGGTCCAATGTTAAATTTTGAAAGTTCCATGTAGCGACTTTATTTTTGCATAGGTGTCATTTTTTTTATTTATCAAATGTAGGTTCGATATTTCGCGGCCACTTTATGGTGCCCAAGGTTATAGTTTTGATGTTTAGATTATCCGCGGTGATATTTCAAGGTTTCCATCCTAATAAAATTTTTCCGCGGGGTTAAGGTGTTAATACTGTACGTTGACTGAGCTGTGAAAGGATACGCGAAATATAATTTTTTGAAAACTCATGTTTAGGTCTCAATGATAGCGCGGTCAATATACTTTGTCCGTGGTTTGAGTATTTACCGCGGAGTTTTTCACTGGTCAACACATGGTTCGTCCCAAAGAGCTCTCATATCGATGAAAAAGTTGAATGCTTGGGCACTCGGAGGAACCACGGATATCCAAATGGTGATGTCATGGTGATCTCTCGAAAAGTTACAGTCTGTGGTGAATCTAACTCACAATGCTGTGAATTTTTTAAATTTTCATTTAAAAATGCCGCGGTTTGCTGTAGATCATGCATAAGTTATTTTGAGCCGCGGGTTCTTTATAAGTCACGTGATATTTAACTCCACCATGTTCTGTCCTCAAATTAAGTCACGTGTCAGAATTCAATTTTTGAGTCTCATTTTTATGCGGCATAATTTATACTTCTCCAAATTGTTTTATATTTTTCAGAATTTCAACTTGGTGCGTCTAGGTCAAACTCCTTTTTGCCGTGTTAGTAATACCGCGGTGAATTTATAAATGAGCGCCACCTAGTTCGCGTCATCATGAAAACCCTAGTTATGAGCGCGGGAGAGATTTATTGGTTCTTTACACCTGAATGTGAACTCTAGCGTTTTTGAAAATTTTGGTGTTACAAGTTTGCAGCGGGGTTTTAGATACGAATAGGATATAAAAGGCGCGTTTTTATTGGTGGATAGGGAATTTTATTTTACCGCGGTAAAATGCGGTTCGGTATATATGGCTCATAGCATATGATTATTTAATTTGATCGTGGTACTTTTGACCGAATCTCGATTTTGAATTCTCTTAGGTTGCTCTAGTGACCGAGGTGGTAGGATCACGTGCTTTTCGAATTTTGAAAATATTTTTCCGCGGTTGTCAGTCTTCTGTTCAGAATTTTTTATCTCAATTTTGAAATCTTTCGAGTTTTCAATTTTAAAATTTTCGAGTGTATCAAAATTTACAACAGGGGTTTGACTTCCGCGTATAAAATAGTTATGAGCGCGTCCGATCTTTATTCTAGCTTGCGCAAGTGCGTTTAAATTGATTGATTTGCTCAAAACCTAATTTTGCCTACGACCTTTTTATGACATTTCGAACATTGTTTTTTTAAGTCCCATATCTTATGACTCTCATTTCTAATCTTGGTTATACAGATATCGGCCGAGAAAATTAAATCACCGCAGGAGGATATTCTCGCTCTCAATAAAGGTGAAGTATTTCACCGCGGTATTTTAAAAATTCTCGAATTTCGCTCTAGGCAATGTTTTGCATGGAGACCATTTATTTTCCACGTATAACTCGTGGAAAACTGCCACTCTAGACAAATTATTAATGTATGGAGTTTGTTCATTCGCTATCATGTGAACCGCATTCAGGATTATAGTTTATTCAATGATCCGCGGTAATTTTATTATTTCTCCACTGTAGTTTCTATTAATCTCTTGAATTTGTTAAAATTCGCGTTTCTAGTAGTGAACTGCAATTTAGATTATCTTAATTTAAATCCGCGGTAGCTACTTGTTCTCCGATATAGGTAAATTTTGTTCCTATTCTGTCCTTCCGCGTAGACGACTGCGATTTTATTTCATTTAAAATCCGCGGTTTTCTACAGTTTTCTCCGTACTTAGGTTAGATGTGATTAACTCAAAGAATACAAATGTCTTGCTAAAGTGACTCACTCTCGGTCGTCACTTTTTTATGTCCGGGGACGTGGAACATGGGAATATTGGGATATCCCATTTTCCCAAATGGTACTTTCCCTGATTGGCCATTTGATATTACTTTGAGTCGATCGGAACCTTCGCCCTCTCCTTCCTCATTCAGCGAAAGCTCACCCGAGAGTAAGACAAAGGTAGGAAAGGGATAAGGATCCGATCGAAGGTTAACCGCGGTTGTTTAGGGTGATACCAGAGATCCGCGGACACTCATCCGCGGACATGGTCTAGTATGTTCTTCCAATGCGGACTCCGGTTCATTATGGCCCGGTAAGTCTTATCCAGTCACACATTCCATTACTGATTATTCTAATAAAGGTTTACTAAATACACTTATACCAGTGTCATTTATGGTGTCCTACCGCCAGTATTCCACGTAAATAGCTCTATAAAATCATAATTTACCACTTTTTTTTGACTTAATGGTCCTTCTGAATTTGATATGCAAAATTGATGTCGAAAAACTTTTTGCACGGTGTTTATCTATATTAATGTTTTTTAGGGCTTCAAATAAGCTATGTCAGGGCGAGATTAATCAATTATGAAACTAAAATGACATTTTAAATGGATGCGGTCAACGTTTACGATCGAAAGTTAAGCTCATGAGGCTTCTGAGGTTCATTTACCAGAGGTTTTTTATAACGCATTATCACGGTTGAAAAGCGGTTATAATCTTTCAAGAACGGTAAAGAAAGTAAAATACCGGTAATCTAGAGATCGACTAATGAGTTTCTGGAAAACAAATGAATTTCACAAAGTAAAAGGTAAAGTGATGATCACTTAGTGATCTCTGTTGTCGTTATTGAGCTTTCTTCAGATGAGGATCTTTTCTTGTGTTTCGAATTTTGTTCAACATCTTATCTTGGAACACACACAACACAACAGAGACGCGACTATACGAAGCAAATTTTTGATTTTTATAATACAAATTTTCCCGGAATATCGATTAATAAAGATCAGAATCTAAAACTACCACATTTCCAGCTTCGATTATGGATTACATGACATTTAAAAATGCCGTTTACTTTTTTAAATTCTTGAGAAGGCAATACCAGTAAAGTCAAACTTGACGAACTATTTGGGGCTTTTTTGAATGGAGAACTCTACAAAAAGAATCGTCCATCGATGATTTCTCACATTCATGTCACTGAAAAAACCACGCGGGAAACATTTGAATCACTGCTCAAAAAGCATGCTTTTCCTCCAAATTCTGAATATACGGATTATTATGGTGCAATCAATATCCTTCACGATATACTTGATTTCTTTGGGACCAAAAGCATTGTTGATTCAGTCAAACTATATTTCCTTATCATGCTCGAATCTCCTTATACCGTATAACTTATACCTAGCACCCTTACCGTTATAATCTTTTTACATTACAGGGTCGCCGCTGAAATGGCTCTAGAAATTTTGGGGTACACCATGTGCAGGGTT
>JACLAC010020482.1_pt1 | contig 14487 bp, 15 predicted proteins | sample 8027881 | NCBI WGS metagenome assembly JACLAC01 (sample SAMN15725517, study PRJNA655200) | protist metagenome | isolation source: fluorescence activated cell sorting (FACS) single amplified genomes of... | place: Spain: Blaines Bay Microbial Observatory, Mediterranean Sea | collected 2016-01-19 | reverse complement strand
TGGATTGAGTGTAGTTAACATTTATTTTGAAGATGAAATGGACCTTTATTTTGCAAGGCAATTAGTAGGTGAAAGGTTGACAGAGGCGCGAGAACAAATACCAAGTGGTTTTGGTGAGCCTGAAATGGGGCCTATTTCAACTGGAATGGGATTAGTGCTTTTTTATTATCTCGAAGATGAAACGGGTAAATACAGTTTATCAGAGCTTAGAGACATACAGGATTGGGTTGTTAAACAACAATTACAAACTGTTCCTGGCGTAACAGAAGTACTAGGGATAGGTGGATGGGAAAAACAGTTTCACGTAAACGTTTATCCCGAAGCTTTGGTCAAGTATGACCTCACAATAACTGAGGTAATTGAAATAATTGAAAAAAATAATCTAAATGTAGGCGCACAATTTATTGTAAAGAATAGCGAGGAATATGTTGTTCGTTCAGAAGGGTTAGCTACCAACCTAGATGATTTGAATAAAATTGTTATAAAAACAAATGACGGAATCCCTGTGTTTTTAGATGAAGTGGCTGAGTTAAAGGAAGGTGGTGCCTTGCGGAGAGGCTTGCAAACAAAAGACGGTATTTCTGAAGTAGTAGCAGGAATGGTTGTAAAGCTTTTTGGGACAAACTCTTCTACTGTAATTGAAAAGGTGGATAAAAAACTTACTGATATTAATAACTCACTTCCAGATGGTTTAAAAATAGTTCCTTATTATGAACAGAAGTCACTAGTAGAGGCGAGTATTAAAACAGTTACAGATGCTCTTATCCAAGGAATCATTCTTGTTGTTTTAGTTTTGTTTGCTTTTATGGGTGGTTTTAGGCCGTCAGTCGTGGTTGCATTATCGATTCCATTTTCAGTTCTCTTTACCATCATTGGTATGAAATATTTTGGTATGTCTGCCAATCTTATGTCGATGGGTGGAATTGCAATTGCAATTGGTATGATGGTCGATGGAACCATTGTAATTGTTGAAAATGTAGACCGGCTATTGAAAGAACGGGGACCAAAACATTCAAAAATTGTTGTAATTCGGGATTCTATAGTTGAGGTTGGCAAGCCAATTGTATTTTCTGTTTTTATTATCATTTTAGTTTTCTTACCACTTTTTACTCTGCAAGGTGTTGAAGGGAAAACCTTTAGGCCACTGGCTTATAGTGTTGCCCTCTCAATGCTTGGTTCATTAATTTACGCTGTTTTCTTTTCTCCCATTGTTTCAGCTTTATTAATGAAGAAACAATTGAAACCAGTTAAATTTAACGTTGTTGCCATATTGGAAAGTGTCTATAAACCAATTTTATTGATGTTCATACGCAATAGAGCCTTGGCTTCAATATTAGCGGGTAGCTTTATTGTTACTGGTGCTCTTATTTTTCCACAACTAGGGGCAGAATTTACACCTAAAATGCAGGAGGGGACAATAGTTGTTCGCTTAAGCATGGCCCCATCCATCGCTTTGAGTGAGTCAAAAAGACTAACCATGCTGGTGGAAAAGAAAGTATTAAAGGTTCCTGAAGTTACCGCTGCCATTTCTCGTATTGGTCGAGGAGAAGTTGGCGCACACGCTGACCCTGTGAATAGTGCCGAGATGTATGTCATTCTTGAAGAAAAAGATAAATGGCGAGTCGACACCCAAGAAGAAATTGAGGGGTTGATAAGGGAAGAGTTGGGAGAGATTCCAGGTGTTCTAGTGAATTTCACACAGCCTGTCGCAATGACTGTCGATGAATTATTAGAAGGAGTTAGAGCTGAATTGGCGATAAAGCTATATGGTGAAGATCTCGACTCATTGAAAATAGTAGGTGATAGAGTTGCTTCAGTGATAAATGGAGTTCGAGGTGCTAGTGATGTTCAGGCAGATATGATCAGCGGTTCACCTCAGCTTGTGATTAAGGTTGATCGATCTGCTATAGCTAGGTATGGTGTAAATGTTGAAGATGTTCAGTCTACAATTCAATCCACAGTGGGTGGAGCCGAAGCTGGCCAGATATTTGAAGGGGTTAGACGATATGATATTGTTGTTCGCTATCCGGAGAATAGGAGAAATACCAAATCTAAAATTGAGAATATTTTAGTTACAAGCGAAAATGGTATGAAAATACCCTTGTCTCAATTAGTATCGGTTGAGGAGGTTGTTGGACCAAGGCAGATTACAAGAGAAAATAGTCAGCGCTTTATAACAATCCAATGTAATGTTAACGGTAGGGATATAGTTTCGTTTGTTGAAGAAGGGCAAGAAACCCTTCAACGAGAACTAAAGTTGCCAGCAGGTTATTACGTGACTTGGGGTGGTCAATTCAGACTTCAGCAGGAAGCGAATAAACGACTTACTATCGTAGTGCCTATAACTCTGCTTCTCGTATTTTTCGTCTTGTTTGCTAGCTTTAATTCTATTAAAAACACATTGTTGATCTTTTTAAATATTCCACTCGCCTTGGTTGGTGGGTTAATTGGGTTATACGTTACGGGCCAAAACTTATCAGTTCCATCTTCAGTAGGTTTTATTTCTTTGTTTGGGATAGCATTAGGCAATGGAATGGTAATGGTCACATTTATGAACTCTTTGGTGAAAAATGGTCTTGAACTAGATAAAGCTTCAATTGAAGGGGCTTTGATGAGGTTGCGCCCTGTTTTGATGACAGCAACAACAACTGGTCTAGGTTTAATTCCACTACTTATTTCTTCAGGAACTGGTAGTGAGGTTCAAAAACCATTAGCCACTGTGGTGATTGGAGGCATCATTACTTCAACTATTGTAACACTTTTAGTATTGCCGCCATTCTTTAAGTGGTTTGCAGATAAACCAAAAACAGCTGAAAATGATTATAAGGGGGCTTGAAGTGAAAAAAAACGAAAATATTCAATCTGGAAAGGTTGATGATTTTGTCCTGCCAACGAATTAGTGATAACAATTTGAAGATTGTAATTTGGACTAGTATTCCATTGGTTACGTTATTTCTTCTACGGTTAAACTTTTGCTCATATTATAAAAATTATACTGTAATCCCCCCATTTTTGGTCGTATCCAAAAGTAGAGGTTATGCCGCTTCCAGTTTCATCTGAGGTGTAATCCTACCAATAGCTGAATTTGGTCGTTCATTATTATAGCTCCACATCCACTCTGTGGCAAGATGTTGAGCGTGTGAAATACTTTCAAAAAGGTTCATCTCAAAAAGTTCTTGCCGAACTGTTCGGTTAAATCTTTCTATTTATGCGTTTTGAGTCGGTTTTCCAGGTTGTATGAAAATCAAGGTAATTTGGTTTTCTGTTGCCCACTTCTCAACCTTAGAACTAATATACTCTGGTCCGTTGTCACATCTTAGACAACTTGGTTTCCCTCGCCACTCAATAATGTTGTTAAGAGATCTTATAATACGTTCTGATGGTAATGAAAAGTCAATATCAATTGTTAGAGCTTCACGATTAAAATCATCAATCACATTGAAAGAACGTATGCTACGTCCGTCAATCAAATTATCACTCATGAAGTCCATAGACCAAGATTGATTAATTTTTGTTGGAGTCATTAGTGCATCTGGTTTATCTCTTTTAATGCGTCTCTTTGGCTTGATTCTTAGATTAAGCTCTAAGTCTCTATAGATTCGATAAACTCGTTTGTGGTTCCAATTGAAACCTTTGACGTTTCTAAGATAATCAAAGCACAGTCCAAAGCCCCATCGTTTCTTCCATTCCGTTAAACGAATCAACCAATCCTCAATTTCCAAATTTTCATTATTTAGAACTTTTGAGTATCTATAGCAGTTTTCTGAAATTCCAACCACAGTACATGCTGTTCGAATTGAGCAGTTACGATTTTGAACTGCAAATTTTGCCATCTCTTTTCTCTGAGATGGCTTTACCACTTTTTTTGAAGGGCTTCCTTTGCTATCTCTGCTTTTAATTTTTCTTCAGCATACATTTTCTTGAGCCAAGTATTTTCAGCTTCTAGCTCCTTCATTCGCTTCATCATTGAGGTGTCCATACGCCATACTTTGACCTCCAGCGATAGAACATACCTGAACTCATTCCATACTCACGACAAAAATCTGGTACCTTTTCGCCTTCCTCAGCACGTCTGAGGATTTCCATGATTTGAGTGTCTGTGTATCTTGATTTCTTCATTTGAATTTCCTTCTGTTATATGATTAGAAAATTCTACTTATGAAGACCACCATTTTTCGGTGGGATTACAATCCCATTGGAATTAGCAAGATTATTAGCAAATCGATTGAATCAATTTTAGGGAGACCTTTCACTATATCCAAAGCAAGAACATTGCCTATACTAAGTTAAGCTTTAAAAGCAGTGTGTAAAAATATCAAAGTTTGATAACCTTTTTCTCAATAACCTCTACAAATTCAGTGAGTGCGAGATCTAAGCCTTCAGCTAGTTGCGCCACATTATAAAGGCTCAAATTATAGCCACCATTTTCAATTTGTGAAATATATGCACGGGAGATACCTGATTTAATACTGAGCTTTTCTTGACTCATGTTTTTAGCCATTCTGGTCTCATAGAGAGCCTTGGCAATAGCTTCAGTAAATAAGGCTTTATCCATCCCCAAAAGATGGATTAATAAAAACTCAATCCTGCTAAGTATTTCTACATATATATTTTTATTTAATATTTGTTCAATTGAGGATATATGATAAATCGTTCCGTTATCATTATTAAATACAAACAAAAATTTGTTGATTGGTTAAATAGGGAAGGTCCCCATGACCAACACATAACTCTCAATATGCTCAATAAAGATTGTTTATCATATCTGGTTGATTCAGACATAATTCAAAATCAGTTCCATGCAAGAAAGTGGGTGCTAAAAAATAGAGCGATTCTAGCCTCAAGCGAGTTCTTAACGAGAGGTCATCAAGATCCTCCCAAATACTATAGCAATAAAAAATTTGAAGATTGGTTTACTTGGGAGTGTCACACAACCATTTTAGATAAAGGTAATGACCCCATAGAATTTAGGAGTCTTCTTCCATAGTTTTATCTATTTCTTCCTTAATCCTTTTAGTTGCACGATATGTTCGTTTTTTGTTCCTTTTTGGAAGGCTTTCTTGAATCTCATACATTTTTTGATCAAATAGGTGAGTTAACCTTTTAGCATCAACCTCTTCAGGTTTCTTAAGAGTAGGGGATTTGTTAAAGGTTACATACTCATATGTGCGTTTGCCATCATAAAGTTCAACAGATCCATCTAGATGTTTAACTACTTGAATTCTTGTTCCGGCTAACCTCCTTGCATCCTTAGAGTCAACAATTTGGTATGTAATTCCTTCCTCTTGGAGGGTTAGCTGTTTTCCAACTTTACGTTCAACTCTAAAACAAAAGGTGTATTTGAGATCAATGTGAGGGGAGAGGGGTCTGTGCCAATCAATAGGGCTCATAGGCTCTTTTTCAAAACTGGCATTAAATTCATCCATATAAGTTTCTAAAAACTTATTCCCATCTTCGATTGTTGATATATTCTCAAGTCTTAATTCCTTTACAAGTCTATCCTGTAAATCTCTATTTCTACGTTCCACACGCCCCTTAGCTTGAGGGCTATTTGCAAATAAAATATCTATTCCAAGAGACCTTATGGCTTTGGTAAAATCTGTTTCACCCGTAGATTTCCCTTTTATTTTCGCTTTATTATTACTGAAAACTGAGTGTTTATCTGAATAAAAAAAGCCCGGTCTACCATATCGTTTTATGTACCTCCATGTAGAATACATATAATCATGAGCATTCTCAGACTCAGTAAAACGCATTTCTACAATCCTACTTGTCGCATCATCCACATACACCATCAGATTGCACTTGGGAGCTCTATCTTCAAACCAAGGGTGGTAAGACCCATCTATTTGAATTAGTTCTCCAAAACACGCTCTGCGCTGCCTATATTGCTGTGGCGCTTTTTTCTTTTGATCTCTGGTGATCCATATTTCTTTATCAATAAGCCAACGCCTCGCAGTTTCTCGGCTTATCATAATATCATGATTTTTTTTGAGTTTTTCAGTGAAATGGACGAGATTAAACCCTTCATATTTATCCTTATATAAGGTTACAACCAAGTCCTTTAAATGAGTAGGGTAGCGATTATTACCTATTTGGTGGGTATTTTTAGAGACTATTGCCTCCAAACCACCTTTCCTGTACCTTCGGATAAGATATTGAAGGTTTCTGCGAGTCATCCCTAATTCTCTTGCGGCATGCTCCTGTGTCATTAACTTATCAAGACATTTTTGAATATAACGTCCACGTAATTCGTCATCTTTAGTCATATAGAATCCATCTAACATGAAAAGCCTCATTGATAAGTATTTTAACAGTAAATTAACTTAACAATGAGAAATTTCAAAATTGCTAAAATGAGAAAATATTAAAATGCAACTACACATTAATTATATATAATTTATATTATGTAAACTAAGATATCTTATAAACAATTTGACTCGAGCAGTACCTTTAAAGGTATCACACTTAAAGTCATCACTGCTAGTTCACTCACAAATCTGAATAATTAACCTTCAAGTTGAAATCTATCTAATAGATTTCCCAAAGACAATATTGCTATAATATACTTATGATTAAAACTTGGTTAAAACACATTGGGATCTTAGTCTTCCCGCATCGATGGGAGAAGAATTATTACCTCCCTACATTAACCTCAGATGCCGCTAGTCTTGATAAGCTAGGGTGGGAACCAGAAATTTCTCTACTCAAAGAGCTACTCGTCCCTAAGGAAGGGTTATTTATTGATATTGGAGCTAATATAGGGCAATATTCTTATGCAGCCATGCACGTGATTGGATCTGAGAATGTCATCGCATTTGAACCCTTAGAAGACACTGCCTACTATGTATTCAGTAAGCGCGGGCCCTTCCATAAACCTAATTGGGTTCACTGGTCAAATTTTGCTATTTCCAACCACAAAAATGAAGTCCCCATCTATATACCCAAGATGAACGGATTGTGGAAATATTCTCAAGCAAGCCTTTATGCTCAACGATTTACCGAAGCCAAGATCCCCTTCAAGACCCAATCCATTAAAATGATCACCTTAGATAGTTATTTAGAGAATCTACCCACTAAAAGCAATCCCAAAGTACAGATGGTGAAGATTGACATTGAAGGCGCAGAATTAGAAGCAATTCAAGGCATGACTAAATTGATAAATAGCCAGTCCCCAATTCTTCAAATTGAAATTGAAGAGCGACATAATAAAGAGTTTTACAAAGTGTTCCATACCTTAATGGAATACGGCTATCAACATTGTTTCCAATTAGATAAATCAGATTATAAACTCAAAGAGATCCCCTACCCTTCTTCTATGGAAGGGACTATCTCAAATAATTTTTATTTCAAGAAATAAAGAACTAACTAATTATTGATTGCTAATGCTTCGGATTAAAATTATTTGAAGTCACCAAGATCATACCAATACACAACATGATGACACCACCGGTAATCACCTGTTCCTTGTGGTTATATTCACGCTCAATATATTGAGGCTGACGGTCTTCTTCAGCTAGTATCGTTGAATCACCAACGATAGTGGAGTCTGTTAGGTTCAAACCCGAATTTTGCTCTGCATTTAGGCTATCACTCTCAGCCTGAAGTTGATCAGAAAAACTCCCCATATTGCGATCCACTGTGTTCTGTGAGAATAGTGGACTCCCCCACCCTGTAAGAAACAAAAAGACCAATGCACTTAGCATTGATCTTCTATTTAATCTCGTGAGGCGAAGCAGATGCAATTTAAGCCTCTGCCTTAATCTTAGCGATGATCTGATTCACCATTCCTGGGTTTGCTTTACCTTTGGATAGCTTCATCACATTACCCACAAAGAATCCTTGAAGCTTGTCTTTACCACCCATGAATTCATTCCACTGGTTCTGGTTGTTGGCGATAACTTCGCGAACAATATCTTCAATAGCACCTGTATCAGTTACTTGCACGAGGTCTTTCTCTTTGATGATCACTTCAGGGTCTTTACCTGACTCGAACATCTCAGCGAAGACTTTCTTACCGATCTTACCGGAGATAGTGTCCTTGGAAATTAAATTCACCATATCAGCAAGTTGCTTAGGGGCGATCTTAACAGTCTCTAGACCACCTTCAAGTTCTTTAACTTCGCGAAGAAGCTCAGAGACTACCCAGTTTGCTGCAAGTTTGGCATTAGAAGAGAGCTTGGCTACTTCATCATAATAATCTGAGACATCTTTCTCTGCAGTCAACACCTCTGCATCGTAATCAGTGATCTCATAATCGCTAATAAAGCGAGCTTTGCGAGCAGCAGGAAGTTCAGGCATCTCTGAACGGGCAGCTTCGATCATCTCTTCTGTCACTTTCAAAAGAACCATATCAGGTTCAGGGAAGTAACGATAATCGTGAGCATCTTCTTTGGAGCGAATCACGATCGTCTTATTGTTATTCACATCAAAACGTTTGGTACACTGATCCACTTCACCACCATTATCGATAGTGACTGCTTGTAAATCAGCTTCAATATTGATTGATTTCTCGATATTGGAGAAGGAGTTCAGGTTCTTAATCTCAGCGCGTGTTCCCAGAGGAGCATCTTCTGAAAGGCGGATGGAAATGTTTGCATCACAGCGAAGGTTACCCTTCTCCATATCTGCATCTGAAACACCTGTAAACTCAAGGATTGCTTTCAACTTAGTCAAATAAGCCACAGCTTCTTTAGCATTTCGAAAATCAGGCTCTGTCACAATCTCACACAATGGAGTACCACAGCGGTTAGCATCAAAGTGAGAATCTGTTGTATTCAAGTCGTGAATGAGCTTACCAGCATCTTCTTCCATATGAATACGATTAATACGGATGCGCTTAGTTGAGCCATCTTCTAAATCAATATCCAAATATCCATTCTTACAGATCGGATGATCGTAGAACGGGAGTCCACCAGTCTGAGTGATCTGATATCCCTTTGGAAGGTCAGGATAGAAGTAATTCTTGCGAGTCCACATGGGTGAAGGATCAATCTCACAGTTTAGAGCGAGTCCAAGTTTAATGGCCAGTCGAATCGCCTTCTCATTGGGAACCGGCAAAGCACCCGGGAGAGCTAAGCAGACAGGACAAACATGTGAGTTTGCTTCAGCTCCGAATTCGCGCTTACAGCTACAGAAAAGCTTAGTGTCAGTATTTAACTGAGAGTGAACTTCTAGACCGATAACTTTTTGATACTTGGACATGATACCTCACGTGTCTTCTTTGAGCTAAAAGATATTAAAATTTGTTATTTTTGACCCTATGAAAGAACTACCTAAAAATCTCGATACCTACGAATTCAAGCGCCAAATCAAAAGCGATGAAGAGTACAAGAATACTTGGCATTTGACTACTGTCAACCAAGAGGGCACATTTACACCTCAACTCACAGCAGATAACAAGCCTGAGAAGTATGACTTCAAATGGAGTCAATTTTTTGGAAATGAGAATCCTGTTGAAGTTGAAATTGGATCCGGTAAAGGTGGATTCACTGTTGAATATGCTCAAACTCGTCCTGAAATCAACATCCTAGGTTCTGAATGGGATACTAAGTGCGCTCGTTATGGCGGATCAAGGATTGATAAACACGATATTGACAATGCTGTGATGCTTCACGGTGATTTATTTTACTTCTTGAGAGATTTTGTTCCTGATGACTCAGTATCAGCTTTCCACATGTATTTCCCTGATCCTTGGCCCAAGAAGAAGCAACGAAAGAAGCGACTGATGAAAGCCGAACTCCTCGATGAGATCTTAAGGGCAACTCAACCTGGAGTAGACGCTAAATTCTATTGGGGGACAGACTTCCAAGAGTATAATGAAGCAGCTCAAGAATTATTTGCGGAGACTCCCTTTTTAGAGATGGAGATTCTGGAGGCCGAACCAACATATGGAATCCAAACCAATTTTGAGAAGAAATATCGCGAAGAAGGCCGCCCAATCTATCGCAGTGTTTTAAAAATAGTGAAGTAATTAAACGCTATTTTAACTGATATTTTGGTTTTAAATGATATTTAGGGAGCTACTAAGATCTGATAAATTGGCCTATTTATAGGCCATTATCATAAACCTTCTCAACAAATTTTGATCTCACCAAATCAATGGGAGTGATCATAGTTCTCTCAAGTGGGAGTTGACCATATTCCATTTTAAGGATGGTCTCCTTATATGGCTTCCAATTTAAATCTTTTAATGCCTTCACCTCACCCATTTCTAATTGTGTAGCATCCCTAAAGGCTTTAAAGATTAATTCAGAGCAATAAATAAAGCTATCATCAAAATCATATCTAAAGTCATAATACCTGCCTTGGTATTTTTCTAATTCATTCACCATCTGTGAAATGTGTTGCTGATATTCAGGTTTGAGTCGGTAGACTGCAATTTTATTTGCGCGACCTCTTCTAATCCAATTAAAGATGGAAGTATCATGAACATCAACAATGGCTTCATTGACCTTAAAACCATCTTCTCTTTGAACAACTATCCCCACATGTGAGTAATTGGAGTTGGTGGCCCCTTCAATGAGTTGAGTCAACTCCCCAAAAGGTAATGCCTGAGCGACAATATCGCCTTCTCGAGGTTCATAGACAACGCTATAATAATATGGCTGTACCAGGTATAGAAAGGAAAACACTCCCATGATGAGAAATAAGATCCCAAACCTGATCTTGGCAAATTTTGACTTTCAAGTGAGCTCCTAAGGACTGCGCATAAATTTTAAATGAGAATTATTTGCTCACTTTGTATGTTTACTCCATGATAGAACTCTACTGGCAACACATTGGTTACCCCACTAGCCTCATCACTGGTTGGTTAAGTGATGCACTCCCCTATCCTCTCTCTTCCTTGATCCTTCCGATTTCAATTGTACTGACATTAAATCTGATAATCATTGGCTGTAGAAACTTGAATTATATCCAACAATCTCCCATTCTCAGGATTTGGACTCGAATCCTCTCGCCGCAAAAACGTAGTACTCTTTATATAAGTCTTATTGGACTCTGCCTACTATTTATTCAGGCCTTCTCTCAAGGTATCACCCCTTTCGATTTTGTTCCTACAAAATTCCGCATTGCTCCTCAATTAAAGCTTCAAAAATTTACTCAACAGTTTGAATCAGATACAGAGTTACAAAGCGGTTATGACTCCCTAAGTTTTGAGTCAGAGTATCAAAATTCTGAAGACGTTTGGCGTTCTTATTGGCATGCAAAAGGGCCTCATTTTTACCAAGTGATGGAGCCAGATTCCATGTTAAAGGATTTGAATTCTATCGCTGACTATGCGATTCAAACCCTGAATTACCCTCCTGGAAGAAAGGTTCACACCATTAAAGATATGACTGGCATTCCAAAGCTATTTGGAATTGCCTTTGGTGGGCCAGCCTACCATGACGTCATTACAGGCGAAGTGGTCATTACTTCACCTCAGGACTTTCCCATTTCAAAGATATGGCGAGTAAAAGCTATCCTTCACGAGATTATCCACGCCAAAGGGTTTACGGATGAAATGATGACTGAACAACTCACCTGGCTTTCACTCAACTTAAGCCCTCAACCCTTACACCAAGCATTATCACATTACATGTTCCTCGCCAAGACTCCTGGCCGGATCAACCACCCTAAATGGCTTTTAAATGCAATGATTCAAAAGACTCTACAGAGACACCACAGTCTTTTAAATCAACCATTAGTTTATTGGAATAAAGAATTATTTCACGCCTTAAACATTCAAGTGTCATCTGGTCAATATGGATTTGTTCGTGATAAAAAGTTAATTTTAAACAAACATCCATGGTTTGATTTTGTTTATCAAGCTAAGCAGCATTTTAAAGGCCCTCATCGTGAACGACAATGAATATCTCAATTCAGAACAGTTTCTCAAAGATTATATTGAGCAAAATGGTGTCCCCAATAAGGATAAATACATCAAAGATGATAAGAAAACTTATTCCAAGAAACAAAAGGAAGATCGCCGAGGCCCTGGACCCATTGAAATCAAAGCAGACAGAGAGCTCGACCTTCATGAAATGACAGTGGATGAAGCTATTGCCAATCTCGAAATCACTATTGAAGAGATGAACTTTACCAGTTCAAAGGTGCTTCGATTGATACATGGAGGTGGTTTTGGCCAGTATGGTCCCGTTAAGAAGTATGTCGATCGCCATTTAAATGGTCCATTGTGTTCAAAAATCTCCTCCACGCGTAAGGAAGGTCACAATTCTGGCGCAACAATCGTCTTTCTCAAATAATCACACATCTATCCCTGACTTTCTTTATTATTTTTAAGCGCATAATAAGCAAGGGTTTATAATGAATTTAATTGATCTACCTACTGGCAGTGACTGCCCCTCTATCGTGAATTGTGTTGTTGAGATTGCTAAAGACACCTCTGTCAAGTATGAATATGACGAAGAATACCACTATTTCAAACTTGATCGCTCACTTATCTCCTCCATGAACTACCCAGCATCCTATGGTTTCCTTCCTTCCACTCTTGGACAAGATGGTGATGCCTTAGATATGCTAGTTTATATGACAGCTCCACTTCAGACTGGCACAGTTGCTGAATGCCGTGTTCTAGGTTGTCTAGATATGACAGATGGCGGCAAGAAAGACTACAAGCTCATTGGTGTTCCCACTTTTAATGAACAACCATATGATGATATCTTCGACCTTGACCCAATGTTTCTCAAAGTCACAAAGAATTTCTTCCAACACTATAAAGAATTGGAAGGCAAACACGTTGAGATTGGAGAATGGCTAGGTGCAGACTATGCTAAAGAAGTCATCACTCGTGGCCAAAAGCGCTTTGAAGATCATAAAGCCGGCTTAGAAGTCGATATTTAATCCTAAGTGGATTTAAAATTTAAAAGGCTCCTCATTGAGGAGCCTTTTTTTATTAAATCAATTACAATAAATTATAAAAGTACAAGTACGAGAATTAATTCATCAAAATCACATCAAGACAAGCTCAGCGTGCAAGGCTCCAGCTTTTTTCAAAGCAAGGAAGATTGAGATAATATCTCGTGGAGCTACGCCTAATGTATTCAGTGCTGTTGCAAGTTCACCCACGTTGGTAACTTCTGGTAGAGTTTTAAAGTCTAATGGTGATTCTATGGTTTCAATCTGCTCTTGAATCACAGAACCTGTTGTACCTTGGCTAAACCCATTTGGCTGAGAAATGGATTCTTCTGAATTGATATTAATTTGAATTGAACCATGTGATACTGCAATCTCAGAAATTCTCACGTCTGACCCAGCTACAACAGTACCTGATTTTTCATTGAGTATGACCTTGGCTTTAGTCTCTGGAGTGAGGATGGTATTCTCAGCTTTAGCGATGTGTTGCATAATATTGGGGATCTCAGCTTCGGGTAAAGTGATCTCGACAGTGGAAGCATCTAAGGCCTTAGCGTATTTTTCACCATATGTAGCGTTTAACTGTTCAGCCATGTTGACTGCAGTGGAAAAATCTGGAGAAGAGAGTGACCAACGCATAGTATTTCGATTAAGACTCGGTGTGGCAATAGCTCGTTGAATCAAGGCACCATTTGGGATCTCACCAGCTAGGATATGATTCCGGCGCATATTGGCACGCTTCTCACTAGATTGAGCACTTAGCCCACCTACTGAAAGTGCACCTTGCCCTAGGGCATAAATCTCTCCGTCTGGTCCTTGCAGTGGAGTCATTAAGAGTGTACCACCTTCAATTGAACGTGCATCCCCCATTGATGAAACTGTCACATCAATCTTACTGCCCTTTTTTTGAAAAGGCTTCAAATTCGCAGTCACCATCACCGCGGCTATATTTCGAGTACGAATTCGACTATTAGGAACTTCAATACCCATGTTTCGAAGTAAATTGATGGTCGATTGGATCGTATATGAAGCCTGAGCTCCGTCACCTGTTCCATTTAGACCAACGACTAATCCATATCCTACAAGTTGTACTTCAGAAAAGCCATCAAGCTGAGCAATGTCTTTAACACGAGCACTCCAAGCTAGTTGTGAACCTAGAATTAAAACTACTACAGCCTTAAGTAAAGAACTTCCCGGTACTTTTAAGTTTAACATTTTCATGATTCTACCTTCCTTGGATTAGAATAACCAGCTGAAAAAACGTGTCACAACGCCTTGGCTGGTAGCATCATCTAATTCACCATCACCTGAATATTGAATCACTGCATCTGCAATTTTGTAAGAGAAAATAGAGTTATCTGCTGCAATATCTTCAGGTCGAACAATTCCACTGACTTCAATAACTTCAGTTTCATTATTCATGGTCACTTGCTTAGCACCGCTAATGACTAGGTTGCCATTGTCAAGAACTTCAACGATTTTAACGGCTAAAGTTGCGCTTAATTGACCATTGCGTTCAGTACGACCATTGCCGATGTAACGATTGTCAGATTGACCTGACCAGCCCAATCCTGGGATGATATCTAACCAACCAGTTCCAGCCGAGCCAGATACATTCATGTTATTCTG
>JACLAC010021069.1_pt1 | contig 14496 bp, 8 predicted proteins | sample 8027881 | NCBI WGS metagenome assembly JACLAC01 (sample SAMN15725517, study PRJNA655200) | protist metagenome | isolation source: fluorescence activated cell sorting (FACS) single amplified genomes of... | place: Spain: Blaines Bay Microbial Observatory, Mediterranean Sea | collected 2016-01-19 | reverse complement strand
AATTAATAATATATATTACTGTAGTATTATTTTTTACATTTTTTAAATCCTCCTCCTTCTTCACCTCTGTCGTCCATTGACAACTATAATTATACAAGAAAAAAAAGAAAAGAGAAAGGGCTTGTTTAAAAAAGATGGTGTACGGTGAAAGATTTAGAAGAGTGTATTCACGCGTGATTGTTCGTTTTGTGTATGCTGAGTGGAAGAAAGAAGAAAAACAACGTACACGTTCGCTTTTGGGCGACTGCTCAGTAGTATAGTATTCAACAATGGACCGACAAAACCGTGTTGGGTCCAAGCCTGGGGCTGGGGGCGTGGCCTCGAACAGCGCCGCCAACCGAGCGAGGAAGCAGCGCTTGGCTGAACTTGCCATGGAGAGCTTTGATCTAGAGAAAGATCCTTACTTTATGAGAAATAGTGTAGGAACGTACGAGTGCCGGCTTTGCTTAACCGTTCACAAAACTGAATCCAACTACCTTGCCCACACCCAAGGGAAAAGGCACCAGACCAACCTGGCACGGCGTCTTCAGCGAGAAAGTGACCTGAAGAATGACGGGGAACGGAGATTGGCAGCGCAGCAATCGGCAGCGCCATTAGAAAAAGTACCACGAATCGGGCAGCCCGGATACCGTGTGTCGAAAGGTTTTGACCCGGTCTCTGCGCAGCGTTATCTGTACTTCGAAATAGACTACCCCCTGATCGATAACGGGCTTCAGCCTAGGCATAGATTTATGAGCTGTTACGAACAGAAAGTAGATCCGCCGGATGACAACTTTCAATACCTTTTGTTCGCGGCCCTTCCGTACGAAACCATCGCCTTTAAAATTCCAAATATGCCTGTCGATAGAGACCGAGCGAAGTTTGTATCGAATTGGAACGAAGAGAAGCGGATGATGTCCTTGAAAATTATGTTCGAAAAGGCTCAATAACAGGGACGAAGCAAACGCTCTGTCAATAATTTGCGAATTTGGAATTGTTTTCGTTGCGGCATTCGTTCTGAAAGAGAAGGGGGAAGGGAAGGGGCAATAATGTTAAGAATTACGAGTAATTTTAGTTTGCTTCATCCATCATACTATCGAGCGACTTTCTCCTAATACAGCACGCGTTTAAAGCATTTCTTTTCGCACAACACGTGCCTTGGGCGATTGGCAAAAGACAAAAGACACTTTTTTTTTTTTTGCACAGTCTTCCCCTCTGCTGGGCACGCACCAGCCGCGTTGTTCGCCCATGAAATGATTAAATCCACTTGTTGCATTTTGCGGCAAGAAACAGGGCAAGAGATAACAAAAGCATGACCACCAGCAGCGCAGCAAACAGTTGGTAACCTTCGTCCACGCCATTTCCTATGGAGACTTGGTTCAAAGGATAAACGTTCATTCCCATGATCGAGGCAATCAAATTTAGCGGGGTTGTAAATGCCAAAAGTAAAGTTATTTTCTTTAAAACCCCATTTGCTTGATTGCTTACGTTCGCTGCTTGAACGCTAATGAATGCTAAATAATTCTGATAAGCCGCTTGCAGCGTTTCCTGCGCAAAAACAACCCGTTCCATTTTCCACTTTACTTCCGCTTGAAGACCCTTCAAATGCACCTTCATGCTTTTCATCTGAGGATACTCTGAGATTAGTTTACTAAGCAACTCTATCTTACTGGACAAAGACCCACGAAGCTTTCCCAACTGTTTTCGAGCGCTTCTCATTTCTCGCAATATTTGGCTCTGGTCGATTCTATGGTCAGGATCGACTGGTACCGATTTGTAGTCAATGCTTTCAACAAGATTTACGGATACATTTATCAAACCATTCAAAGATTCTGTCAAGGTATCAAATAACCCCCAGAGTATCCATGCCGGAGACGGTATCTTTCCTTTGTGTCCATCAACAACCCGTGAAAAAACTTCCGATGGGCCCGATATTGGTCCATTATGCATGGACACGGTCGCAGCTTTAAACAGTATTATGTTTAGATTTTTTGTCTCCAAATCAATTTCTCTGTCGCCCTTAATGACCAAATCTGTTCGGTCGAGTCCCTGTGCAGCCAATGTATCAACAATACAAAACAGGTATTCTGGAAACAAAGAGACTTTCGTGTCGGTTACAGTCCTGTCTTCAATAAAGCAATCTCGGGCGGTCAAATCGTGGAGGCATAATATTTCTTGGCAAAGGTGTTTGAATCTAACTTCTGGGATTCCTGAAAAATCAATATCAACCCAGATGTTCCCGTTTCCGGACATGAAGAGTTCCTTGAGGTGGTCGAAAAATAAACTTTCCTCCGAACTCTCGTACCAGCGAGTCGCGCTCGTTGAGTCGCCAGCGACAATTAAGTATGGTTTGGTATTATCGTTCAAAAATTCTGTCCGAGACTTGGCCATCAAATCCCTTCTAAACAAACCACCACCTCCCGTGGAACTTGCGCTAGTTGGGCTCTGCACAGAATTGACTTTGTCCCCTCCAACCCCCGAATTTGGTGTTAAAAATGCCGACATGCTGACCTTCAAAAATGTGGGCAGAAACTATTCGAAAGCTATTCTATGCAGAGCCAGCGCTTGTTTTCTCCAGTGCAAAATGTTTCCTCCTAAAAGTAGCTAGGTTTGGAACAACGTCCACAAAAATGCTAACGAATCGTGAATTGATTAAGAGTGATTTTATCAACATCCATTTCTGCAACAATAGTTCTTGTCTCTTCTAGATCATCCATTAGCTGTCTGATTTTTTTGGGGGTTTTTTGTTTCAACGTATGTATTTTTTCCATTTCAATATTTTATTTCAACAAACAAAAAAAGAACAACAAAATAAAAATAATAAATATAATAATAAAAAAAGAAGAAGAAGAAAGACGACGACGACTATAAATAATACCAAGTAATAATACTACAAATATATTTTTAATTTTTTGTATTATTTGTTGTTGTAACACAGCATTACACAGCAGGTATTATTAATAATACCGGGGAATACCTCACAGCTAAATGATAATAAGTAAGGAATTCTTTGTTTATCCTCAGTTAAACGACTATATTATCGATGAAATATTCCTTAATTGTTACAGAAACGAAGAAATTAGTAAAAATGAAGTAGAAGAAGTGCAATCAGCTCACGCAAGCAAGCAGTTACTTTTTAAATAGAAATGTATTACTTAAATTATATACGAGGTATTATAATACCTACTGGAACCATCGTCATATTTGGTGGTGGTGTATTTGTATTATTAGTACTATTATATCTATATTATTAAATAATTTAATTATATTGCACCACATCATTCGGAATTCGAATTCATTATTATTATTCATCAAAACAAGAAAATTATTATTATAATAATCAACCACCTCGTTTCTATATCGTATACCTGCTCAATACCCCTTGTGCAATTGCCGGGCGGAGTCTGCCGAAGAGATAAAAAAACAGGGGTTCCCATGAAATTAAAGAAAATCTAAGGAAAGAATATGCACCTTCTCTTCCGCGGCAGTTTTACTTTCACGGTACACGACTGAAGGGATGCAATAAAGAACCTAAAGCGGGACAAATACGCTGAGATGAAGGGACGGAACAGTGCGACCTCGCGGCCAATCCCTGCGCCCCCAAATCGGCCCAAGCAACACGCTTTGAGGGAGCAAAAGTACGTCTCCCCGCTGGTAAACGGGTTGGTCGCCATGGTCGAAACCAGCTTTACCCCCCCTGTGTCACCGCTTCACAAGAAGTCGCCTGTAGATAACACAAACGAAGAGGCGCAGGAAGCGTTGGACACCATTCAGAGACTCTCAAAAGAGGCAACTTTGAGGGACACGGGAAAGTTTTTTCATCACATGCACAGCACGTTGGAGCATGCTATTCTTTACCGAAAAGGAAAGGGTCAATTCAACGTATATTTCAAGGACGTAGTCAAAGGGATTGAGATGAAGCTTAACGGTGAAATTGGAAAAATAAAAAGTAAATGCTTGGAGGTTGAGGAAAGAAATAAACAACTAGTAGGTAAGGCCGCCAGTCACAAAATTAAAAACCTCACAAACATTGTAGAAATGCAGCGGACCAAGGAGAACATTCGGTCCATGCGCGTAGCGTGCGACCGAGCACTTAGTAGAACAAATCTGGCACATAAACAGATAGATAAAATCCGTGTGAAAGCCTTGCAGAGCGAAGAGACTAGCCATGAGTTAAGAACGAGGGCTGAGGGAATCCAATTTCAAATTTCTGCCACGAAAACAGACATTTATGCGACAAACGATAAAACGGCAGATAGAATCCGAGCAAGGGACAGTATGTACACCCACCAAGAATTTAGGGAGGCGAAAGAGCTGAGGAAGGACCTTGGGGCAAAACTAGAGACAATCAAAGTTGAGTATGCCGAAGTGCTGGAAGATTTCATAAAGGACGCGGCCAAATTTTCCACCTTGGACAAAAAGTTCGTCGCCTCGTATGAAAAGCAAGAAAACTCGACCGTGGACTTGTACTTAGATCGAGACACGCATACGCCGACGCCAGAGTTCATCGGCGAACGTTCTGAACTGTTGGAAACCATATGTGATCAAAGCAAAGATTTGGAGAGCAAGCTTGAAAAGCTTGTCAATGAAGCGTCGATAGCCAGCGCCAAAGAGATTGCAAACAGTGGGCCGTACTCAAAGATCATGAGAAACGCTTACCTTGTGCTGCAAGACAATTTTGTAAAGATGAAGAAAAACAACGAACAGCTAGTGCTGGAAGACAGCGGAAACGATCGCCCATCGACGAATAGCAACCCCCCAGGTTTTACCAGTGCAGTCGTCAACGGGCTATCGATGATTGTACAGAATAAAAAACTTCTTGAATTGGGGAGGGAGGCGCTGGACAGCTACAAAGCAATTAATGACAGCAATGAAACGTACAAAAAAGAAAAGGTTTTGATGGATAAGCTCAGCGAAAAGTTAATGAGCGACAAAGAGCGCGCAAAAAAGTACGGCGGGCTTTCGATCAAAGTGTTAAAATGCGAAGACGCGCAGAGGCGCAACGTTCTCGTGGGGAAAATTTTAGGCTCTGTTGCGCTACCGGAGTATCTTCAGGTGATGGATTTACAAATCACTAAGACCGTGGATCAAATGACGGAGGACGACCTGGCCGTCCACGACATGTACGAGGATATGGAACGACGGCTGTCAAAACGGCCAAAAAAGCGCAGAAGCGGGGCTGCCAAGTTAAAAGCTTCCTCGCGGTTGGCTCGAATCGCGCCGTACTCTTTGAACAAATTGCTCCAAACCATAGACGAATTGTGGGCCAAGAAAGATCAGGTTGAATCCGTGCTTCAAATGCCGGTAAAGCTGCAGGCCGTGGTGGAATTTCACTTTGCGAGCAAAGCGAAGGAGACCTTGCCCGATGATATAACCAAGTACTTTAAACAGAAAGAAATCGTTAGGAAAAGGATAGAGGCTGAGCGGCAAAGGCGTTTGAAAATGAAGCGAATGAAAGAGCTAAGGCGTCTGAAGAAGATGACGGGGCACGAAAGCGGGGAAGAAATGGCGGAAGAAGTTGCCGAGGAAGTCGACGTGGACGCTGATCTCGACCACCAATCCACGGAAGAATCGAAGAAACGGATTCGGCGCACAGGTTCGAAAAGTTTCAGCCTCTTCTACGCGTGCTTTCAAAACATGCACGACGTTCGAGTCGTCACCTTTCTGTATGTTTTGAACGTTCAAGTTACGCAGCATGTTCGCGAGGACCTGCAGAAGATCAAACTTAAATACCGGCGGCACTTAAGAAAGATAGAGCTCCTAGAAGGACATAACAATCAGGGAATAGTTTGGCGAAAGAATATAATAGCATCCCTCCCGCGTTTTTTTTTGAACATTAGTGAGAAAGAGGTGAAAAAGTTAGAGGCAAAGTTAGAAAAACAGTTCCCTTTCTCTTTCGTTGACCCAGATGCCCTGATGACAGTGCGTGAGCCTTTCAGCGAAACCTTCCTCCACGATTTGTTAATGCTTGCCCTGAAAGCACACCGGAAATACTACTTTAAGTTTCGTAGCAAGCTAAGCATTGCGGATCCCACGGGCTCCGGGAAAGTCGCCGTGCCTTTGATTGCTGTGGCACTCTCGCGCGCCGACCACATGTTGAAGGACGACCGCATCAATGAAATGGTCGCGGCCATCCTTGGTACCACAGTTGAAAACCTCAAGGAGGAAATGTTCCACCCGCCTGGCCAAAGTCCAACCAAATTTATACCCGCCAAATCCATTGCGGACGCCGTCCTGCAGCTTCGGTTTTTTCCTACACGCTTTTGTGAGAGAGACTCCGCTGCTGGAAAGCCTAAAATCGTGTTGAAGTACCGAGAGCCGAACGTGGAGCAACCGTTGAGTGAGCAAAAGTCAATAAAGGTCATGTTCCGAAAGGCGATCGTGTACAACGATGGGAAAATAAAGCACGTCTTGATGGTAGATCCAAAGACCCGGCGTGTCCATGGCCAAACCCTGAACAAAATTCGTGGGTACACTGGCTGGCAAGACCGCACCCCCCGGCACAACCGTCACCGCACGGGTGAACCGCTGTGGGAAGAGCCGGAGGACGATTTACTGGGTTACGATTTTGGGAGCATTGAAAATATGATATAACTGCAAGAATGCATCCATCATCTTGATGGTTTTGAATTATCAGACTATATACTATACTGAAATTATATAGGGATAATATAGTATTGCCTTATTATATTTATTACAATTAAGTACGAAAATACAAACAAAATTTGTTTGATTTTATTTAATCAAGTCGACGACGAACGAGGAGCTCCTCCGTCGATCCTAGAAGGAGATTCTTAGAGAAGATAAACTTTCCTTGTTTAGTACATTAACGTCGATTCTTAAGCTAAGTATTCGCATGAAAACTCCAAGGAATGATATTGGGATACAAATAGTACTAAAAAATCGATGAAATCCATTTTGTAAAATTCCAACTTTCTAAAATATAATTTCTTTACACCGTACATATACACAGCATTGTCACGGTTAATTAAATTAAATATTTTTTTTTTCTGTTTTTTTTTTTTTTTATGTGGTTGTTTGTTCTTGTCTTTATCCGCCTCAAGGTTTTCCTGTTCTATTTCCCTGTTACACCTCTTTTCATTTTGTACATTTTCAATTTTTTTTTTGATAAGATTATGAAAAAATAAACCTCGTATGTGGTGCTGTGTACTGTATAAAAATGGTGGTGCCGGCCTTATTATATTACAGTATTATTTTATCTTGGTGTGGTGCTATATAAAAAATGTTTTCATGCATTACCATATGGGATTTCCAAAGAAGATCCATCCCTTTGGTCGATTAACACGTTTACGAAGTGTTCATTAAAATCGACTGAAATTGTATACGTTGTAGTTTCGATCGAAGACAGAGCTAAGGAGTGTTCGTGATCCTGTCTGCTAACAGCGTGCCGTTGACGATTAATCTTGTTTGTCGAAATCCCGTGAGCCTGTCCCGTGCACGATTTTGACACCGCGTTAGGTCTCCCTCACCCCTGGTCTCCTTGGCAACCTACCGGCAAACGTGCCTGGCTAAAATCTCCCGTACATAGTGGTAGATTTTAGTTTATTTTTTAGAAACATGGCGAGTTTAGTGCATGGTATACATGAAGAGAGCGATTTGACACGCCAAAAAAGAGTGTCAACCTCTTCCCCCAATTTGAAGAAAGCGTCCGTCCCCGCAAAGCAAGAGAAGGAGAACGTAACGAACGCCGCAGCCGCCCACCAGCCCCACAGTAGCGTCGGCAAGAGAAGCTACAAGAAATGCCCGTCGGATCGAAAAGGCCGAGAGAAGAAACCGATCGCGTTTGGGAGAGCAGTGACCAAACAACAGAAGGGGGCTGTCCATAGAAATGGGGGCTTGCCGGCAAAAGATAGCGGCAAAAAGAAGGCGAAGACCACCCATACGAAGCCTTTCAGTTTTGCTACCTCAAAGCGGGCCGCACGCCGCAGTAAAGCGTGTGAAACTTTCGACAGCGATGTCCAGGGCATTAAAGGCAGACTTGCAAAGCAAACCAAGACAGCAGTCGTCGTTTCTGCAGGCTCTCAGACGGTCGGAAAGGTTGTTGAGAAGAAGAAGAACGATAGTAACATTAGAATTAATAAGGAAAAAGAAGCCGAAGACAAAGGTAACGGCACGCCTGGCGTCGTGGAGCTGTCCTCCAAGTCGGCATTACTTCGAAGCTCGGCTTCGAGCAAAACCATGAAAACGCCGTCACGAAGTTTGAACGCCCATAGCACTTTTTCGTCTCAAAAATATGCGAAAAAGACCAAGGAATCGATTTTTAACGGTGCTGTCAGGGTGGGGAGCAATGGTTCGGTACAGCGGTCCGCCACGAAAAGGAGGCAACTGCCTGCAAAGGCAACCCCGGCCAAGCCCAGCGAAGCGCACGAAAGGCGTTCCAAAGAGTTGTTTGACCATATCATGCGGTCGGCGACGAAGCGAACGGACTCCGTGGGCATTGACCTGAGGTCCAAGTCTGGACGACAAGATGCTTTGGACGTTATCATCCCGCACATGGAGGAAAAGGCGGCCGCGAAAAAGGCGCAACAGCGGCTGCTCGCGTCCCCGAGTCCACGAGGGATCCGTGCCTTGTCGTGTTCTTCGGATGAAAATCCTGAGGTAGACCTTGGGGACGACACTGAACTGACAAATATTTTCAACAACAGTCCGAAAGAGACATTGCGCAAGTCCTTCTTTGGCAAAATGCAGCGATTTCCAGGCACGGACGCCAACACGCCCACGTTTTCCGAGAAGGCTGAAAATGGGCGAACGTCGACGCCCCTTCCCGCAAGCAGTTCGGGCGACGATCGGTCGCTGCTGAGTGCAGATCCGGTCGCTCGAACGCTTTCCGAAGAAAAGCCGCGACTTGAAAACCCACTTGGCGGCTTGTCGATTAGAAACCCGTTGTTTTCCGAAAAGGATGGGCCGAAAGCGTTGAGCGCCATGCCAAATACAACGTCGCCGAGGATCACTTCAAGGTACGCCTCTCGTACAAAGGTTTAAATCCTTGTACACGCCAGAAATAAAGGCATTGAACACTGCAAAAAAGTACAGAAGGACTGTACTTTTCGTAATTTAAAAAATTGAATAGAGTATATTTAGTGTACAAATATTTTACTATTATTAATTATCTGTTAAAATTAAAACAATAGTATCTTCCTGTTAGAAGCAACCTCAGCGTCGTTACAACAAGTACGTACGGTATACTATCAATGCTATATCCGTGTATTATTAAACAAGATGAATGTGTGTATGTACCCCCCATCATCGTGAAAAACCTTATTTTTACAACAAAGCAATTCCATTGAAATGGGTAAAAGTACAAACTTCAGTAAGGTGAATATTACATTATACTATGTTATTGTTTGTGGGTTTGTTGGAAGAACTGCCGTAACAGTTCTTGTGTGACCAAAAAATGGAAATCGGCTCCGTAGAACCTCTGGGATCAAATGCCGTAGTGCGAATGGCAATACTCCCCCAGACACGACAGGCCATCGTGACCGCCCATCGTGTGTGTTTCAGGTAAGTATGCCCTGCTGCACGCTTTCGTTGTAGAACAACTAGTGACCTGATCTTTTACTTAGGGTAAGTATCAAATCTATCAATTTCATTTCGGTGGACCTGGGTTAAATTAATTCATTTGGGTTGATTGGGGCTAAACAATCAGGCCGCCCATTTACTTTTACATTGCTTTTACATTGGTACCATAGTTATATAATGGATAGACTATATATTTTAAATAGTATTTAAATAATGTAATATAATGTTCAAATATTTTTATAATAAAATTTCAACAAAAGCATCCTCCATGCTGTGGTATATAGTCCTAGGTCTTATTAATAATGCCGATGATCTTCTCCTCTCCTCTCCTCTGCTGCTTGCAACTTCCACTTCTACTTTCCTACTACTACTTGAAATGAAATGATACATGGCACATGGCATGCATGTTCGTACATCGTATGATTTCTTATCATTGTACCTCATAACTAACTAGCAAGTAAGGTTCTGCTGCTGACTTGGTTTGCTTTACATAATCATTTTTATTTATTTGACGAATGCAGTATTTGTAAATTGTTCAGCCGCCAAGAAACATCTGACCCGACTAACTACCCTTAGGACAAAGTTGGGAGGCGACGATTGTTTTTGTGGCATAGCGGAGGAGGTGTTTGGTCCCAGGGCCTGAATACGTTCGCAGCAGTCGAGGCCCATGTTTACACAGAACAGAGTTGCCCGCGCTCCCGTGCAGCTTAGCGAAGACGAGATAAAGCGTATTCTGGCCAGAAGTAATTCTTATCAAGATAGCAGCGATGAAGATAGTACTAACGAGGAAGGTAGTAAGCAGGTAGAATCGCCCCCCAGTGCTCCGGCCGTGCCTGCGCGGCCGAGGCCAGGAAGGTTCTCCCAAGCCGGTGGTAGAGATCGGCTTAACTCTAAGTCTTTGTCCCCGAGTAGATCCCCGCTGATGCTTAGTGTCCCGCGGATCGGAGAGCCCGATCACTTGTCGCATCTATCGCTGGAATCGTCTGTTGAAACGCCGCACTTGACTGTTGAATCGGCAGTCAAGTCGGACCGAGGTGTAACCAAGCGAAAGTCGTTCACCGCAGGAGTCCAGCGTCAGAGTGCGGCCTCGAGGCCTTCTCTGCCCCTCGGTAGCCCTGCGAGGAGCGGGTCTGTCAGCCCTTTCCTATCCCATGTACAGCCTGGAAAGATTCTTCGGCAAGGCTCTTATACCGAGCTCACTCTGTTGGAGCGTGCAGACGATAGTTCGCCGCCGTTCGTCATGAAACGACTGAAGGGAAAGGTAAGCGGTACGATCGAGCACGATCGACAGCTTCGTGCGGCTGCCGAAACCATGGAAGTAGAAGTTCGAATATTGCACTTGCTGGCGCGCGCCCCAAACATATGCCACTTGCAGAAAGAGTATACGGACAATGTAGGGCGCCGCTGCTTGGTTCTTGAGCATGCGGACGGGGGCAGTATGACGGAGTGGATTGCGAAAAACGGAGGGTTCGAAGAAGCTCTGTCTCGTGTCTTCATCGCCCAGATAGTCATTGGGCTTCAGTTTTTGCATTTAAAAGGCATAGCGCACCGTGACTTGAAGCCTGATAACTTGCTGATGAAGGGCAGCAAGGGGGTGCTTATCGCTGACTTTGGTCTTGCGGTAGATAAAGTAAATGCGCACAAGGGGGCGCCAGGATCGAGCGCGTGCGGCTCCCTGGAGTACATGCCCCCAGAAGTAGCAAGGGGCTGCGAACACGGGTACTCCGTAGACTGCTGGAGCCTTGGAGTTTTAGTTTACGAGATGCTGATGGGTGAAAAACTCTTTTCTGGTAATTCGAATGTCTTGACTCCAGTGCAGCTGTTAGTCAAAGTGCAGCGAGGCGAGTACTCTCTGCGCAGCGCAAAGACACGGCTATCTAAAAGCGCAATTGACATGCTGTGCCACCTGCTGCAAAGCGACCCACTGAATCGCCTCTCGGCTCAAGGACTTGAAAATGCCGCTTTTTTCCATGGCATTAGTTTTTCTTCGCTCCGCAAATCTGGGACTCCTGAAGACGAAATTTCCGAGGAAAACACTTTTGAAGAGGTTGAATTGACTGCTAAAGCTAATATTTACGAGTACAACATCTATCAGACCCCCGCGACGGTGGATGACGATGATGAGGAAACAGAGGGGCCCATATCGTTTTGAGCGTTTCGTTTCGCAGCCTGGGGATCACATGTTTTGATGAAGTGCCTTTGCGTGAGTGTGAAAGAATTCGTTTTTTTAAAGAGAGGGGAAGAGGAAAATTATTTGTTCCAGAGGTAGTTTAGTTTGTCTGGAAAAGAGAGGTAAATATTAAAAAGTAATCTTTGTTTCAAGAGTTCGTAAAAATTTGTGAGGTGTGAGGATTACGATTAAAAAATGATTTTACGACTCTCTACCAAAGAAATTAAATCAAAATTATGGCTGTGAATTTATTAGAAAAGTAACAAATTAAAAATTATCTAACCGAGTAAAGTTATTATACCCCACAAGAAGAAATTAAAAAACAACTCTTGTCGAACCTCAAAACTCATAAGACCACCATTGCTGTTCATATCGGTTTTGTCCCGGCGTAATGTTTGCATTCTTGTTTTGTCGTTTGGTCTCTTTGGTTTTCGAGATCAGTTCTGACTTATAAAATATTTGTTGATCCTGTCGTATCGAAAACCATTGCGTCAGGTTCGACGGATCAAAATCGGGTACCCACATCACACTACGCAAAGTATCATTTATATTTTTCTCGTACAGTTTCTTAAAATTGATTTGATCAAACCATGAAACGTTTTGGACATCGCTAACACTTTGAGACCCTAAGCGCGTGGATGGATTTGTATTAAGAAGTCTCTCCAATAACAGTTTCGCTGCTTTTCCTGGAACTTGTGACGTCTGCTCTTTTGAAAATCCTATCAATATCCGTGCAAAGACGTCTTTATTGGTGCATTCCCCTGTGCTTGAAAAGGGGGTATGCCCGACTAACATTTCATAAATTAGAATTCCAAAATGCCACAGGTCCGTGCAACAGTCCTGGCCCATTCCAAAAATCTGTTCTGGTGCCATGTATTCCACAGTTCCAAAAATTGTTTTCGTTTTCGTGTTCCCTGCTAGTTTCTTCGCGAACTGAAAATTTGAGATTTTCACAAACCCGTACTTGTCTATCAGCAAATTTTCAGGACATATGCTCCGGCAAAGTATGTTTCGAAGCCGAAGGTCTCCCATGGCGAGCAATATGCATCCTGCGTATATTGTTGCCAGTGATGGATTTAATCGATTCATCCCATTTTTAGCCCGTGACATAAGCCCAAGCACATCGCCACCCGGCAACCATTCTTCAACAAAATGTACACAAGCGTGATCTTGGTATGTCTTCAATAAATTTATGATGAAGGGGTGGTGGAGTTCCAGCAATAAGCGACGCTCGCTTCTGACGAGATCCGTTTTGTCGTAGCGTTCCATCTCCCGTTTTATGTAAGTCCGTTGCATCAGCAGGGCGCGGGTGTCCGTGTGCTCGACAATGTGAGCTCTGCATAAGGGGCGAGCAAACAAGGTTCCGACTATCCTCAGGTCGCAATTTTTTATTTTTTTCAACGTAACAGACGTTTTGTCGTTCCTCCGGGCATTCATAATTTTCTGAAAATAATCACCTTGCGACAGGTACTTCCGAAAATTGTGTCGGTCTAGCACATAACACGCTACTCTTCCTTTTGCCGCCACGGTTGCCTTAGACAAAGTGCCTTCGGGCCCCAGCAATGCCATTTCACCAAAGACATCGTTTACTGTCAACTCTCCCAGGTACGTTTCGCTTGAGTACGTTAATCTGACTTTGTTTTTTGTGGAACGCAGCTTGTTCGAATAGCCTTGCTTCCCCGTCTTCCTTTGCTGTGACACGCGACACGTTCCCTCCTTGACAATGTAGAAGAATTTCGGCTCGTCCCCCTCCGTGATGATTTTTTTCCCATTTTCAAACGATACGACTTTGAATTCCTTTTTAACAATATCTCCATTGGACCCTAAGTTCTTGAACACAGCGTGGGTGTCTAGCTGCAATTTCGTCAACTTTTTCCGAAGCTCCTGAAACAAAAATTCCGGGAGGTTTAGAAAATCCAGTCGTTCTAAAACCAGAAGAGTGGTAAACGTCTCCCCTATGTGAACGTCTTTCGATATTGGCTCCCCGTACAAGAACGACCTGTCTCCAAAGTACGTTCCGGCGCCTAGGCGGATTGGCTTCATGCCGTCACCGGTGATGACTACTGAACCTTTGACAACAATGTAAAATGCCTTTGGTTGAGATCCCATTTGCAGCAAAAGATCCCCTTTTCTCCGCTTCTCGTAGTGGCATTTCTTTATCACGCCTGTCAATTCAGTTGAATTCAGCTTTGAAAACGGATCTATTGACAAGAGAATTTTGCGTGCGTCAGAGAGAAGACGCTTTGTGTTCAAAGAAAGGTGTTCCTGAAAGTCGTTACAGTGCAGCCTGTATATTGCGCACGGAGTCAAACACTGTGCACTAGCAGTGCGAGGTTTTTGCGGGATAATTATCCCAAGCTCGCCGAACGCATCGCCTTCGGCAAGCTCTTTCAAAAGGTATATTTCCTCACTGTAGAGCCTTAATCTACCCTTTTTCACGACGTAAAAGTAGTCCCCAGGCTCCCCTTCCTGCAGTACTAAAGTGCCCTGGGGAAAAGATACTCGCTCAAAGTGGCGAACAATGTCTCCCAACTCGTCGGCAATAAATGAGCTGAACAGACTAGACTCCATTAAAATATTGATCAGGTACTTATGGTCCTTGTTAATCGTCGGCTCGCCGCTTGAATCTGAAACGTTCCGTGCAGCTACGCTTTTACCAAAGGAAGAAAAATACTTGAGCCGATTGCCAATTGACAAGCTATGGAAACTTTTCAGCACCTCCTTTATCGATTGGTTCGAAGCGTCTTTGCCCATCCGCCGGAGAACATCCCCATTTTCATTCCGTTGGCGCTCCAACGCGATGTTTT
>JACLAC010011918.1_pt1 | contig 14496 bp, 19 predicted proteins | sample 8027881 | NCBI WGS metagenome assembly JACLAC01 (sample SAMN15725517, study PRJNA655200) | protist metagenome | isolation source: fluorescence activated cell sorting (FACS) single amplified genomes of... | place: Spain: Blaines Bay Microbial Observatory, Mediterranean Sea | collected 2016-01-19 | reverse complement strand
TACTATCGTCAAATTCGTCGTATGAAGAATTGGAGTCAAATGTAAAAAGTGTGATTTCATGATCATGTATCATGCTTTTGCTTTAGTGTTACTATACAGATTATATACCGTGATGAAGTTGAGAAATTGATAGCACGCATGTGGCACAAACGTAAATATAGTTCTGAAGATTGACCACATGGACATTGACTTTTTGCTTTCGATTGAAAGATGCTTTGTGTTAGGTTTCCGGTTTACTCTTAACCTTAGTTTAGCTGGGGAAGGAGCAGAATGCTTTTGTTTTGCTCAAGCTCAATCTCAATAGCAGCACCTTTTTTCCCTCAGCACTGACATTCGGATACTGATGCTAGCATTACCTTCAAATTCAATACCAACTCAATCAATATACCAGTAGTACGCTGAAGCACCATAGTCATAAAGCACGACTATATAGAGTGTAGCTAGTGTAGTTAGTTTACGTTTACTTTAATTAGTGCATAAACTTCATCAACAGCACCGAGGAGACCAGTGACAGCATAATAAACATCAGAATGGCCGCCGGATTTTTCGACGTTTCAAAGTTCATTGCGTCTCGCCAGGGACAAGCGGTAGCGGATCAGCTGCAGGGTTCCGAATTTGCACAAGGAAGTCCCGATGCGGCGCAGCCGACGCCATCCCCATCGCCATCACCTCCGACCGGTGACGACGGCGGAGGTGGTGAGTTCATCTTCGATCCTAAAACAGGCAAGCTGGTCTCTGCGGCGCCGTCGCCCGACACTGCCGGTGCAGGTGCTACAGCGGAGGCTTCTTCGTCGTCGAGCAGCGCCGCGGTCGCAAATGGCAACGGCTGAGTTAACCCACTGGCACACCTGAAAGATGACGACGAGGAAGAAGACGACGATGATGAGAGCGAAGCTCTCTCCGACGACTTTGTAGCTGCTGACCAGATGTCGACGCCAGAGTTAATTTTGTAGTAGCAACAAAGCTGGAAACACGGGCTTCAATGACCAGTGGGTCGTTTAAAATGAGGTCATGGCGTTCTACTACAACACCACTACTTAGTGAAAAGAAGATGTACGCGTGGAACGCCCAGCAAGATGCGACGTACGAGTGGAAGGGCTTAGGAAAGATGGAGTTCCTGAGCTGAGGGAAGCGAGCGGGAACTGGTTCGGCGGTGGTGGTTGGTGAGGGAGAAGGCGGAGGTTGAGCGAATAGTGGTGCGAATGGAAGTAGCAGCAGCAGCAGCAGCAGTTCATCTTCGTCGTCGTCCGCACAGGCTGCAGGTGCACCAGCTGCATCGCCTACTGCGCAGGCGCTCCTGTACGTGACCGTGATCCCGCCAGAGGTGCTTTATCCAATCACGGAGGCCTCGACGCGCCATCTCACGCTGCCGGCACACGTTGCAGATAAAGTGCTGACCAATCGACCTGAGCAGATCCTGGGGCAGATGAAGTACACGTGCGGAGCGCAAAAGGTTTACGTGTTGCTACAGGACGTGAAGGACTCGTCAAAGCAGAAGCAACATGTAGTCCAAGAGAAGACGATCGTAGGCGTGGGCACCAACAAGCAGCTCACCGATTTGCAGAATCTGGTGGAGGCTGCGCTTCTTGCGTAGGACTCGCGCTTCAAAATCGACGACTGGAAAAAGAAGCAGACGTTCGCTCACGTGGACCGCATTCGACAGGAGCACGCACAGAACAGTATTGCTCTTGCGCAGGGCAGCCCGGACAGTGCGTGGGGAGCGTGCAGCTCTTCTTCGAGTAGTAGTGCATCGCCAAACAGCGTTGGCGCGTCGCCGAATGGGGAGGGCGGCGGTGCATCGAAGTCACCTCCTGCTGACGGCGATGATGAAGATGCTGACGCAGCTGCAACCGCTGCCAAAAACCGCGCGCACGACGCCGTCGTCGCGCGCTGGTAGAGCAAGCACAACCTGCAGCTGGCGCACGTGCGCAAGTTCAAGAAGTTGGATCTGCAGATGCAGTCATACGTCATGCGTAACTTCGCACCCACGTAGTGACACCAAGAATGCGGCTGGCCTGCTGAACAAATACGTGCAGCGGCTGGGCGGCTACCCGCAGGTGTGGCGGCTGGAAACCCTCATCATCGACGGGGACATGGACGAGAACACGGAGAGCTATCTGTTGAACTAGTGACGGCGAGGAGAGCAGAATGGGGTGAGCTGTGGATATGGATGTAGAATTGGATGCCAATGAGCGAGACGGTCCAACTGTCGGCATCGCCGCGGGCGACCCGCGCGTCTTCGGCGACGTGCAGAGTGACCACTGCCGCATCAGCGTGATGGGCGGCATGTGGCTTATTAGCTAGTAGCGAAGACAAGGTCGGTACTGTGGTGGACGGCAAAAAGATCCGCGCGTCGGACGGGCCGGTCTACTTGAGAGATGGAAGTGTTGTGCAGGTGGGCAAGAGCTTGATCTTATGCGAGATGGGCACTCAGGCGAAGATCATGGAGCGGCGGGCGAAGATTGAAGGGAAGATGGCGAAGATGGCGGAGATGGACATGCAAGTGGACGGAGTCAGAGTAGTTGAGGAGTCGTTGGAACTGGGAGGAGGAAGAGTCGTGGGAGACGATGACGATGAGCCACTGGCGAAGAAAGCTAAGGCTAACGCTAATGAGTAGAAGATTGTGGGTTATAGTTATAGATGCGAGAGCGAGACCCTAAAACCAAATCAGAATGTTGTATGAAATATATATAGTTGTAGTAGATGAAAATGTTACCTGTCATCATACAGACGTATCTTGATAAGTTTAAGTACTATCACATATCAGAGTCTGTCAATTGTCTAGAATAGTTCGTCGTTCGTCGTCATTAACAGTCAGTGTGCGGAGAGTACTCGTCAGCGTCATCAACAATCCACCAGCATATTATTTTTAAAACTACGTCGTACTGTATTTCACATCCTTCCACTCTTCCTTCGTCTTCTCTAAAAACAAAACGTCATGTACAGCTATGTAACCGTATTACTCCTCGAACAACCGTCTTTCTTGAGAGGTTTAGTTGGCTTTTCATTTTTACACATCACTCAGAAGTGAGACTGAGACTCTGACTCAGCTTTGTTAAGTTTTTTTTTTTATTCATAATCGATTTTCACACGCGTTCGTAAGCGTAGTCGTACACTCAGTTTGACACATCACGAGATGACTAACAGCGCCCACGTAAGACTCTTAGCGGATCGTGACGAGGCTGACAACAGCGCTCCACAGAGCATACAGCAGAACGAAGCATCTGTAGTCGAACGTGGCTCGAGAACATCGAATATGTTCGTCGAGAATAAACCGCAGAACGAATATGGTGAGGAAGATGATGAAGGTGCTCGCTTACTGCGAGTGTAGGGACCTCATGATTTGGAGTGACGACCATCAGCGACATACGGAACGGCCGGAGCTGATGATGATGAACAAAGCATGAACATGAGTCGTGATTGAAAATATCACATCCATCAGGAGTTTGGTATTCTCGAAAAACGGTTTTGCAAGCTAATATTGTCTGGCGCGGCGTTGGTTCTAGTCGGCTGTGTTGCATACATTTGTTGGCCTGGAGAAAGGTATCGCGACTCACGTGATAAATATCGTGAAGAAAGGGAAAACAGACGAGGACGCGGAAAACTGGACAAAGTAAGGTATCGCGACTCACGTGATAAATATCGTGAAGAAAGGGAGAACAGACGAAGACGCGGAAAACTGGACAAAGTAGACTCCGAACAACGCAACGCACTATAACCTACATCATCGCAGTCTTCCTCCACGTTGCACCACCCTCTCGCACTTCCATCTACGGCGGCTCAATGTGCTGCTCCGATGCCGTGGCCTCATAAGCCAGTCACTGCATCTACACGTGTAAAATCAAGTAGAGTTAGCACGAACGAGCTGCTTGGCACAAAAGAGATCAATCTAATTTTCGTGCGCCATGGTGAATCCGTACACAACGTTCTGCGGAGTAAAGTTGAAAAGTACCTCGAAGTGGTGCCTGGTGGAAACGGCCGGGACGCACCCCTTACTCATAAGGGCGCTTTAGAGGATACGAAGAATTTCGGCAGTATGTTTCAGCACGCAGAGGCCAGGGAATGGCTAGCTGGGACAGTAAACCCGGCATTTCGAGAGTTTGGCTCAGGTTTAGGAGATGGTGATCTCGTAAGACGAAGACTTCCAGGCAATGTCGCGCTTGCGGCAAGCCCGCTTTCTCGCGCCTACTGGACTCTCCTGCTAGGTCTAGTAGATGCGGGCATCGATCTTGGTGATGATGTTGATGTGAGTGATTCGGTTTCGGATGGAATTGCTGAGGGTGTAAATGGTGTACCGAAACGACATCGACACGGCACGAAAGACATCGCGATACTTCCGGGCCTCATGGAGTTTCACGTATCAGCCTTGTAACCTGAAGGGCTAGAGAAAGAGATTAGCAATAACGCTAACCTCGTGAACTCGAAGACGTTTTTGACGAAGGACTCGTTACCGCCTTCGTGACTATAAGTCGTGAGAGAGAAGAAGGAGAAAACCAAGCACAGCGAAAGTGATGCACGTTCTCTGTCGATAGTCCAACATGAGGAGGTGGACGCAGCCAAACTTAAACGCGCTCGTGCGCTTAAGGATTCGTAAAATTTCGTATTCATGGGCGAAGATGAAGAAGCTATTTGCCCTGCGACGAAGCCGCAATCGCAAATTGGAATTGCATAACAATCGACGCTGTGATTGTCGCAACAATTGACACCAGGCGCGCAGGTCCTGTAGGAAGCTGCGGAAAGCACCAACCAAGGTAGTGTCGAACGTGGAGTAGCTGAGTTGTTTATGCTTTCCGATAGGACAGGCGCAAACACAGTGATCGCAGCTGGTCACTCTGATTGGTTCACGTTTTTGGTGGAGCAAAAACTTCAAGACACCGCTTTGGAAAAGTTCATCAAACGAAATTGAAAATGAACCGATGAGAAAGGGCAGACGGAAGACGCTTCTAGTCAGCTAGAGATTCCACAACCGCAAGAAGATCTCGGACTGTTTTTCGCGCGCTATAACTACGAGCTAAAGAAGGGCCACATCGGCCTTGAAAATGGCGGCATTGCGCGAGTGCGCTTGGTGCGCGAGGCGGAAGCGATAGGAGGTAGCGAAAGCGCAAGTGATGAAGGACTGCGGGGCGACACCACACCCACACGAAACGGTAAAACCACACCTGGCACATATCGATATCGCTATCGTTATCGCGCAGTGGAGATAAAAGAGATGTGGCCAGGTAGCTCGCGAGTGCAGCCCACCGCAGAAGAGCTGGCTGAGAGCCAACAGCGCTTCGAACTCGCACTTAAGTAGAAGATTAAAAATGGAGAAAAGGTAGTAGGGGGACCGGAGAAGGGCGTGGTGAAGGATACAGATGAAGTAGGTGGATCAGCGTCGGCGAAGGTAGACGGTGCACGAGCACGTGGAGAAGCGGTAAAAGTGGTTGATGAGAAGCGAGTCCGAGGAGCAGGAGTTACAAGTTTAGAGGTGCAGAAGACGGGGGTGAGCCTGATTGAGCAGAAGCAGAAGGTTAGTACTGTGTTCTTTGGTCCAGGAGCAACTACTTTTGCAGCGGTAGGGGGTGGAGGAGTACGAACTCCAACTCATCTTTGATCAAACGACAATAGGAGATGAGCTGTATCTGCAGTTAAAATGGAGGGACTAAAGGGACTTGCAAATGTGCAAAGTAATGAAGTGCCCAACCCCAAGCTACATATAAGCTCACTAAAAAATATGCCGCCAGGTAGTGTACAGTGGCATTGAAATGATCCGAGTCCTGTGCCCGAAACTCCTGAAGTGGCTGCGAAAAAGGCTAAAATAATGAAAAGCTTCGACAATGTATAGGTTGCTAATAAGTGATAGAATTAGAAGGCACTAGCTCAAAAAGACTGGTCGATACAGGCACTAGCTCAAAAAGACTGGTCTACGGAACTTGGCAGAAAAGAATTTTCGGATCAGATCAGTACACAACATCAGACGCTTCACGATAATCTGTAAAAGCGTGTCTCGAACATTATATACGATGTAGCGGAACCACAAAAAACTGACAAAATACTTCAGTTTTTGGATCACACTGTTATGTGAGATATAGCAGGTAAATCTGATGCGCTCCAAACGAATTTATGAGGGTTTGATAAAACAGTCAGAAATTTATTTGTATAAGTAAGATGATAGCTCGAACGCCTTCTGGTTGTAGAGAAGAGAACTCGCTAAAACCCCTGGATTTATAGCCTTGAAGACATCCTGCAGTGAACTGGTGACCGACATGTACATGAATTGCAAGCACCTTGCAGGGTAAGAGAAGAAAACGAATAAGGATGTAAGGGAGTGAATTCATGGCGCGACTGGGTTATGAGCAAAAATAGTTCTGGGCGATGTCGTGGCGCGTCCTTGAGCGGATAGGTTTTTAAATGAAGCTGTCATATAGCAATGAATCGAGGGAGCATGGAATAGCTTTCTAGCCTCGCCAGCTGCACAAGTGCTTCAACCATTACTTCTGGCGAAGCTAGTGGTCATAACCAATGAGTTGGGGTTAACATCTCCTGGAGATGGAGAAGCACACATCCTTGCGGCGTTGCTGTCAATCAAAGAAGCTGCAGCTATATGCTTTCGCACAGCAACATGTGCTGAGATGATGCAAAAGGTGAATACCATGGAAGGCGCCGACGCCATGGATAAGCATGCTTATGCTGCATTCACGCTGCTAAATTTATTAGTTGACGGATGGGGGCTGCCTATAAAGTTGCCATCGTTGTAAAGTAGTGCTAGAGATAAACTGGTACTGGGGTATTTTTCTCTTTTATAATTTGCTTTCGAACACAACACAGGACGTATGGGTATGGTCTACCTTCATTTTACTAGTCGTATTAGATGAACATATTGTTGTCGAGTAACAGATTATAATCAACCACAACTTGTTATCCTAATACACTATAAATAATAAACATTTTCATTTGCCCACTTTTAGATAGTTTCTAAGATCATTTCATTTGGATTTACATACTCAGTCTCAGCGTCACCTATAAGTACCTTCATAACTTCTACCACGCGACTCGTAAGATGGGCAACTCTTCCTCCTCCGCCGCCGGAGGCGCAGGCATTCCCTCCGTCACTGGCCTCACTACCGTCGATGGACCACGGCCTACCGCCGCGTCGCAGGGCAAGAAGATCTGCTGCGTCTGCAAAGAGACCAAGTCTCCGCGCGACGAGTGCATCGTGCGCAACGGGGAGGACCGGTGTCAGCAGTTTATCGAGGCGCACAACCAGTGCCTGCGGGCGGAGGGGTTCGACGTGAAGTAAGGAGGATGCTAGTTGGGCAGGTGTCGGACTGAGTCTATTGAGCGTTAGAAGTAGCCGGTGCCGGTGATGACTAGGACTACCACGGAGTCTGAGTCAAAAAATATTTTGGGCGGGTATCAATTCAGTTGTACACTAGTAGCTACGCATAACTGTTTGCCTAGGGAAATTTTCTGTAACTAAAACCAACCATCTCACCGTGCCTAGCTCTCTCACGGAGGCACCAACTTGTACACTTCGAGTAGAAAAATATTTGGATGAACTGATAGCGAAACTGCGACAACAGATCACTACTTTGACTTTAACTACTTCTTCAATGTTTAATTGGTATGGTAGCCCTATCTACCTGTCTTCAGGCACTATACTATCTTTTATCTTTTATCACTTTTCAGTATGGGCAGTATCTTGTTCATGGGATTGAAACGCTGGTTCGTTTCTCTGTTTGCTTTCCTCCTGGTAGAGATCGATATCGCACGAGCACACGACAAGCTGCAAGAAATAGCCAAATGTAAAATATGTTATAAGTATAGTGTACTAGAAATAGTTTCAGCAGTGACATTGACATTGATGTGAGAAGAAGTAAAAATAATCCGAGTCTGTTTTTGAACAAAGTCAATTCGCATCAAGATCAAAATAACGATGCCTTCCAACAACGACCACTTCTGGGAGCAGCGGCGGCCACCGCCGCACCTCCGCACGCGTTCCATCTCCGAAACGTTCTCCACACAGTAACAATGTCAGTGACAGCGCGCTAACAGGAGTTGGCCACCAACTGTGGAAACGGAATTGTGAGGATACAGCAGCTATCTCACGAACTGGTATCCTAAAGAGTTCCTGAACATGCAGTATGATGCGGAAGCGAAACTGGGGACGTGGAGACTGGAGAGGCACTTGGTGAGTTAAGTACTAATAATCTCCAATCCTGTTTTAGCTATGCGTTTTTTTTATTTTTCTTCGAATGTAGCGTGTTGATACAACCGTAAATACTGTCAATAGCTGGCACAAACACACCACTCTACACACCACAGCAGGCGCGCATCCATACACACATACATATATATATATATATCAGAGGAGGACGAACAAGTGCACCGAACGAGTAGAGGTAGCCAAAGAAGGGGAAGAAAGAACATCACACTGCCACCAAGTTTCCAATAACACACCAGATAATAACATTATCTCTCAAAAAAAAAAAAAACTTATATTTCTGCGTTTCTATATTTCTACAACATCGAGCGACCGATAATCGTACCCATACCCTTGCTTTAATTAAAATTCTCTGTTCATTGATTCAACATCGACACCTCTCCAGTCCGAAAAGTCCCGCGAAGTACCATTCGCGCGGCGCGACATCACCTCAGACGTGGACGCACGACACGCTCAGATGGCTATCAAAAGCGAGGTGGCGCGGCTGCGCATGCGTGGTATGTCACTGGACTGAGCCAAGAAGGCTGCGTGAGGGAAGTTTATTCCGGAACGTGCTGAGGGCATCCGCATGTTCCCGAACCATCCGAGTCTTTTGCACGCGGCGCCGCATGTGATTTTTCCGCATGATGCGGGACGAGGGCTGAAAGAACTCGATATGAACCTGGACCGGCTGACTGGCGGCGGGCTGGAGGCATTGGCAAGATGAGCGAGGGCGGAAGATGCTGCGCAGAAGGCGATGACGAGCGCGCGATCGGCTCGATCATCTGGGTCTGGGGCTGGCTCTGTATCGTCTCTGCGGTCACGGTCATCTACTTCGTCGGCGCGACCAGCGACAGCGCATGCGGGCTCGCGCTCGTCACGCGCACGACCACAGCAGCAACTGCACTCAGCCCGCTCTGCGTTGGAATTGCAATCCGCCGCCGTAGAGACCGCGAAGGAAAGCGCAAGACTGCGAACACTGGCGCAACGCGCGGCAGGAAGTGACCCTAAGGCAGCTCTGATTCCGATGACGGGCTGGGTGAACCCAAATACGGCTAAGGATTACGTGCAATTTGACGATGATGTCAAACGGACGCGGTCGTACAGTCAGCAGTACTTTCCAAAGGTCGGGAGTTTGGAGTACATCCAACAATATCCGCAGCGGGTGATTCCGCACGAATTCACGGCGAGGGGGAGCGCGCATTACCCGGACATCGCGACTTAAGGAGTGGAGTTGAAGGCTTGATGTATTGCTGATTAAGAGCGGCAGCGTGGGTAGTTCCAAAAAAGCAAAAGCTTTAGGTGTTACTGTTATACTTAGTTATTTTTTCACCATCCAACACCAGCAAAAGGTTTGGATAATTATTGGGCGCGTTCGTTGATAGACGAGGCTTGTGTGTGTGTGTATTTGCTAGTCGTAGATAGCAACTCAGTTGCAGCAAGCGGTACAAGTATCTAGTTGTTGAAGGATGGCTACGACGTGAAGCAATTGACGCTGTTTAGTTTTGTGAATGTGAACTGAAGTGTGTGTTTGTGTACGAGTGCGAGTACTGTTCAGTTTGTGATCTTATCACCAAGTCATAGAATTATAATACGTTCCGTTAACTATCTGAAAGTGAAAGATGTCAACCTTCGCATTCGATTAAACGTATTTATCAAGTAAATGGGCTGAGTATGTCCTCCTGATAGGGAAGATGATAATTGCTATTGCTAACTGTAACTTTTACAACTACTTTGATCCATAACACCATCTCTTATGAGTTATGCCACTCAAAAAAAATCTTTAACCACCTTTAACTACATATCTTACACCCGATTGTTAGACCACGGCCCCTCGCTTTCGCACCATTAAGTAGGTAGAAGACTCTAGTAGTTTCCGTAGTAGGTGATCTAAGTATTAGCAGATCTCTAGCTGTACTTAGCAAAGCAAGCCACTGCGCGATAACACGAACAATTGTCAGGGCGTGATCCGAGTCATTGCGGTATACGACAATTTTGTAGGTAGTGAGATACACCATACATCTCAAATGAACCGCACTAATTCTATTCTCAAGTGAGTCTCTTAGTGTAGCAAACAATATCTATAAGAATCTAATGGGAACTATGATATGTGAGTAGGGCGTAAAACTTATAGCCGACGTTTACGTACAATAAGTAAACTATCACTATGTGTATGTGAGGATCAGTAGTAGTAGTACAACATTGACATTCAACATGAACATACGAGGAACACAAGTAATTTAAATTTTGTAGATCGATAAATTTTGCAGTCTATAATCAAAACTAGAAACCCGCTCTAAGTGATCATATCAGTCTCTGTTTCAGTATAACTACAAGACAAGTAAGCATATAAAAAGCCTTCAAAATGCCTCATCCATCCGTCGGTCCGTACCGCCGTTCGCACGAAGGCGTCGGTGGTTTCAAGCGCGAGTCTACCGCGCCCACAGATCCGCAAGCAGCCGCCGATGATGGCTCGCCTCGCAAGAAGACAAAGTACATCAGCGGCTCTGGCAGCAGCTAAGGTATTTCGGGCCGCATCTCCGGTGGGGGACTGTCGCACCAAAGCGCAAACTCGGCTCCCGGGGGTCATGGCAATGCCTCTGCTAACAGCAATGTTGGCACTGGGCGCGTTTCGTCCGGTGGTAGTGGTAGTCAGCACCCGCCGTCCTCTTCGTCGTCTGGTCCGCCGCCGCGACCTGGCCTGCTGAGTGGTTCGGGTCTTGGCCAGAACAAGATCACGGTGGTGAAGACTGGCGCAAACACTGCGAGTGTGAACGGGCGTAACATTCAGTTCAAGAGCGTGAGCCACGCGCTGGGTGGCGCGAACAATCAGAATCAGCAAGAGCAACTAAACACGAACATGCGTCCGGCTGCCACGTTCCAGCAGCAGCAGCAGCACGTTACGGGAACGCCGGGCGGATTGGGAGTGCGCCGCTCGCAGTCGCACCAGACGTCCGGACAGCACGTGCACACGCCGCAGCAGATGAAGTCGGGTTCTGTAGCCATGGGTGTCGGGCAGAGTAATTCGCTGACCAATCGTGCTAAGGCGGCGATCTCCGCGCTTGCGCCGAGTATGATGCAACAGTCGCCTTCGCAAGCGCCAATCGGTGGAAACCCAAACGTCGTCAAGTCGTCGAGTAGCTCTACTTCGCAGGGATCTAGTGTGTCTGGCTCAGCTCCACTTTTGAGACCGGCCGCAATCGTCAACGACATGCCTAAGGTTCCGGTGATGAACACCAACAGCAACACGCGTGTAGTCAATATCAACAAGCAGTTTTCGAACGGCCAGAACGTGCAAAACGTGAACACAAACGGCCAGATGCAGCAGGTGCCCTTCCTCGACCACAGTATGAAGCCCGTGAGCACCAACGCCGGCTCCAACAGCCGCAACATGTCGCCTGCTGAGCTCAAGTGAAACCACGACCTGATGGACGGGCTGCTGCACCGCATCAAGATTCCGGAACGACTGCACAAGAACACGCTCATTCTTTTGGATTGGGATGACACAGTGTTTGCGACGCGCATCTACAAGAACAACCAGAAGACGATTCCAAACACGTTGGCCGGACCGAGCCGCAAGCAGTTTGGCGACGCGATCCTGAAGTTTTTGTAGTGAGCTGCGGACTAAGGGAACCGTGGTCATCATCACCGCGAGTAAGAGCGGCTGGTACGATGAAACCAGGAACTACCTGTTCCACACTGCGACGGGCTACTCCCTGGCAGAGCTGCGCCAGGTGGCCGGGCTCTTCCAGACCTTTCCGGTGTTCGAGCGCACAGGCATGAGTATAAGCGGCGAAGACTTCAAGATCTACCTGTTTGACAAGATGATCGCGAAGTCCGGCGACGACCTGATCAAGTTCGGCGGCGACGCGAACGTGGCCAAGACGTGGAACGGCGCGGTCGGTGGGACGCCGCCGCCGCTCACCGTGGTGATTCTGGGCGACGGCGCACCGGAGAAGAAGGCGTACCACGCGCTGCTGATGAACTACCGCAACTACCTGCAGAACGCGCGGGACGCAGCGGCGCGGCGCGGTCTGCTCAACTACCCGCAGAACGGTAGTAAGGGAGGTGATATCAGCGTCGCCGCCGACACGGCCGCGCTGCAGGCGGTGGGCGCGCGCTCCTACATCTTCAAGGGTATCTACGGAAAAAAGGACCCACCCCTCGCTGTGCTGATGGACCAGTTCGACGCCACCCTTGGCACGATCGACCGCGTGTGCGATACTGCAAGTTTCCCGCACTCGTTCTACTTCGACCACCAGCACGGCGCGAACAGCTTCGAGCAAGATTTGACCGCGCAGCTGAGCGGGGCGGCGGCCTTTTTTGCCTCCGGTGCTGGTCAGATTCAGTTGCACGGCAAGGACCTCGCGAATGCGAAGTCGCCCAACGCAGACACGGTGTACGAGAGCTGCACGAGCCAGCAGCAGCAGCAGCTGGCGTATTCGTATTCCGCTTCCGCGGCGCAGGCGGGTTCTGGCGCAGGGCCGGAGTCGGCTGACGCGCAGATGGGAGGCTAAGCATAACCTGTGAAAAATAAACCGAGTCGTTTAAGAAGTGGCAGACATCGACGTCGGAGATTTAGTTGTATGAACTTTTACACTGTACTAGATGAAGAAATATTTTGTTTTGTTCAAGTTCTAAAATATGATATCGACGTACTAGGAGCATAAATGTAAGTTTAGCGAAGATCAATGAAGTTCTGTTGAGATGTAGTCGTATTGTCTGTGAGTGAAGAAGCAATTCCAAAAATTTGGATGTTGATAGCTGAAGAAAAAATTTAGTTCAAGTTCTACCAACTCCAACGTTGTACTATCAGCCAAACGTTCTTCTAAATTGTAGTAAAAGTGGGGATCGAAATATATGTCGAGTTCTTAATAGTGAAAGTCAAGCTCAAGGTGCGTCGTCAGTAGCCACAAGCATTGCTACTACCAATTCGTTCTAACACACCGCCGTAGAGAAAGACGTACGAGATGTCGATAGACACAGTAGTTACTCATTGTAAAACAATTGCAAGTTCTTAGAAGAAGAGTAGAGTGATAACTTTTTCAATACTATGTCACCACGATTGCAAATGAAACCACACAAGCCATCAGTTTTGTTAGTGAGACTTTAGGGGCTGGTTTTCTAAATAGAATTTTGTCTGCGAGGCGGACGCGGAGGACGAGGAGAGACTCAATATGGTCGCGAAACCAACGAGGCTAGCTAGGAGAGCCAGAAAGGCGAAGACGAGGAGAAACGGAATAATGCGAATGCAAATTGAAATTGCTCATGATCACTTGAATCGTCTTGCTCTTGTTGTAATCGTTCGTATGTTTGTCATACCTACGTACGTACGTGCGTTCATTCGGGGAATATCCGCGTCAAGTACGGTACAATAAAGTAGCTTGGGAAGGAACACACTCACTAACACTGTCAGCATATGCATACTCCTACCATAGATATAGGGGTTCAAGCCGAAGCCATTTACATTCGGTGCTCATTGCATATGCGTATGCTATTTTCGACGACTATTTAAATCAACATCTACACTTACACCAATAACACACAATTCGCAACGGGAATATTACTTAGAGTTAGAATCGTTGTGCAAAGTTGCAATTGCTAAGTAGCAGTAACAAACTACATCTCTCAAAATGCGTGAACTCGTCCACATCCAGGGAGGTCAGTGCGGTAACCAGATCGGTGCCAAGTTCTGGGAAGTCATTGCCGACGAGCACGGCATTGACCCTACTGGTACTTACCACGGTGACTCCGACCTGCAGCTGGAGCGCATCAACGTGTACTTCAACGAAGCCACCGGTGGTCGCTATGTGCCGCGCGCTATCCTGATGGACCTGGAACCGGGTACCATGGACTCCGTGCGTGCTGGTCCGTTCGGTCAGCTGTTCCGCCCGGATAACTTCGTGTTCGGTCAGTCCGGTGCCGGTAACAACTGGGCCAAGGGTCACTACACCGAAGGTGCTGAACTGATCGACTCCGTCCTGGACGTCGTGCGCAAGGAAGCTGAAGGCTGCGACTGCCTGCAGGGCTTCCAGCTGGTTCACTCCCTGGGTGGTGGTACCGGTTCCGGTATGGGTACGCTTTTGATCTCCAAGGTTCGTGAAGAATACCCGGATCGTGTTATGGAGACCTTCTCTATCATTCCGTCCCCGAAGGTGTCCGATACCGTCGTCGAACCGTACAACGCCGTGCTGTCTTTCCACCAGCTGGTGGAAAACGCCGACGAAGTCATGATGATGGACAACGAAGCTCTGTACGACATCTGCTTCCGTACTCTGAAGCTGACCACCCCGACGTACGGTGACCTGAACCAC
>JACLAC010001961.1_pt1 | contig 14501 bp, 16 predicted proteins | sample 8027881 | NCBI WGS metagenome assembly JACLAC01 (sample SAMN15725517, study PRJNA655200) | protist metagenome | isolation source: fluorescence activated cell sorting (FACS) single amplified genomes of... | place: Spain: Blaines Bay Microbial Observatory, Mediterranean Sea | collected 2016-01-19 | reverse complement strand
GAATTGATTTCCTCAATTTCATTACGGATGAAATATATTGAAAAATAATTTTATATTATCTGATTGCTGTTACTTAGAATAGCAATTTTAGTCTGTAGAGTCCGATGCTATTGATGGTTTTTCAATTTATCTAAAGACTGTTTTTTGTATAGTTGTCCACAATTCGTCAAAAATTAAACTTTCTCGCCAAATCTGCTGTAGGGCCTCCTCATCATTTCTCCCATAGAATTCTATGCCTAGCAGAGTCTCTGCTTCTGCTTCAAAGTCTGAATCTTTACCACCCTGTTCTCCAGTAGATTCTCACTCCACTTCAGTCTGAGATTATGAATCCTGACAAAATTCCTTCTCCGTTGCTTGTAGTCCACCGAATCCCGATGAAGTTCGATTTCCTTGCTGGAAAGAATTGCCTCCAGAGTCTGATCAATCCTTGATTCGTACTCCTTGAGGTTCTGCTGCAGAGTACTCTTGAGATTCTTTTTTCTGGTGCGTTGGTGCTTAAGACTCTCCTGAACTGACTCCTCAGAGAATTCATTTGTGCCCGGATGAACATGACGGGAGTGCAGAATGGATTTCCTGATTTCAATTCTTAGGATCTCCTTGATGTCTGCTATCGTCAGTGAACGCATACCTGACCTGATTTCATTGAAAATGTTTTCCAGAGTGTTGGAGAGACTTCGACAGAGTCTTTTTGATTGTGAAGGAATACCAGACTGCAGAGAAATTCTGAGCCAAGCAATCTGGTATATACTGAGGTATCTGGCAAAGAGCTCTGTTTTAAAGACTCTCCCCTCAAACACACCAAAATCTTTATCGACTTCTGCGATCAGGTCGGCTTGGATGAACTCCCAGTCCGCTCGAAGCCTCTCAAGCAACGTAAGATCAACTGATGACTTGGAATCCAAGATGGATCTACTTTCCTAACAGGTTTCTGCTCTTGCTGCCTTGACTCTGGTAGGAATTTCTGCCGGAAAAGACGGGCTGTTATCGAAGGGAGGAATTCTCTCAGGATTATTCACTTAGGGCTTAGAGGAAGAGATGGAGTCAAAATTGACTACCACCTCCCCTACTAAATCTGCACCCAGAAATCCAATCTATAGGGATTCGAAGGAACCTGAGAACAATCTCACTCCCTTCATGAATGCTTACGTGGAGAGTATTTGAAGGTTTAAATGAGGTTACGTGTCTGACTTATCATCACAAGGATTACTCTTTTATCACCCAATTGCCCTCCTGTTTAATGCGAGGAACACATCGAAAGTCGTTGCTTCAACATGAACCTCTGCGTAAGGTCTGACTTTCAATACGGACACTTCAGTAGGGTTTGGGACTTTGGGTCTGAAACCCTTTTTTGCTGGATGTTGAGTAATGCTTGCCACTTCTACCTCCTTTCCATTATGTGGATTTCAAAATTAACGAAACCTCATTGATCATGCCTATTTTTATGCAAAATGAAACACTAATTTTACACCCACATAAATAGTCCTGCCTGGTGCTGAATACCTCGGGATTATTACCCTTCTTTCCTCACTACTTCACCAATAATTCCTAGGTCTTCTTCACGAAAAGAGATTCTGCGTAAAAATTATCAAAAGATCCTATAAAATATATCTTTCTAGTATCTGATTTAATTGATTAAAATAATTTATTATCTTAGTGTGATTTTAAACAGAACTCAGTGATCTCACTTCTCTCTCTTCCAGTCCATTCTCAGACCTCCAAAGTCCACACTGGGGTACACCACCTTAGAAATCTCCTGAAGTAGTTGCTCTGCATCATAGTGATTCCCTCCATAGTGTTTCATCGTGAATTCCTTCTCATGACCGACCAGAGTCTTGATCACATTCTCATCCACTCCCTTGCGATAGAGATTGTGAATTAGAGTGTGCCTTGTGCAGTAGAGAACCTTGACCATCTGCTTCCAGACCCCTACCTCCTTCAGGTATTTCTCATTGAAGAATCTTGAGACTTCTTTTCCATACTTGCCTCTGACCATCTTCAGTTCCCAGAAGAATCTCTCTTTCTTTTGATTCCTTAGTCTTTGAATGTAATCCAGAATTCCCAGTTCAATCAGTTTGGGATGAACAGGAACTCTGCGAATGCTGTTTCTGGTCTCCACTCTGGTTTCTTCTGTTTCCTGCACCTGAATCATCCAGACACCACCATCAACCTGCTGAAAGTCCTCCAGTCTGAGTTGAGTCATTTCGTTTGTTCTTAGACCTGAGAAGATGCCCAGTAAAAAGATCCAGTAGTATGCTTCTCGATTGGAGATTGGTTTCTTGGTGACTGAAGAGATGCCGTGGATGGTTGAGTTGAGATAGGTCTGTGGATTCAGGATTTTCTGAAGGTCTTGCTCATTAAAGTTTTCTCTCTCAACTGCTCATCATTCAGACGAGAATCAATTAGTAATGATTAGATTAATGACTATTCCAGAATCAATTTGGGGAAATTAGAAAAGTTTAGTAAAAAACCAGTCTTAGTTATTATAATAAATTACTGAAATCATAAAGAAAAATTTAATTTTAGTGCCGACGAGAGGAATCAAAAAAGTCTATTTTAAGGAGAATAATTTTTTAGAGACATATACTAGCCAACAAACTAGTTTGACTGCAACCTCATTTCTGGTGGAATTTATTCACTACGTTTTCATAAAAAGTATGATAGTAAGTCTTAAAGTAGCAGAACTGAATTCAAATGAAATGGCTGTGTGCGGGACAGAATAGCAGTGCTCAGAAACAGAAAGTGGGCAACTCTCTGAACCAAGGGACCTTTAGGGCTAAGACAGTAATGGAGAAAAATGTATCGGAACTGCCACTTTCAGTTCAATGAATTCAACATCTCTTCATAGTCCAACTCTTTCTTCTCATTCCCAACTAACTTCACCTTCAATTCAAGTGCTCTCAGGACATACGACCAGTTGCCCAGAGAGATATTGATCCAAAGGAATTAATCAACTAAATCTTCACGGTTGTCTGGATCTTTCTCGATCGCTTCCAGAGGTGGTATTCCACGATAGTGCTCGAAGATTTTCAGATGTTTAGCTAGTTGATTCAATGCCCTCAGTGATGTCTGATAGTCATCGGCCTTCGGTGCTCTATCTTTCAGTTCAATGTACTTTTATATGGTCGAATCTACCCGCATCTGCAATTTCTCCCTACAGGCATTCTGAGCATCCTCAAGGGTATGTTTATCCTTGGAATTTCTGAGTAGTCCATAAGCCATTTCAGCCGGATACTTGTTCTTGTAGCCTGCCCGGAGAACAGACTGTGAACCATTACCGTCCACCTGGTATTCTTTGATAAACCGCTGCTGCTTAAAGGTAAGGTTCCGGGATGCGTTCACTGGAATTCTCCTCGATAGAAAATTGGGCTCGGGTAAAATCGATTGGAGGAGGTAAAAATTGAAATTGTAGGGGTATTTGGTCTTGTCCACGGGTTGAATTTGCTATAAACCTCTAAAGTACGAAAAATAGAAAATTTTTCAGTCATTATGATAATTAACTTAATTATACCACAAATTAAATAGAGTCTGAAGCTAAGCACATAGAGTACTAGCGCTCGAACCTGACGAGATTCTTGTAGTGACCTGTAACGGTGTAAAAAGGTTGGATGAAGAGAGAATTTTGGCTAATAAACCATAACTTGACTAAAATTTCTTTTTAAAATGGTGGGAAATTTACCTAACCATAGATAACCAAATTGTTTTGGTGAAAAGTTAACTAGAAATCTAAATTTGGGAATGAAAAAGGAGTGCCTATGAATATATAAAAATTGATCTAAATGATAATTCAATACAACTCAGCTAATGAGGTAAAATGAACTCTCTAAAGAAGTTTGCAAAGATCTCGTTCTTGATTTCAGTATCTCTATTATTGTCAAGTGCTGTCTTCGCCAAAAAGACAATAGAGTTTATACAATGGTGGGAGCCAGAGCTACCAAAAGGAAGTTTTAGGGCCATCATGGATGACTTTGAAAAGGCGAATCCTGATATCGAAGTTAAACTTATTAGTGGGCCTTATCCTAATATTAAAGACCAGATAATTGTAGGTGCAGCGACAGGAACACTGAGTGATGTCGTAGGACTCGATGGAGCTTGGGTAAATGACCTGGCTAAGCAAGGGGCAATAACTGATATGAATCCATTGATGAGTCAGGGAACTCTGGATACAAAAGAAATTGCTGCAATCATAAAGTTGGACGGTGGGAGTTACATGTTCCCAGTGGCATCGTTCATATATCCAATATTTGTGAATTTGGATATGATGAATGAAGCGGGTTTACGAGGAATGCCTAGAACAAGAGGAGAATTCTTCGAAGCTGCAAAAAAGCTGACCGATAAGTCAAAGAATCAGTATGGCTGGGTATTACCGTTATCATTAGAAACTCCGTGGGGTGTTCAAAATGACGTAATGTCGTGGGTTTGGGCATCAGGGGGTAATATGATGAAAGATGGGAAGCCAGATCTACAGAATAAAGACGTAGTTGAAGTACTTAAATTTGTTAATGAAATGCACAAAGCAGGAGTAATTTCACCGGGAACATTATCCAAAAAGGAGCAGGATAAAGTCGAAGAATTTGTCAATGAGCGAGTCGGTATGATGGTTGGGACACTTGCACATATCAACTTAATCAAAAAGAGAAACCCAAAATTGAATTTCTCTATTACTGAAATGCCAGTAACTAAAGGGTTCAAAGATAAGAGTGGGATAATGTATGCAGCCTGGGGCATAGGTGTCAGCGAACATTCAGAAAACAAGAAGGAAGCCTGGAAACTTGTTGAATATTTAATGAGCGCTGAGGTCAATAGCAGATTAGTGTCAATTGCGAATGCGTTTCCCGGAAATGTAAAAGGTCAGCCGGATTTTGTGAAAACAGACCGGCAATTTGAAAAGGCATTTGCGATGTTTAAAAATGGATATCTCAAAAATGAGTTTACAGGGTTGCCTGTCGCTGGTGAATTGATGAGAATTTTGGATGAAGAAATTCAATTAATGCTGGAAGGAGAACAATCTCCTGAAGAAACAGCTAGAAAGGCCCAGACAAGATGGATAGCTGAATTCTAAAACGCTAACTAAAACTTCTGGCCTGATAAGATTAGTTATTTTGACATAGGCAAAATAAGAACTGTTGAAATAATGTAAATAGTTCTCAAAATATTAGCAGGCTAGAAGTAGGATTTTAACAACTAAGATAAAATTACGAGAAATATTTTAGATGTAAAATTTCTCGAAATCTTATGAATTATTTAATAATTTTTTACAAAAGAAAGAGAGAATGAACACAATAAGGGTGAGGAAAAAAATATATCCTTATCTTTACCAGACACCATCAATAAGTCTGCTGATAATATTGATGGTTATACCGATGGTAACAGTTATTAATTACTCATTTTTTGACAATGTTATCATGAAAAAGAGTCCAAAATTTGTGGGCTTATCAAATTACAAAGAAATATTGAGCGATAACACATTCTGGATCTCATTTTATAATACTATTTATTTCACAGCCGCCAGCATTTTTTTTCATCTAATAATTGGGTTAGCGTTTGCTCTTCTACTGAATTATAAATCTTTAAATATTATCACTAAAAGTATATTGAGAGTAATTTATATAGTCCCATGGTTATTTACAGCCACGATTGTTGCAATCATATGGCGGCTTGTTCTAGATCCAAGTGGTGTAATAAATTACATACTTCTATCGTTCGAAATGATAGACGAGAGGATCGAGTGGTTGTCATCTAGAGATACAGCCCTTAATGCAGTAACCTTCATAAACATTTGGGCTGGATATCCTTTCTATATGGTGAGTTTATTAGCAGGTTTACAGGGGATACCAAATGAATTATACGAAGCTGCAAAGATCGATGGAGCTAACTTGGGACAACAATTTATAAATATCACCATACCTCAATTAAAACCAATAATTTACACTTTAATATTATTAGACTTCATATGGACAATACAGGTTTTCCCTCTGATTTGGATGACAACAGGTGGAGGGCCGATACATTCAACAGAAATGCTAAGTACATACACTTACAAACTTGCATTTTCAAAATATGAGTTTTCATTAGCTTCAACAAGCGCATTTTTAACATTTTTATTATCACTAACAGTAAGTATTTTCTACATAAAAAAACAAGTCAATCGCACAAATGATTAAGGAAGATATAAAAATTCGATTCTTAGTGTATACAGGGTTGCTAGTCGGCCTTGTCTTCACGCTGTTTCCCGTATTCTGGATCTTTATTAGTTCGGTAAAAACAAACACTGAGGTTTTTGCGTATCCCCCATCATTTATACCAGAAAACTTCACTCTTTCAGCCTACTTCAATATTTTTAACGATGAAGATAAATTAAGATTTTTCTTCAACAGCTATTTTATTGCCATAATAGTAACCATACTAACACTGTTGATATCTATATTGTCTGGTTATAGTTTTAGTAGGTTCGACTTCAAGCTCAAAAGGATACTTAATTTATCTATCATTAGTACACAGACAATACCTCCTATAACTCTGCTAATACCGTACTTCGGTATCGTCGTTACGTTCAAAATTTTTGATACTTACTTGGCTCTAATCTTAACCTACCTAGTTTTTACAATACCATACGCTACTCTAATGATGACCAGTTATTTTAATACTTTACCAAAAGAATTGGATGATGCCGTATTGATGGATGGAGGTTCAAATATTACAGCTCTTTGTAGAGTAATTATACCAATATCTCTACCAGGAATTGTCGCAACGTGTGTTTATACTTTTTTACTATGCTGGAATGAATTTCTGTTCGCGCTTACTTTGACTAAATCGTATGAGATGAGGACAGTTCCAATTGGCATTCAGCTATTAATGGGACAACATGCATACGAGTGGAATGAAATGATGGCTATGAGTATAATTGGAACTGTCCCTATACTTTTCTTATATCTTTTCGCGCAGAAATATTTTTTAGCAGGCTTAACTTCAGGTTCGGTAAAATTTTAATAATGAATAGAATTCTCTTAGGGTTTAGCAATAACATTGATCATGAAATATTTTGGAATCAAGATTTTTTTAACGAACTGATATTAAGATACAAAATTTGTTATGAAGACATTAATAAACTAGAGGAAATTCAATCAATAAGGGATTTACTGATCACAATTCTTTTTTGTGTTAAGAATAATATAGGACTTGAGTATCATGTAAATAACTTCACTATGTTGTATGAATTCTCTTCGCTCTTCAAATATAAGATTACACATGGCGGAACAGCTATTAGAGCCGGCATTGCACTAAATATTATGAATAAGAGTTGTGCAGTATATCTGAGCTCTTATTCATATGATATAGTTAATTTATTACCTTCTAAGATACATTATCTCAATTGCAGTAAATATACTGAATCTTACCCACATATCATTGTACAATACCCTGAAAATACAACGTTTAATCTTTCTGGGAAAAAAATCTTCTCGCCCAAAGCTGAACGCATTATTTTCGTAAATGATGCTATCAACGAAAATATTTTAATAGACCAAAATATCATTGACTCTTACTTTCCTTTTAAAGTGTTATTAATCTCTGGTCTTAACACCATAAAATGCGATTCATTAATCAATAAAAATTTAAATAATTTAAATAACATTATCGAAAAATCTTCAGGTAAGACTTTTACTTTTTACGAACATGCTGGTTATCATAACCTTAGAATCGAAAGACTCGTAAGAGATTTTATATTTCCAAAAGTTAATTTTTTTAGTATGAATGAACATGAGTTTGCAGGTATTGTTGAAAGCTATGAATTTATCGAAAATCCAGAATTTTTAGTCAATTCGCTTATTTCACTACGTACTCGTTACAAATTCGATAAAATCTTAATCCATACTTCAAGATGGTCTTTGCTTTTTGGTCATGAATCCGCTAAATTTAAGGACTGCTTACAAAACGCCATAAATATTTCCTCTGCGCGTATGATTTTTGGTGACTATCTGAATTTTATAGATTATTCCAACGTTGGGAATTCACTCGAAATTGAAAACAAGTCTTTAGAATTTTTTAAATATTTTAATTATATTGGTGATTCTGATTTTTGTTGTTTGCCTTCCTATAAGATAACATCAGAAAATCCTACCACAATTGGATTAGGTGATTTTTTTGTTGCGGGTTTCATCAGTTCGCTTTCCGAAGTTGAATATATTCTTTTTTAAGGAAAATTTCTTATGGAAAAAAGTTTATCTATCAAGCTAGAAAAAATTAAAAATGGTTCTTATAAATGCCAAGATTTCATTATTGCAGACGCTAAAGATGGCGATATGGGTGGTGGGATTTTTGTAGTTGGAGAGGACAAAAGTGCCGTTGGAAAGCCTCGTCCATTTACTGATTACATCGAAGAAATGCGGCAAGTAACGAAATCGTGTTTAGTAGATATTATGTTGATGTCCGCATCTTCAGCTGAGCAACTTGTAGGTGAGGGGATTTTTAATGACTCCCCAGTCACACCTGCTGTTCGGTTAAATGATGCTACAGACATTTGGAGTCAGCGCTTTTCTAGTTATGGTAACAAGAACCCAAAAAATTTCAGGTCAGCAAATCTGGATGTTGTGAAAAATTTCGTTGATCTGGGCCTATTTTCCATTACATTTTCTAATGATCTTAATTCTGATCTTAATTTTATGTCCCAATTTAATGATTTTGTTTCAGAAATTAGAGATATTGAAATGAATTATTTTCTTGAAATCTTTAATCCCAAAATTGATATTGGCATTCATTCAGATGAAATACCAAAATATGTAAATGATTGCATAGTTAAAACTCTTGCTGGCTTAACTACTCCTGAGAGACCTCTTTTCTTAAAGATGCCTTTTAATGGGCCTACCGCAATGGAAGAACTTTGTAATTACAATCCTAGTAAATTAATTGTTGGCATTTTAGGGGGATCCAAGGGCACTACTAGGGATACTTTTGAATTAATCCATCAAGGCGAAAAATACGGGGCACGTGTGGCACTATTTGGTAGAAAGATACAATTTTCAGAGGCACCTTTGAAAACAGTTGAACTTATGAGGGCTGTTGTTAGTCAGGAAATATTACCCATTGATGCTGTAAAATCCTATCACTCCTATTTGGCCACAAATGGGATCAGGCCCATACTTCCGTTGGATGACGATCTTAAAATTACTGAGAAACCCTTAATAAATTAAAGGACCACATTTTCTGATTGATCTAAAACAATGAATAACCAAAAAATGATTGGATAAACTCGGGTAGCGCATCAGATGAGGCACCTGAAGAGTTCTTCACACCCGCGTACTGTCACCATATGCAAAAAATCACGCTTAGGCGAATCCTTGGTGTGTATTCAGTGGCTCAAGAACTCAATCCCTCCAGTTCAAGTTTCATCCACCTGCTTGGCCTTTTCTTATTCTTTAAACTGACGCTTCCGTTTTTCAACAATACTTTTAAGTGCTGCTAGATGTTGATCCTGAATACTGCTCTGGTGATGCGTGATGCTGCCGATCGGTTTCTCAGAGAGCAAGTTCGGATGGAAGCGACTGGCAATCCCTTCCTTAACCAGCCGATTGGGACTCATGCCGTAGATCAAGCCAAAGTTGACGGCCTTGGCCTGCTGATGCTGCTCCTTGGTCACTTCTGCTTCTGATACTCCAAAGATTTTGGCTGCCGTCATTCGGCGGAGATCCTCTCCTTGCTTCATTGCCTCAATCATCCTGGTCTCTCCTGCCAATTCGGCACAGATCCTCAGTTCAATCTGGCTGTAGTCGCAAATTACGGAGACTTTGCCTTCCGTGGGGACGTAGAGTTTTCGGAACTCTGTTGACCGAGGGATGTTCTGGAGGTTGGGGTTACTGGCCGAAATCCGACCACTAACTGCACCCAGTGGATTGAACTGCCCGTGCACTCGACCATCACTGCGGCGATGCTTATCTTGCAAGTGATTGACGTAGGTATTGAGCCGCTTGTGCAAGTGTCGGCGCTCAGTGATGTTATTCAGTAGAGTTGCCGCTTCCGGTTTGCCCGTGGTCCTGGCCAACCCAACTAGGGTTTCCTCCTTAGTATCCGGTAGATTGATGCGCCAGGTCTTTTGGAAATACTCCTTGATCTATTGTTATTTGCTTGAAAAAATGACCTGAAAAATCGCTCCAGACTTGATATTTCCAAGTCTGGAGGCACTTGACCTCGTGAAGAGTTGGAGCTTGTATTCTCTAGTAATTAAGTCACGAGGTAGTTCGGGCTGAAAATAGAATTTTGTTTTAATCTGAACGTATACAAAAATATACAAAGATGGTTCTTTTTGTGCATGTGATAGTAAGTCCTGCACCAAAATTAAAGACTACTTGACCTAGATATGTTTATTCTTGGAGGAAAAAATGAAAAGTAGAATTTCTTTTGCGCTATTGTTTACCTTAACAGTTGCATTCGGTAGCGTCTCTTTCGCTGCAAATCCCTGGACCGATTGTGGTATTGGTCGGATGATTTTTGATGATGCAGATGATAAAGGCTGGGCTTCAAGTTCTAATGTGATTTGGGATTTGGGATCGACGGCAGTTACATCTGCAACTCTCAGTGAGGATGCATGCAATGCCTCTGTAATTGAAACCACAAGATTCATTCAGATTGCTTTCTTTAATATTCAGGAAGAGACTGTAGCAAGAAATGGAATATATCTTGATACTTTATTGCTCACTGCTGGATGTGATATCGGAAAAAGTAGAAATTTGAAAAATAGAATTTCTGAAAATTTTGCACAGAAATTGTCAGATGAAAACTATTCAAAAAAAGATCCTCAGTTGCAGAGATTGGATTACTATAGAATTTTAGAAAGTGCTGCTGTAAACAATCCTGAAGCTGAATGTAAAATAGTGTCCTAAATTATAAAAACCTATTTTTTGAATTTTCTATTTTTTTGAATTTTGAGAACTGGCTCCAAGCATAAACTTCAACATCTATCAAACCCGCTAAATAAATTTTAGAGAATTTAGTTCCACGATTCTTTGTCAGTAACTTGGTCAAGAAATAAGCACTATACTATCTCAAATTTCCCCGCCTTTACACCATCCATCAATCCTTACCAAAAACATTTTCAATTACACGTCTCCTGCCTGCTCAGCTGTTTCTTGTTGCTCTCGTTGAGGTTGATATTAAAACTATTTTCTCACAATAGTTTATGGTTTCACTCTATTTTATAATATATTCTTCTTGCAACTTTCTTTGCATATTAGGAAAAATTTTTAGTAGTTTTGATTGCTCTGTCCACTCTTTTGATGAGCATTGGCTTTAATCGCTTTGCAGTCATCATCACTGGTAACAATGAAGTATAATGAAACCCTAATTTCTTTGCCAAATCCAAGATACGGTTCTGCAAAGCTCTCTTAATACATCAACCTTTGCTCCATCTGCTCACCCAATAGAATCTCTAGCACCAAGAAGTCTAGGCGCTCATTGGTCTTCTCTGTCTTGCGTAAGCTGCGTGCTCGGTTCCACCAGAGAGAGATATCTCCCTGATGAATATCTTCCTGCAATTCCTTATTATGATATTCAATGGGCTTGATGTTGCGCTCTGCAGCAGACTTTTGAAAAAATAGCGAGTCTCTGGCAATCTGCCCTCCATCTCACTCACAATGCTGATGTCATAGTCCTGAAGACTCTCTGAGCTGACTAAATCACCAGTCTTCTCTCCTGTCAGCACCAGCAACAGTGCTTGATGAGGCTTGCTTGAAACAACCAGCGCTCGGTAGCTTTCCTCTGAATTAGTGACTCTCAAGATGTTACCCAGTGAATAGGGACTCACCTGACTTTCCTGAAGTTTCTCCTTGAACGAAAGCATCGCTCCTCCTTTCTCAGTTTTTGGTTCAGATTTGAATGGGGTGTCTCTTGAAAATATTTATTCAGCACTGAATTTCTCTAAAGCACAGCCGAGCCGAATGTCTGCTTTCAGTAAAACCAAACATTCAAAACCATAATTTATAAAAATAACAATAATTAAAATACTTAACTATAAATATGGACTTCCTCTGGACTTTTCCTTGTGGCTCGGAAGTGCCGAATGTACGTTGGCCGTATTGATTGAAGACAAACCGAACATTCAGAGGAAACCATGATTACCAAGCCATTTTCCGAGACTGAGGTACGCAGAATTGAAAAGGAATTGAGCAGAAGGACGGACAAGGTTCGTGACCTTGCTCTCTTTCGTATGGGAGTGGACACGATGCTGCGGACTAGCGATTTACGAAATCTACGAGTGGCTGATGTGGCAGAAGCGAATGGAGAGATTGCTCAGAGGATAGAAGTGAAGATGATAAAGACGGGTGGCAGAGTGATTTGTGTGCTTGATGAAAGAACTCAAGCAGCACTTCAGCATTGGATTGCCTCAGCAAACAAAACTCATGAGGATTGGTTATTCACGGGACGCAAGTGCAATCAACCCATCACAAACGTTCAACATCGCAGGTTGGTCAAGGAGTGGTGTGAGGTGGCAGGAATTGATGGTGCTAGACGTTCTACACATTCAGTACGCAAGACCAAGGCAAGTGTGATTTTCAAGAAGACTCAGAACATTGAAGCTGTAGGAAGACTCTTGGGTCATGCCTCGGTTGCAAACACTTCAAGGTATCTAGGTGTAGAGAATGAGGACGCTTTGGAGCTAGCGATGGGCATACGGATTTGATGTGAAAAAATGACCTGAAAAATCGCTCCAGACTAGATATTTCCAAGTCCGGAAGCACTTGACCTCGTGAAGAGTTGGAGCTTGTATCCTCTAGTAATTAAGTCACGAGGTGGTCTCCTTCACTTCCTCCGCTCCACCACCAACCTCCTATCCCACTTTACTCTCAAGTCCTTCAAATCTAAACTTGGATACTCCACCTGATGGATACCCTGCTGTAGCATCTTTAAATCAAACATGTTTGCTGCATAGTGCTTCTGGGTGAACTCCTGCTCATGACCGACTAACTTCTTCAACAACGCATCCTCTACTCCATTGACCTTTGCTCTGGTGATAAAAGTATGGCGAGTGCTGTAGAGAATCTTGGTGTTGGGTTCATAGACTCCAACCTTCTTCAAATAGCTGTCATTAAAAAACTTGCTCACCGTCTTGGAATATTTCTCATTGATGATAGGCAAGTTCCAAAACAAGCGCTCCTCTCCTTGCTTGGCAAAAATCTCCATAAACTTCAGCAGGCCCAAATCTATCAACTGCTTGTGAATCAGCACTCTGCGTACACTGTTCTTGGTTTTGACCCTTCCCTTGATGTCAAAGAACCAGATCCTTCCTCTTGCTGAACCTCATCCACTCTGAGTTTACAGATTTCTTCTGTTCTCATGCCTGAGTAGATGCCTATCAGAAAAGCCCAGTAGTAGTTCACGCCATGCTTGATGTAGTACCTTGAATCCTTGTCTATCCGATGAACTGTGCTGCTCAGATACTCCTTGCCCAATATTCTCTGCAAGTCACTGTCTGTGAAATGACCTCGCTCAATCACTTGGGCTTTGTTCGCGGTTCATTCCATCAAAGGGATTGCTGCCCACCTCATCAAAGCGATAGATCAAACACCTGAAGAACTGCTTGAGGTAGCGAACCTTCTTGTTGATGTTGGTGATGCTCTGAGGTTCCACACTCTTCATCTTGAGAATCTGCTCTATCGTCTTTTTGGCATAGCGTGGATTCTTCTTTCGCTGTGAGGGTAGCTTCTTCTGCTTCTCCAAGTACTTGCGAACCACTGCCTTATTCACCTCCGTGGCTGGCATATCTCCAACACACTCCAAAAAATCCTCACAACAGACTTGATGAAACAGCACTGTACTCTTGGTGATGTTGGAGGCTTCCTTCTCTCTCAGAAAATCCTTCATCAACTTGCTAACAAGCATGTCAGCTTCATTGGGGTTTTTCTTTTTGGAGTTCTGGTACGACTATTCAGCTTCATTGGGGTTTGATTGGGGTTTTTCTTTTTGGAGTTCTGGTACGACTATGGTGGATTCTGGGCGAGTACTAGAGGATGTATTCGGGGTTTTAGAGGCTAACCAATCAAGATTTGTTTGGAGGGTGTTTTCGTATTGTTGTATAAATTCTGTTTGAGCTAGGTCTTTGCCCTCCAACAAGTCAATCGCCCAATCCAATCTCTTGAGATAGAGTTCCTTCAACTGCTCCTTGAGTTGAAGATATTCCAAAGATTGCTTGTTCCACTGCTGACCAAAGCGTTGTTCGTACTTAGTCAATTTCTCTTCAATTCTGTCTTCGGTCCGCTCAGACTTATTGGCGTAGTAGTCTATGCGACTGGACTTCTTTGCCTTTGGGTCGGCAATCGCTGCTTGTACTTGCTTTTTGTTGTAGCGGTTGGTGCGCAATTGAATATGCTTGATGTAGCGAAAACTCTTCTCTAGTTCAATTCTAAGAATGTTCTTGATTTCCTCAAGGGTCATTTGAGACTGTCCAGCTTGAATGGAATCATAGAGATGATGAACAACACCATACAGACAGAAGGAGGCTTGCTGAGAGGGAGCTT
>JACLAC010000905.1_pt1 | contig 14501 bp, 13 predicted proteins | sample 8027881 | NCBI WGS metagenome assembly JACLAC01 (sample SAMN15725517, study PRJNA655200) | protist metagenome | isolation source: fluorescence activated cell sorting (FACS) single amplified genomes of... | place: Spain: Blaines Bay Microbial Observatory, Mediterranean Sea | collected 2016-01-19 | reverse complement strand
GGGGAGAGCGATGCGGGCACGAATGCCGATGCGACGAGTTATGCTGAGCGATTTACTCAAGCGGTCGGCGCTTGGCGGGAGGCGTTGAAGGATACGGAACTACCAGTGTTGACGGTGCAGTTGAATCGGGTATTCCGACCAGCAGACGACGCGGCGGCCGACCGCTATTGGAGCCAGGTGCGCGAAGCGCAACGGCAAGTGCCCAAGCAGGTGCCTGTGATAGCGGTGGTGCCGACGTTGGATTTGCCGCTGTCGGATCTGATCCACACTAGTCCGGCGGGCAATATGCTATTGGGCGAGCGTTTGGCACGGGCGGCATTGGGTATGGTATATGGGCGTGCGATTGCTTGGAAGGCACCGGATCTGGTGGCGGCGCGGAGCAAGGATGGGCGTGTCGAATTGGAATTTGCGAATGTCGAGAGTCGGATGGATTCGATCGACGTGCTGGCAAATGCCTTTCGCGTTGAGGACGAAGGGGGGCAAGTGACGGTGACGAAAGTGATTTACCCGCAGGATAACTGTGTCGAGTTGGTTTTGCAGCGAGCGTTGCAGGGCAAGGCTAAGGTGCACGGTGGCTATGGCAAGGCGCCCGCGACGGTGCCGGCGGATATGGAACGTTTTTTGCCGATGTTGGGTTTTTGGGGAATGAATATCGGTTGAGATTACTAAGTTTTGCGGGAATAAAGTGGCTGTTTTATACAAACGCTCCCCAAGGCTTTATAGCCTTGGGGAGCGTTTGTATAATATCTGGGAGTGGCTCTGTTTACTGCATCGGCGAAAAATCGACGGCTTGCATGTCTTTGGAGATGACTTCTTCAACGATCGGCCCGTTGGCTTCGGTGCGCTCGCGAGTGGCGATCCATTGCGGATCGGCGCGGAAGGCATCCCAGGCCTTTTGCTGCGTCTCGGCGCTTTCGTAGCGCATCAGGTAGACCAAGGCGTAGTCTTCTTCGGGTTTGGTAATAGTCCAGAAGCCGAGACATTCCATATCGTATTTTTTGAACAGCCCCATGGTGACAGAACGGAAGCGTTCGAGGATATCATCCATCCGGTCCTCGGGTACGAGATAGGTGCGCATTTCGTATTGCATGATTTAGGGTCCTTTGTTGATGGGTGTTAGAATAAAAAGCTTATTGCCGTTGCCTAATAATCTCTTCAAGTTGGTCGAATAGCGAGCGGGATCAATGCGAATTTGCGTCCATGTGTGGCAAAGTAATCGCGCAGAAAAGCGGTCGCGCTATCGTATTTTTCTCCGGCTCATAGGATAGAAATTAGATATTTGACGTAGTCGACATTGGTGGGTTTTCAGGTTGATCGCCCTAACGGTTGCGTCTATGGCCATTTCGTGCTGGTTCATATGCTGTTTAAAGCTAGGCGGTTGAGATAATAGGGTAATCCGGGATAGAAGGCCGCCGACAATTGACCGATCGACAGACTGCCGTCGAGTCGGCTCTGGGGTGTATATATCAAATAGTATTCGTCCGCAGGTGCCGATCGTCTGTCGGATGCCATATACAGGGCGTAGATCAGGAACGACGCCAGGGCGCTGCAAACGGGTAACACCGCGAAGATGCGGTCGGATAGAGTAGTAAGGTGTACGACGCGGCGAGTTGTAGGAATATATAAGCGATTCTCACAACGACTGCGGGTAGGTCCGCTGCCAGCCCGGCTGTCCGAAAGATTTATCGCTCGACAGGTCGGTTTTGTAGACGAGCTGGTCGTGGCGAGATGCGAGTACCGAGCGCATGATCTCGCGCGTTAACGCGTTGTCGAGGCGTTCGTAGATTGCGCGGTGGCTTTCATCGCGGATCAGGTTATTTATTTCGGTCGGATCTTCCTGCAAATCGAAAAGCATGTGCTCGTCGGTCGAGTATTTACAGAGTTTGTAACGGCCGTCGTAGGTCATCCATCCGCCGGCCATCATACCGTATAAATATTCGCGCGTTTCGCTTTCTTGCAGGCCCAAGCCCGGTAAGGGCTGAAAGTCGACATAGTCGGGCGTCTCACAACCGGCGAACTGCATCATGCTCGGCGTGACGTCGGCCAGGGCAACGAGATCGCTGTTTTCGCGGCCGCCCGGCTGGCCGGGGACGCGGGCGATGAGCGGCACATGGCAGGAGGCTTCGAAGAAGCTGCCCTTGCCGATGAGGTTGTGGTCACCGAGGTAATCGCCGTGGTCGGAAGCGAAGAGGATGATGGTGTTGTCGAGCTGGCCGGTAGCGCGCAGGGCTTGCAATATTTCACCGACCATGTGGTCGATTTGCGCGACTAGGCCGCAGTAATGGGCGCGAATCTTGGCCTTGTGTGCTTGAGTGAACTCGCTATAGTCGACGCCGTTCCAAGGTAGTTTGTTGCCATTGATATTGCCTTCGCGCATCTTGGGGTGCTCGCCCTCGATCTCCGGGATAGCTGGCGGCATGTCGGCGGGGTCGTAGCGGTCGGCGTATTCGGGTGAGGGGTCGTAGGGGCAGTGCGGGCCGGGGAAGCCGACCATCGCCGCAAAGGGCTGATCGCGATCGTAGTCGCGGATAAAATGGGTGGCCGCATCGCCGACGAAATAATCCCAGGAGCAGTCAAAGGGGTGCTGGTGTACAAAGGCGCCGCGGTTTTCCAGGTAACCTTCGTGCTCGTTGCCGTGTAATTTGCGCAGGCCCTTTTGTGCGAGAAAATCGGCGTAGTCGTCTTGGATATGCAGCCAGCGTTTGTCTTCGCAGATCACCCGCTCGTCATAGCCCATCATCGCGTCCCAGGGGTAGAAGTGCATCTTGCCAATCCCGGCGGTATGATAGCCGTTTTCACCGAGCAATTCGGGCCAGGTACGAATGCCGCAGGCGGCGTAGTCGGGGCGGATGAACTGGAAGTTGTTGAGCACCCCAGCCCTGATGCTATTGAGGCCGGTGAGGATATTGTGGCGGGCGGTGACGCAGACTGGTGAGGTCGAATAGGCGTTGCGATATAGCGTGCCTTCGCGGGCGAGGCTGTCGATGTGGGGTGTGTTGATAAAGTCCGCGCCATAACACGAGAGAAAATCGGGGCGCAGTTGGTCGGGCATCAGGAAGAGAATATTGGGTTTGTTCATGGTGGCTTTCCATTGGGCATGAAATGGGCAAATCAGTTGCGGCGCATATACTCCGCAAGGGGCCCGGGAGGTTAGTTTCGCTCAGCCAAAAGGGCTTTAATACCTGCCGTTATTATTTTAATGGCTTTTTCATTGTGCTGGTCGTAGGGCACGACAAGGTCGGCATATTGCCGGGTCGGTTCTGTGTGCTGCGGAAAATTGGGCGATACGTCCCGGCGGTACCAGGCGACGACCGTTTCTAAGTCGGTGCCGTTTTGAGTGTCCCGCAGCATGCGTCGCAGGACGCGCTCGTGTGTGTCCACGTCGAGATAGACCTTGAGGTCTAACAAGGTGCGTAGGTCTTTGTTGCCGAAGATTAAATGTCCTTCGACAAGTACTATATCGGCCGACTCGATATGCTGTGGCCCTTCGCCACGGCGTGCCGACGGTGTACCGGCGACCGGCTCTTCTATGGCCTGGCGCGCGCAGAGGCGTTCCACCTGACCTATCAGCTCCGGCCAACGCACCGCTCGCGGGTGATTCGTGGTGCGTGCGGCCTCGCGTTCGGCTGCGGGTAATTCTTCCCAGTCGCGGAAATAGCGGTCTTGATTTAATACGACCGGTTGCTGCGGGGCGAGCGCCGCGACCAGCGCGGCGGCAAAAGTGGTCTTGCCCGCCGACGATCCGCCGGTGATACCCACAACTACGGGTTTTACTAGTGCTGTAGCTATGAGGTTAACTCCCTTCTTCTTTAATCCATTGCAAGCCGTTGCGGCGATTGACCTCGGTGGCGAAATCGCCTTCCTGGTGCCAGGCGTGCCCGAACGGGTGTTCGGGGTAGCGCCGTGATTTGGGTAGGCGCAGCACACCCGCGTCGCAGCGGACGCGCTCGCGCCGCTGCCCACAAATCATGATCCCGGTATCTTTCCAGACTCCGTCGGCCAGTTGGAATGCGTCGTCGGCTCGGTACTGGAAGACGATACCACGCCGCGGAGCGCCGCTGGGGTTGGGCCCGGAGCTGTGCAGCGCCAGACAGTGATGAATGCTGATCCCGCCGGCCTTTGGCTTGACGGGTGCGACGCGGTCGGAGTGGTCTTCCCATATCTCGGTCTGGGTACAGCCGCCGCTAAACAGGCCGTTTTCGCTTATGTGGTCGAGTAGGCCGAGTTTGTGCGAGCCGCGCATCATATGCATACAGCCATTGTCTTCGGTGGCGTCGTCGAGCATTACCATCACCGCGACAAGGTCGGTATTGGTGTGTGGGAAATAGGCGAAATCCTGATGCCATCTGAAGCCGCCTTTTTCCCGCTGCACAGGTTGCGCTGCCAGTTTGGAGTGCTGCAGCTGGATATCGGGCCCGATCAAGGAGGTTAGGCGCGAGACGATGCGCGGGTCTCGTGCCAGTTGCAGAAAGGCTTCGTGGCGCACGGTCAGCTCCAGCGAGTGAATAAGCCCCTCGGATTGCGCCCATTGTCGGTCTGCGGGTGCGCTACAGGCTTGGCGCAGGGTTTCGACTTCGTCCCCGGTGAATACATCGTTGACGACGATAAAACTGTCTTCTGCGAAGCGGGCCAGTTCGTTTTTGCTCAATCCCGCATGCATTGCGTTTTCTGCCATAGTTGCTTGCCTGAAATAGTAAAGTCCAGCGCGTAGCGCATTGGGGATAGCGGAGAGAAAGTTACGGGTTGGGTGTAGATGACTCTCCAGTCGATGTGGAGAGTAAGAAAGTGCAATCGCGGCGGCGTGTAAATCCCTAGCTATATCTTGAACTGCTCGACCGCTTGCTGCATCCGCCCGGAGAGGGCGTCGAGCTCCTGCGAGGCCTGTTGCACGGAGGTGGCCAATTCGGAGATATGATCGGAGACGCCGGCGAAGTCACCCATCGCGCGGGTAGTCGATTCGCCGCTGCCGGCGATATTGCTCAAGCTTGCGGATATGTTGAGCTGGGTCGCGCTTTGCTCCTCGACAGCCGTGGCGATGGTCGTAGTGAGTTCGTCGATGCGCTGGACGATGGTGGAGAGCTTGTGGATCGCGTCTGTCGATTCGCCGCTACTGTGTTGGATGCCGCCGATCAGACGGGAGATGTCCTCGGCCGATTGCGTGGTCTTGTTGGCCAATTCTTTGACCTCGGCGGCGACGACGGCGAAGCGGCGGCCGGCCTCGCCCGAACGGGAGGCTTCGATTGAGGCGTTGAGAGCCAATAGGTGGATCTGCTTGGCGATACCAGTGATCAGATCGACGATTTTGCCGATCTCGCCCGAGCGGTTTGCCAGGGTGCCCATAACGGCGTCGGTGGTCTGGGTGATCTGCATGGCTTTGGTGGCGATGTCGGCGACCTGACGGGTATTGGTGGTGATCTCTGCTATGGTAGTGGCCGACTCGTTCATTGCGGCGGCGACATCGGCGACATGGCGGGTGACCTGTTGCGTGTTCTTCGAGATATCGTGGCTCTGCTTGGAGGCTTGTTGCGCGTCACCAGCCATCTGCAGGCTCATCTGTTTCAGGGATTCCGAGGCTTTTTCCAGGTGCAGCGAGCCTTCGGTGACTTCGCCGATAATCTGGCGCAGGAAGGCCATCTGTTGAAAGGCGTTACCGAGCACATCGCGCTCGGAACGGGGTTGCACTTCTTGGCGCAGGTCGCCGCCGGCAATGGCAGTGGCGGTGGCGGCCATCGTTTGTAGATAATCCGTCATCTGGTGGAAGGCGTTGCCCAACGCGTCATGTTGAGATTTTGGGACGAACTCGCGGTCGAGTTCGCCGGCGGAAATTTGCGTCGCACCGGCGGCCATCTGATGCAGGTAGGCGACCATATCCCTGAAGGCGGTGTTCAGCGAGCCGATCTCGTCGTGCGAGTATATCTCGGCCAATTGCACTTCGATATTGCCATTGGCGATCTGGGTGGCGGCACGCACATTGGCCGCCAGCGGAATGGAGATATTGCGTTTGACCAGAATGAGCAGAATGATGGTTTCGACGGCGATCAGAGCCAATAGGCCGATACTGAGCAGAATGACGGTTTCCCGCATTTGCGTGGTGACGAACTGGCGCGAAAATACGATCTCAAGCTGCCCTATAGCCTCATTCCCGTAGTCGATGGAAATCTGTCGAATAAAGGAATCGGAATAGGCGAGTGGTGCATTGCCGTTGGTGAAATCGATGGCGGTGGAGAATGTCGGGGCTTTGCCCTGGTGCCAAATCGGCGTATCAGTGCCCGCTTCGGTCAGCTTGATGGCGAGGATATCGGAGTTGGAAAGGAAGGATTGCAGCAGGCGGCCGATTTGATTGTTGTCCATCGTCCATATCGGTGCCACGAGTGCCATGGCGCATTGCTGGGTGAGCCATTCGGCGCGAGTGTCGAGGATGTCGGTGAATTTCTGCTCTTGCTGATACATGCCCAATACGCCGACCGTGGCCATGACGATGACGATGGCCAACGTAATTTGTAAGGCGAGTTTGGCGCCGATGCTCCAAGTGTTCATAAATAAATTAGACGCTTAAGCTAGGGTGGACGGGCTGTCCGAGGGTATTCCCTGCGGATACTTATTTAGGTCACTCTATGGTCTAGTAGAGTGACTTTTGAGCATGGTGCTTGGGGAGCCTTGTATTGTACCCCTGATTATCTATCGACAGAAAATGGGTGTTTTTTAATGATTTTTCGTAAGTGTCTGAATGAATTCTATTTAGAGGTGTAACTAATTTACAATCAATTACTTAGGAAAAACTGTCGATGCTAATTTCTCTAGATTTGCTTCCTTAGTCTTTGATCCGTTCAGACCCGTTTAATCAAGGTTTTGGCACTTTTTGGGCACCCCCGGGCACTAAGAAATAGAGCACCTTTTCATGTTAGATGGGTTTTCTTCATATGAACATTGACTCATAGAGTTATTGATCGGACTCTTCACTTTCGTCCAGGTCGCTCAGGATCGCTTGCACCCGGTTTTTAAGGGGAGGAAGATCCTTTTCCAACACGGCTTTGACAATGTCTAGGTCGATTTCAAAATAGTGATGCACCAGGATATTTCTCATGCCGATGATCTGCGACCATTCTACTTCGGAATGCTGGTCGCGTAGGGCCTGCGACAATCGGCTAGATACTTCGCCGATGATCTGGAGGTGATGGAGAATCCAGGTCTGAACAAGTTCGTTGTTTTCGAGGGCCGCCGTTCCACCGGCTGCATAGCGCTCAATGCGCTCAATAGCTTCTATATATCCCGCAGTCGTTCGCCGTCGTCTCTCACAGCGGCATAGCTTCTTTTAAAACCCGTTCTCGGATGCGTGGGCGCAGTCCCTTCTCAGACACCACGTCGACTTTGCACCCCAACAATTCTTGCAGGTCCATCAACAAACCGCCCATATCCATGAGGCTACGCCCTGGTTTCATCTCGACTAGGAAATCCACGTCGCTTTGTTCATCCGCTTCGCCCCTGACAACTGAACCAAATACGCGAATACTTTTCGCTCCGTGCCGAGCGGCTAGAGATAGGATTTCTTGTCGGTGGCCATCGAGTTGGTGATTGATAGACATTGTGTGAGCCAATCTCCAATAAGGGATGTTCCAGGTCTTAAAACATCACAAAGTTCATTATTATAGAATATAGCGGTGGTCAGAGCTTACTCAAAATCAACTAAATCAGTTTGCTCCCTAAAGTGCAAAGCAATCGAATGATCGCAATTCTCTGCTGTCCTTTATTTATCGGCAACACCAAATCAGTGCTCGTCTTCTCACTGCGCAAGTGAATCGTCCATTTCACTCGTCGAAGATCATTTTGCCACATTAGGCTTTTGTCTGCTTGTTGATCGCTGTTGTTGGGCGCAGTATCTTTTGGAAGACATTGGTGCGTCCAAAAAGAACCGCAATAAACCGCAATAATAAGATGAGTGATCCAGAATACCAGCCTTTTTCAAAAAAATGGATGATCGCCAGCACGGTGATTTTCATTGTGGTAGAGCTATTCCTGGGAGGACTGATTGGTGAAGTTGTCGTTGGCAGGTTCGTGTCGATTAGCTTGCGATTCCTGTTACAGGGCTTGCTCAACCTCGTTAGCTTCTTCATCGGTGGCTTCATAATCGGATTGGTTTCCCCAGGCATTCGCACCAAGGAACCCGCAGTGGGTGCGTTTCTTTCTGTCGCACTCATGTTGTGTCTTTCGTTTTTTACCCCGTATAGTTTTATCCATTTCAGTCTTACGAAAATGTTGATTGGTGGAGGTGTGGCGTTTTTTCTTGCCCTTGCAGGCGCGCGTTTAGGCGAGAGAGTGGTCGGGAATATCAGGTAAAGGCCGTTCATCCCTTATCGGGCTATTGTCTCGGTGCCTGCTTCTCATCGACGACGTAGCTGAATTGGTAGGGTATGCTTTGACCCATAAGGGAATGGACAGGCAAGCCTTTAATCAAGTTTTGGGCATTTTTGGACATTGTGAGTTCAACTCCTAAGTGCACCTTTTGGTGGGCGTGAAAAAACAAAGGTCAACCGGTATATTTCCTTTGTCGATTCACCTGCCCCACGAAGAGGAGCATATGAAGGAAGATTATACTCAGTTATTTTGGCCTTCCGATGCGGAGAAGCTTGATCAATTCGTACAAAACAAAAAAGCAGAGGAGAAAAAACGTAAACAGTTGGCAAAGCAGATGAAACTAAGCTTCTAACCTGTGTATCCTTTTTGTCAGGATTGGGTGGTGCGTATTCTCGATTGAAAAGTAAGTCTGAAGAGCAGAGCTTCGTCTTGTATTTAAAGCGATCATAATGAACAAAGCGCCCGCTTGCAGGCAGGCGCTCTGATCTTGGTGCTCTTTTTCGATCAAAACCCCTCCAAATCACCCCAACCCCATCAGGTCATATCAAAATAAATTTCTCGAAACGCAATGTCTTAACTCTTAGTTAAATCAATTACTTAACACAATAAAGGCTTGTGCAATAACCACTTGCGCAAGCCTTCGCAAAACTCTTGAAATCGTTCCTTACAAGCACGTGCTCCGTCGGAGACGAACATTAGAAGATTTGGGCACCTTTTGGGCACCCCACAAAAAAAGGTTACGAGACGAATCTCATAACCTTTTGTTTTTTATGGTCGGGGTGCTCGGATTCGAACCGAGGACCCCCTGCTCCCAAAGCAGGTGCGCTATGGCGTTCCATTTAAGTCATTTGTAATCAGCTATTTACGACTTACAGTCCCTCGATTTGAATACCTGCTTTTTTCTTTGCTCTACTCAATAGTAATAAAATCACGGTCGATAGGTAGGTCAAATGCTCGATGAATGATGATGCAAATGATATTCTACGGAGCACTCCCAGATCTACTGCCACGGATGCGGGAAGCAAATTTACTCCGTCAGCAACTTTTGTCGATACTTCGGTGTGCCTCAATCATTGCAAGAACCTGTAAAACCGAACGAGCGATATATTTGCTTCTGTAAAACGACGGTTATCTTAAACTGATGCGGCGAAGGTTTTACCTATAGTCAGTCTTTTTTCTCTAATACCATTTCGAACTGATCGGTCACAAAATGAAGTCTATCATCGATCATTAGCGTCATCCTGACAACACTAAAAAGATCGTGGTCTCCTCTGACTTGAATTACTATAAAATCGTCTCCCACATCAGTTACCCAAACGGCTTATCCTGCTTCTTCGCCCCGAGTTAATACGGGAAATTGCAAACCAGTTCAAGAATGATTAAGAGTCTCTTTGTTTCAGATCTCTCTTTGTTGACCGATACCAAGCAATGCCCATAACGAAACCGACGACACAGCCCAACACATCCCATATCGAATCTGCTATGGTAAAGAGTGTAATGGGGCATCCGATGATAAGAAATATTCCCAATTTATTCCAAAATCGAAGATCCTGCTTCTCTTCTCTCTCTTCTCTTTCTTTTCAGCCTTTAATTGGTCTACGTGCCGCCATCGTGTTCGAGCGCGATTTTCCTCTCTCTCCTCTCTTTCCTCTCTCTCTCTTTCCTCTCTTTCCTCTCTCTCCCTTTGTTTTCTCTCGATCTCCTTTTTCCCTCTCCGTATATTTCTCTCGAACTCCAGTTTCTTTTCTTTCTCCAGTATCTCTCGATCTTTTTTTTCTCTCTCTTCTATGGCTTTTCTAATAAAGATTCTTTTTTCTCTGTCCGCTTTGATTATTTTTTCGGCCATGCGCCAACGTACATCTCTGACCTTTCTCTTAAATTCCTCTACTTTTTTTCTGGTATATTCCTCTACTTTTTTTCTCTGTTTGGTTGCGTAATCATAGAGTAGATTCTTCAGTCTTTTTAAGGCCATTGATACACCGCATTTACGTAATATTGGAAACGATACAGGAATTTACGAGAGCAAAAGTGCAAGGTATTTTAGCAGGGACTATGAGTAAAGACTAAAGATTAAAGATAAATCATAGTAGTTTCTTAAAAGATATAATTCAAAATTGGTATTTATAAGCGTTAGAATCATATCTGTAGTTTCGGCTGCACCTGAAATGATTCCGAAGCTGCGGACACGTCCTGCGCGTTTGCATGTCCACATTAGGGAGTCAATAAATATTGATAACAAATACGCGGAGGGTATCGTATTCGTGGATCTTATCGCAACAAGCTAAAGAGACTTAATAGTATCCTTGATGTAGCTCAAAATATTCATCGCGGTAATAGATTTCGTGACTAATAGCCCCGATCTATATTGCTTAGCACCGCTTCAATCTCAGACGGAAATACCTCTTTGAATTTCAGTAGATTGTCTATGTGCCATTTTCTAATCTCTTCTAAATCACTATCTGATGATTCAATTGCTCCATTGCGATAGACGGCAATTCGAGAAGCTCTCTTTTCATCAAGGCGTTCCCATACAAGGTCATCACTAAATTTATCATCAAACGCCAACGATTGTTCTTTCAGCTTATCAAAGATACACTTGTTTCGTTCCATATCCCCGTCATCTATATAGATCTCTGCTCTTGCCCTGTCGCCTGTCCCCAAAACAGCCGCATATAGGATTCCTCGAATGCCCGATGAAAACGAGTACCAATTTTGCGGCTGTCCTGCTTTTGCAGCTGTGAATTTGTGTTTTTCACGAAGTTCATCGATAAGAATTTGAAAATAATTTCTGTATTTTTCGCCTTTGGGGGATACGCTATTAGCGGTTTTCTCTTTCTTAGATTTTTGCCAAGCATTTGGAAAGACGACCGGCTTGAAGTTATAAGCAGGCTTAGAATTATCTATTTGAAGTATTTCTGTCACGACCCCGAAGAATTCAGTATCTGCATCGGTTCTTTGGTTTAGCCATTCCAATGCTTGCCTATGTTCTTCTCTGATTGTCTCTGAGACCCAAATGACTATAGAGGCGTCGAACCCCGCAGCATAGGTCAACAACTTTCCCAAGTGATCGTGATCAGTCTGCGTTAACTGATTTTCAATAATGACTGTTTTGGATGTCCCGAGGTCTTTGGCAAGAAGATCAAGTGAAAAATTGCCAACCGAAGCTTCTCTTTCCATCAGCTCCAGTTCAAGCCCAAGAGAACTACCTAAAACTTCAATATTTGACGCTAACCACGGAGTAAAATCGGAGGCTTCGTTTGGCCACAGACTTCGTAATGGTAGGCTCTTCAGTTGACCAAATGTATCCATATGTCAGATCACCTTTAATGAGAAATCGGGTTGTCCAAAAAATTCAAGACCAATTGCTCTACAGCAACATCTTACTATTCTGCTCATGGCTTTGTTCTTACTCGTTTTTGGAGCCTAAGTCTGGATTCTTGAGGTAGGGATGTGAAGCAGTTTGACTTACCGATTCCACAGCCTCTTTATCGTCTTCTTTGGGGTCAGCGCCAAAACGGTTAGGGCCGATTATCCCCGATTTGATAGACCACGCGAAAAGTGGGATCCAACCAATAATGACGACGAAAAATAGGAGCTGCCACCATCCTGATTTATCGACGTCATGTAGCCTTCTTGTGGTAACGGCAATATAAGGCAGCAACAGTGCTAATGAATAAATCGCCGACAGTATGGGCAATCGCTGAGTCTCCTCGGGGAACTCACTAAGCTCGGATGGTACAGGGATTTCGGGGCCAATCTGCGCGTCGACGAGCGATAGTAAAACATAAATGCACCAGTAAAACAGAGCGAAATTCCAGTACTCCGCTCTGCGAGCGCGTCCGTTGAAAACCGCGTATTTCTTTAAGCAATTAATGAACCAATGCATGGCAAGTCCTCCTCCCGGCAACTCGTGTTTATGTTTGGGCAAATTCTGAAATATAAATAATTTACCGTGCTATATTTGTCAGCTCATCACTCAGACAGTGGCAGCGTTAAGATGAAGATTCCGGTCTAATGAAAGAGTATGAAACAGTATTTACTGACTTTTGATCGCGGCATCCACTTCTTCCAACACTGGAAGCGAGATAGTTACTGTAGTCGTCGTGATCTTCTAATTTCCATCATCAAAAGCTCCAAAGTAGCTCGGTTGACGACTTACTTATCACCGGCAAATGTTACGATCATACTAAGCGTAACGATGATAGTTTCTGCTATGAGATTGCTCGGGTAGAGCTTGCCCCAAAAGGTTCGTGAGTGGCATATATTACCTCATTTATGCGTCAATAAGGATGAAGCGTGGAAGAAATGGCAGTTGTGGCAACTATGCCCAAAACAAAGCCGATAAATAGCGCCTTATTCTTGCTCATACCGTCCCTCCTATATTATCACGCGTCCGCTATCCCCAAGTAGCTCCTGGATCAAACGGTTCGTAGTCTACGTCATTTTCTTCAAAGTAGGCTTCAATTAGTTCCACAATACTGCGAAGAGTTTTACCGGTGTTTTCCATATTGGCACGATGATGTCCGTTATGCCACAGTATGTCTGCGGCTATACCCATTATGCGAATACTCGACGTTAACTCACTTATATTCTGACTGTAGGACTTGTCTTGAATACGGCGGATATACGGTTGGCCTTTGTCTGTATAGAGTCCCGCCTTGGTTATTTCGCGGGACAGATCAAAGACTAATTCCATGCGCGATTCAGTCCATTCGGCAAGATTGTTGAGATTTGAGTCATAATAGTGGTTTAGTGCGGTTTGTATCGAATCGCTCTGTATGACTTGCTTACCGGCGTGCTTTATTTTTGAGTCGTAGTTAGCCGTCTGCGCAACCGATCTGTCAAAATACATGAAAAATGTCAAATCAATGAAGGCGGCATTGACCGTTGAGTCGCTTAGTGTGGTATCTCCTGCCGCATGTTTAAGAAGTGACACGAACACCGAATCTTCTCGAATCATCTCTGCAGTGGCGGAGTTTAGGTGTTTCTGATTGGCCTGCAAATCCTGATGTATCAGCTGAAGGGCCTTTTGTTCATGTTCCAAGGTTGCACGATGGGCAAGGTATTTGTCACCGGCAAGGGCCGCGATTACGCTCAGCGTGACGATTACAAATTCTGCTATGAGGTTGGTGGGGTTGAGCTTGCCCCAAAGGTTAGAGAGTGGCATTGGTCACCTCGATATGGCAAAAAGGATGGAGCGTGGAAGAGCGACCACGGACCTACTTGGGATCTGACACTGGAATGTCGAGATACGGATGGGGTGGATCTGGATCTGCAGACTCCTGATTCCCGTGCTGTTCTTGCTTGGGATCATCGCCAAAGCGATTTGGACCGATCGTGCCGACCTTCACCGCCCATACGGTAAGGGGTATCCAACCGATGATGAGAACAAACCACAATAGCATCCACCATCCGGACTTGTCTACGTCATGGAGACGTCGTACCCCTACCGCGACACCCGGAACCGAAATTGCAAGACTAACAAAAAGTCCCGGGGTCACGAAAGCCTCACTATCGAGGCCGTATATAAACGCCTCGATAGACCCGATTACGAGACCAAGTATGACTGAAAAAAGTACGAAATACCAATACTCAGCTCGACAGGAACGGCCGTTGAATACCGCGTATTTCTTAAGGGCCGAGATAAAGTAATGCACAGAACGATTCCTCCTGCCAAAGGGTATGATGTGCGGATCAAATTAAGTTACGGTTATCGCTTCGTAGATTCTTTGTCTACATCGGCCAAAACTGGAAGGGAGATTGGTACGGTAGTAGTAGCGATCTTCCAATTTCTACCGTCATTAATCATGGTATAAAAAGCCTCAGTTCGTACTATCTCCTGATGGTCATCTGTGTATCGTGAGAAATCTAAGCGAATAACTGATGTATTCTGACCCTCGGAAAGAACCTCTATTTCGTTAGCTTTGGAGTAAGCCCAACCGGATTTTCTAAGGCTTACATAGCTTACAATGCTCGATGGAGGTGTCTGCTGAATCGTCATGGATCCGTCTATAACCCAAACGAGTGGGAAGTGGTAAATGGCATCTACCTGCTCATTTACAGCACCGGAATTAAATGCATCTACGTACTTTTCAATTGCTTGTAAAGGTGTCTCTTTCGGCGTGTCATCGGCTCCTACCGTGATGATG
>JACLAC010004941.1_pt1 | contig 14504 bp, 8 predicted proteins | sample 8027881 | NCBI WGS metagenome assembly JACLAC01 (sample SAMN15725517, study PRJNA655200) | protist metagenome | isolation source: fluorescence activated cell sorting (FACS) single amplified genomes of... | place: Spain: Blaines Bay Microbial Observatory, Mediterranean Sea | collected 2016-01-19 | reverse complement strand
GCGGTCTCCTCGCGTTCGCACACCGTGTTTACGCTCACTATCGTACAAAAAGATCGAGTTACAGGTGAAACCATTACTGGTATGCTGAATTTGGTCGATTTAGCTGGCTCAGAAAGATTGCACAAAAGTGAAAGCACAGGCCAACGAATGAAAGAAGCTCTCGCAATCAATGGTAGTCTTACTGCTCTTGGTAAAGTTATCATGGCCTTAGATCCCGGAAGTAAAGGGTCTCATATTCCCTATCGTGACAGTAAACTGACTCGCCTTCTGCAAAACAGTCTGGGGGGTAACAGCTACACCGCGTTGCTGGCCACATTGCATCCTCAGGAAAAGCACTACGAAGAATCGCTGAGCACGTTGCAGTTTGCAAATCGTTGCAGAAATGTTAGAAATCAACCGAGAGTGAACTACATTGACCAAGGTGGTGGTGATCGAGAGAAGCGTTTAAAAAAATTGTTGCAAGAGTTGCAGACTTTAAAGCGGCAGCTGTCAAGCATGGAAGCCCGACACCAAGCTCAGATTATTGCGCTGATGGCAGATTTGGGTATTGAGGGAGAGTTGATGCCAGACGGCAGGTTCCAAACTGCGAATGGGGAAGTGTTAGGCATCACTGCAACAGCAGCTACTGGTGCCGTGGAGGAGAACGGTGGTGTTGCTGGATCAGCGCAAGAGATATTGAACGCAACATCAGGCGATATAAGGGGAGGTAGAAGCGGTAGGGGCAGCGGAGCAAGAGGTGCACGTGCGCTGGCGGGTGGCAAATTAGGTGGTGCTGGTATAGCCTCGCAGCTGAAAAAGCAGCTTGCTAACGAAAGCAGAGACAAGCAAAAGTTTAAGCAGAAAATGCACATGTTTAAAAATGAATTAGACTCTTTGAAGGAAAAGTACGAACAGGAGTCAGATAGGTTGAATTTGCATGTGAAACGACAACATGATCAAATACAGAATCTGACGGAAGAACTGCAGGAGCTGCAAGGGGGCGCCGCAGCACAATTAGAGCTAGAACGGCAGAGGCATAAAGATGAAATTAGCACTGTTGTGAATAACAACAAAATACTTCTTGCAAAGACTGCCCAAAGATTGAAGGATGTGCCAAAAAGTTTGCAAGTTAGCAGTGAAGTTCTGAGAGAATCGCGAAATGCTGCAGCAAGGATGAAGGCCTCAACTGAAGCGCAGTATAACAAACTAATAGATGAGCTTAACAAATCGCACGAATTGAAGTTGGAGAACATGAAAGAGCAATACGATTTTTTGGCGTCGAAGAAGAAGGCAGAGCAAGAAAAATTTGTTGAAGACTTTAATAAGTACTATGCCAAAAAAAGTAGTGAGCTAAGTGAATACAAAAACGAGCTGGTGCAGCTTTACAACCATTGTAACATGCTATCTACCATTGTCAGTAAGGTAGAACAAAATGCGTATCCTGTTAGGCAGCTAGCAACTGGCGTCAAAGTCTTTGCTATTCCCGCAAAAGATAAGCCTCATGACATATTCAAAGACAAGTCTCGTCTGCTGCACCTACGTGAACAGTTGGCCTCGTCAAGGCGAGCAGTCAAAAGGTTACAAGCAGCAGACAAATCCCACGCGCCTCCGACAATGCCAGAAATCAAACCACCAAGCGCCAATCAAGCGCGTCCACGCAGGCCTCCTTCCGCAGGCTACCAAAGGCCTTACGACCGCAACAATAATGATGGAATATTACCGCCCTCGAGGGATAATAATCCCATCCCAGTCGTAAATATGACGCAGGATGATTACGATGCGCCGCTCCTGTATCCGCAGGTTGATGGAAACGGTGATCTGGAGGGTGTGGGGAATTTTGGGAGCTCCGAAGACTTAAATAAGAAAAAACCAGAGGAGTTGGCCGACGAGGTCGTGAGGCTCCGACAATACATACAAACTGGTTTACGAAAAAAAGTTGAAGAGCAAGTTCTCAATGACCTCGCTGGGCATGAGACTATTGGATACATCAAGACGTTGGAAGATGAGCGAGACCATTACAAAAAGGAGCTGTCGACAGCGATTCAAAGGCAAAAAGCGTTGCGCAGCTCATTTAATGCCCAGGGCAGGCAGCTGAATAAGATTCGATCAAGCGCTGGCAGACATAGAAGGCCTCTAAGTGCATCGAGGGGCGTTAGTCGGGGTAGTGCGTACGGTTCCATGCGTCCCAATACTGCCAGCTCTCATCGCCCTTGGAGTCGTCAGAAAGATTAAAATATTTGCTTACCAAAATAACATACGTCTCTCACCGGTACTAAAAATACATTTTTAAAAGATCGTGGTGCTCCCTCTATTAATGAATGCATAAATTTAAGATTTATTATTGTTCGGCTGAACACCGTTTCCCATTCCTTCCTGTACTACTACCACAGTCCCCATTGCCACCTGTGGTTGTTGCTGTGTGTGGATGATACCACTGTTGGCATAGTAATTTTGTGGAACCATTTGTACATACTGCTGTTGGGTTCCAATATGATTGTTCGAATCAGGGTGCACTCGCTGCGATACAAAGACGTCCATGTTCGATAAACGAGATGATAATATGCCGTTGTACGAATAGAACAATACAAGCCCGAAACACAACGCCAACACAAATACCACACCCGCGCCATCTCGGTATTGATCGCAATTGTTTATGTCGAGATTTGTGTCTTCTGCCACTCTACTCTCCATAACGCATGATTTCGTAGTATTTGTTTCGCCAGACGCCTTATTTCTACACTCAACACACTCGTGGTACTCCGCATCAAACATCACTAACTCCCCGATAAACTCTATCCCAAAAACAAGTGCGTTGCACCAGTTCATGCAGGAAAAAGTTTGCAAGAAAAACTTATTCCGCTCTTTGGCCCCATACCAACCACATGCAGGCACTAAAAGAGACACTAATACGGACAGCAGGGATTGCATATGAAATCTTTGAGCAGCAACAAGATAAATCTGTTGAATAATAGCCATAAGTGCCATAATTGCGGACAACCGCATAACGGTGCGCACTAACTTTACCTCTACGGCAGAAGCGGTTGGAGGCAACGGTATCCCGTAGACCACAGTGGCCTGCGGAGGCGCCGCGCCTGTAGATACCCGCTGCGTGTTCTGGTTCTGCATCATCTTTCTCTTCTCCGATTCGGCACTGCAATTTCGAATAGCGTGGCAGGGCTACTTCTGATTGCGTGTTAGTTGGCCGTGCACCCTTCGTGGAAACCTCTCCTGCAGGATGGAGGAGCAAAGTAGTGTTGTTGTTCTATTGTTGTTGCAATATAATAAAATAGTCTAAGTAAGGAGGAGGAGTATAACCACTACATCAACATTAGAAGAATAATAATACAATATAATAAAATAGAACACAACAACAAGAAGAAGAAAAGGGCATCATTGTTGAGAGAACAATGGCATCAAATAATTATTATTAAAAAAATAATGCTCAACAGCCAACTGTGCTATTATCAATATCAAAACACAATGGAAAAACAATTATTACAAAAAAAGAAAAAAAGAAGAGTGGAAAATTGGTTTAGATTATTCGGAGCAGTAGTAACAGTTCTTATGGGGAGTGTGTACTTGATCTCGTAGAGTGGACATAGGGCATGGCGAACAATTAGTCACGCACCTCATTTGCAACAAACAACAGATGTAATAATATAATTTTCATTATTATTTAGCCAAGTCGCTATAATATTAATATAACACTATTTACTATCAAAGTATCTTGATAGGTACAGTACACTACAATACTAGTATGGGCATTGCAATCCTTTTGGCGATACCAAATAGGCCACTTTCTTCAGAAATGGTCATCTAATAATGGCTGACGTTTCGCAATGATGGTTTGGTGTAATGAGATTACTATAGTGGTACAGTATAGTAACAATAATTAATTGGCTGTGTAGCGAGCAGCAAAATCGAGGAAGAAGAATAGAACGGGAAAAATTATTACTACTAATACTACTCACACAACTGTGTAGATTCTCCTATCATACTCTCCTATCATACGTACGGTCGCCACAACACTACTAACAACATATAACATTTTTTATATTATATTATTACATTACGTCGTCGTCTTCTTCTTTTCTGCTCTTATTATTTATTATATTCTTCTTTCTTCTCTATTATTATTATTATCTCATAATGATATTACGCACGCCAGGATGCGCGATTGCCTTTCGTACTCACGTGGTGGGAGCCTTGCGGCCAAACGTTTGCCATTTTCCGCCAGGAATATTGGATACGAGTTGATATGTCCGGTGCGAAGAGGCGAACCAAGTATCGTAAGCATGTGACCCAGGACTTTAGCGATTCGGAGCGAGTCCCCGAAGAAGGGGAGTTGTATGCCGAAATTGGTCAGAGCCACGGTGGCAACATATTTGGAATATTGACTTCCGAAGGCGTCAATACGCTAGCACGTTTGCCGACTAAATTTAGGAAATTGATATGGGTAAAGCGTGGTGATATGGTCATCGTTTCGTGTGCTGCCGACGAGTACGAAACCGCCACGGGTGCAGTTGGGCGTGTCACGCATTCGATAGAGCACATATTGAATAGTGACCAAGTAAAGCAGTTCAGAAAAAAACTTGACTCGTCTTCCGTGTTTCTAGCAAAGCGTGGAGCACATGATAATGAAAACGAGGCAAATGATAAGGTAGAGCACCAGCTAGAAGATGTAAAAATTTCAGCGCCGAAAGCGACTGGCTCAAACAATAATTCGACCTGTGACAGTGTCGACGAAAACGAAAGGGCTAGTCCAAGCAGCAAGGAACAATATGAACAATATTTTTTTGAAGAAGATAATGACGACGATATTTTTGTGAATCGAAATAGACCAGTTGATACTGATACAGATGATGATAGCGATAGTGACTAGGATAACCATACATATTTTTGTTTTGTATTTTTATTTTTTCATGCAAAGTCTACCCGACACCACTGTATGACAAATACATTGCATGCAAAAGATCCAGCAACACAACCGCATCCAACGCTGCGTAAATAAGTTGCAGCCTTGACAAAGGTCTCCTTTCCCAATTGCTGCACTGCTCCCTCTTGTCCAATGGTACTCCCAAAAATGTGCTTACAACGTCGGATAGACCAGGTTGTCTCTTCCCATTCGCAATCATGTCCTTGAATTGTTGTGTCTGCATTACTACATCCTGAATATCGACGAATGATTTGCATCGTGACTTGGCTAGAAACTGGTTCGAGTACTTAGAAAGTTCTTTCCAGTCATTTCGAAAAGCGAACACGATCTTCAAAAAGCATGCCGTTTCAAACAAATACTTTAAAAATTTGATACTTTCCGAATGTATAGCCTCATCTTTTTGTCTAAATGTAGTATCAATGCAAAACACATGATTGTTCACAGCAACTTGTATCACAGCACACCCATCAACTTCGTTGTTGCTGAATTCGCTGTCAATACCTACATGTATGTATTTTCCATCGCATATGTTTCTTTCTGCGACCTCAAAGTACTGTCTTGTGATAGTTATTTTTTGAATTGTGTCAATCCAGAATACGTTGTTCACTCGTGGCATCTTCGATCCTGCATGCAGCAGATCCACCATGTTTGGCCCTGCTTCACTGATCCCAGGGTACACCGTTTCATCGTGCATAATTCTCAAATCAAGATATTTAACTGTTGAATCCACATCATCGATCCTTCGCGTGTATTGCTTCGGGAATTGGATTTTTTCGTAAAATTCACGCAAATAGCAGTATAGCTTTTGCCAACGAATGTATGGTGAATCTAATTCAACATCAACAGCTTCAATATGAGCCGAGTTGTTGCCAACTTCATTGCATTTCACATGTGCAGATTTGCTTCTGAATTTCCTAATAAATTTCAAAACTTGCTTCTTGTATTCTTTCGAAAAGCCTTCAACGAATTTGTCTTCCAACTCGTTCATTGCCTCCACTTCCCACTTTGTGTCGCTCTTCGAGCTGACTAAATACCCCATGATCAGTTTTAAGATACTGCGCTGAGATTTTCTAGCAGCTTTGACGGTAGTACACGCATTCAGCGTAATATCCTCCATATTTAGTGTAACCAATGCTTGCTGAAGAGGGGCAATATCGTTTAATGCATTCAATATTGTGCAAACGAGGGTCGGTTTACTATTGCTTATGCAAGCCAGTTGCTCCAACGCATCGCAGTTTTCAATAGCCTCAGAAAGTTCATCGACGAGTTTCTCATATGCTACTTTTTGATCGGCTCCTTGGGCTTTACCAGTCAAAACCATCCTGTAGACCAAAGCTACGAGCATTGTATCTAGTGGCGTCTCAAGCGTTGCAATGGGCGGCTGTGCTACCCAGTCCAACAAAGCTTTATTTCTCAATGCTAATGATTTTTCTTCGTCTTTGCGCTGTTGTGCTCGTTTCATCTCACTAGAAGCTCTGAGCATTTTTTCCTTGTTTTCTTCCTTTAATCGAAACTTCTCGTATTCTATTATCCATGGTAAAACTACTTCGGCATGCTCTTTCGTTATTTGCTGATTATTACAATTTTTCCGCGCGATCAGAATTTTTGCCTGGCAGTTTTTACAATGCAGGGCGTGCTTTACCTGGAATCTGATTGCCTCTGCATTGTTTGTATAATCAACCCACTTGATACCTTTCTTGTCTTCCTCTGCTTCCCTGTTCATCACTAGTTGTACAATGTCTTGCCGATCGTGGCAAGTCAGCTGCGCCATCTGTGCGGGCGTTTCCATCAAAACGGTCCGAAGCTTACAACTGGCCCCACACACTTCAATTAAATATTTTACAGTCGAGTACCGCTTTTTGGATATTGCAAAGCATAAAGCTGATTGTCCTCGGGAAGCCAACTTGTTTACATCAGCACCATACTTTATCAAAAGCTCGACCATTTCCGTGCTGCACCATTGGCTGGCAACATGAAGTGCAGTCTTACGGTTGATATTACCCGAGTTTATGTGCTCTCGGTGTACGGCTGAATTTTGAAAAAGTTCTGATAGCATTTTGATTTTTCTTTTCTTCACCAGACGCCTTATTTCCGCCCCTATGTCATCTTTTGTCCCCTCTACATACTTTTTTTCCTCTGTTTTTCCTAACGTAGTGACACCACTGCATGAGTCTTGTACGCTAAAACCCATCCCTTCCAGTGTCGATCTAATTTTATCCGCTTTTTCCCAGTCTTGAATAGCTCGAAACTTCTGCCTTTCTTCTATGAGTTTTGCGATTTCTGGTATGCCGTAGGGTCCGTCGGTGTCTTTGCCGCCATTTATTACTACAGACGGTGAAATGTACCGTGCGTCTTCCATGGAAGAACAGGCTCTCGCTTCACCATTGCTTCCGTTGCACTGTGGCTAACGCACACCATGCCTTTGCCCACATCTAAATGTTGGCAGCAGCAGCAGCTCGTGGAGTGTTCTATCATGTTCGTCATCATCCATCATCATACTACTGTACTACTACCGAACCACTATTTGAGGACTTCTTCTCCTTCCTATATAATAAATATTTGCTAATTATTTATTATTATTATTATCTCACGCAGCACAACAAAAAATAATAATGAGGAGAATCTACAATGAATGATAATGAGACAACAATAATAATAAAATATATTTTCACATACATATACAGGTAGCACTAGCTAGTAGTATATAATAAAATCCATTATTCTTCCCCTTCTTCTCGCAACAATACTATCTTTTTTTTATTTATAGTAGTATTTTAAAAAAAAATTAGCAAACAAACACAAACAACAGCCAAAAAACAAAAACAAAAAAAGCACCAGCACAACAAACATAAAAAAATGCGCATTAAGTTTTTCGTTGTCAGAAATTACAGTGCGGCCTGGCGTGCGTAGCCACCAAATCATTGCGAGCTCAACAAAGACTGCTTACATTCTTCTACAGAACCTTGCGGATTGTTGAATTGCCATCGTTTCATTTTGCTGATAATGATGGAAATACCAGGGCCAGGCTTCAAATTTAGCTCTTGCATTAACTTTTTGCCATCCATTATGGGTTTTTCATTCCAAATACAGTCTATGTTTTGGTCTTCGATAAACTTGTACAATACCTGGTATTTTGCCAGAAAGTTTTCAAATTTATTTTTTATCATATTTTTTTCATTGTCTAAATCATCCATGGCAACTCCTTTGGCATCTGAATTTCTAAAAAAATCGCTTTCTGCGTCTTGGTACATCACCTTCCAACCATCGATATCCATCAGATCACGGACCATAGCAATATCGATGGCGAAAGGCCACAAGCTTTTTGCCTCGTTGACGACCAAAGCAACATCTGCGCGTGTTATTGTTGCGTTGCCTGTATTTTTGTCCTCATATAATGCTTGTGCTCGCCTTTGAAATTCCAAGCTACACCTAAGAATTGTTTGAACATTATGAGAATTTTTCGTTGTGGCCTTTAAAGCCGTCATAAGCAGATATTCAATTAAGACCGGCGTTTTTTTCTTCTTTTTGTAAAGCAGACTTTCAAATGGTAGAACCATTATTGTCATGAACATAAGTTTGCGGAGATCTTTTGCATCCAAACCATTCGATTTCTTTCCGTATCCATACGCTAAAATTTTGTTGACACCATCATCACTGATTTTGGACAGCTCTTTGCATCGTGACGAGGGGAGATCTTGGCCACTTAATTCCTTAAAACCATCGTAAGACAACCATGTTGAAATGTGGCTCCATGGTTGAGGCAAATTTGCTTGTTCCGTCGAAGTTTGAGAAAAAGAATACCATGTCCAGCCCAACAATTTTGCCAAGGACACGTTCAATTTAAATTGAGATGCCCAAAAGTCTGTGCTGCATTCGAATTGAATTACTTTATCGCCTTCGCCTTGCGTATACACAACCAAACTTTTAAATTCTTTGCGATGAATACCGTAAATTGCGGGCCATAGTTGCAAATCATCCATCATTCGAAATGCCAGAACAGGGCGTTTACATGAGAGCATCGATGCCAGCTCTTTGCCTACCCTTTCTTGACTGCATTTTGTGGTGATTCCCATTCTTACCTTTTCTACCGAAATTGCCGATAAAATATGCTCGTCAAGTCGAAATGCATATCGACTTGCGAATTTGATTGCCCTCAATATTCGCAAAGGATCGTCGTCGAACGTTAAATGCGGGTCAAGAGGCGTTCGGAATATTCCATCCTTTAAATCTTGCAACCCGAGACCAGTGAAGTCCTCCACATTACCAGTATTGACATTATAGAACAAAGCGTTAATCGTAAAGTCCCGTCTTGTTGCATCGTTCTTGGCTGTACCAAACTTCATGTCTGGAATGCGGCTACTATCTGTATATGTCTCGGATCTTAAATTTACAAAATCCAATTCTTGGCCATAAATAACCATTGTGGCTGTTTCCAAATGTTTGCTCTGGTCAGGATTTGCCTTGATAATTCCAACACGACTAACATTTTTCTTACCACTCGAGTCTATTTTTTCGCCGCCCTCTTCCTCAATCACAAGATCATGCACCATCTGTGCATACTTTGAGCCTGTCATGTCATCCAAGGCTACATCGATATCGTCGTTATCTTTTCCCATCAGTTTGTCTCGAACCCAACCACCAGCCACGCGAACAGTAGTGTTTAGCTCGTGTTTTGAATTGGTCCGTCGAAACAACTCAAACAACTTTTTCTCAGTAGAGGTAAGTATGAGCGGAAGCGTGATTTGCTTTGGACGAAAAGGTGCAACATTACGAGATGCGTTCCACACCGGTCTTAAGTTTGTTTCGAAGGGTGTATCCTCACCCACAGCTTTGCTGACATTTTTGGTTGACAACGACGCCATAAACACCCTTCCTTCGTAAGTACTAGTTTCTCGTAAGTATTCTAAATTGTTTCGTAAATTTTCAGGCAACGAAGCCGCACTATCCTGGGGCTCGCGGGTGTAGAAGAAATATCTAGTATCCTCTGCTGTCGATGATAATAGGTCGAACTTTCTCTTGGCCGACATATAATCGCTTTCCGGGTAGAAGAAGCGGCTATAAAACTGTGCGGCGTTTTGCATGACGTGGCCAAAGGCAAGTTGCTCTGCTTTCATTCTTCGATTCTTCTTCTTCTTCTTACGCTGACGCATCTCATCATCATTTTATTATTATTATTATTATTATTACTCTGTGTTATATTATATATTATTATATTTTAATTAATTATTGTTTTTATTATTATTGTTAATAATAATAGGTGGCCTATTATTATTTTTTGTTTGTTTTTGGTGGTGGTGTGATTTTAGATTTAGAATATATCCAATATAGACGACAACAACTCTACTAATAATAATACTAATACTAGCCTATACGATTTTTTTTATGGGGGTCGGTGGTGGAGAGAAACAGAGGAGAGAAGAATTGCTGCTGCTCTTGACTGCGCTTATTATGCTTATATCATCAATTTCATCCATTTTTTCGTCTGGTCATCCGGATAAAACCCATCCTCAAGCATCTTATTAAAGTATAAATCGCGTCTTGTTGCATCGTTCACGCTCATGAAACCTCTAATTATGGTATTGTAGACTACGCCGTCGACGGTGGCCTTCTTGTCGTTTTCCAAAGTCTTGAAAATGCTCTCTGCCTTGTCCAAATCACCGTCGGAGACTGCAAATTCGATCATGTGTTGGAATGTGTTCCTTGTTTTGTGAACGCCCATAGCATCCATTTGCTGTATTATCGCAGAAACTGCCTTACGGTCCTTAGCCCTTCCATAAAAGCGGATTAAAACATTGAACAAAACATTATTGGGTGTAATGTTGTTTTCTATCATCTCCATCAAATACTCTTCGATCAAATCTCTGTTTGACGGATCCCTGGCATACGCTGTGATCAATGCCGCGTACGTAAAGACGTTTCTTCTGACCTTTTTAGTTGCCATCTCATTGGCATAAAATTCAAGCTTAATATAGTCTCTGGCACGACCATACATCATGATCACAGAGTTGTAAGTTTCTGTATTTTTGGATACACCAGCGCTTTCCATGTCCTGTAAAACCCTTTCCGCCCTTCCCACGGATTTAAAGGCCAACTTTGCGTACCGGCTCAATAATGTGTTAAAAACGTAGATGTCAGGAGAAATTCCAGCATTCTTCATTTCTACATACACCATTTCCATTCTGTGCGCGTTTTCGAAAATATGACCATATGCTTGAATTAACGTAGAGTATGTCACGATATCAAATTGTAGTCTGAGAGCTTTCATTTCTTGCAGGTACATTTGTAGTTCTTCCATATCGTAATCGAATGACTTTAACAAGCTATTGTACGTTACAATGCTTGGCTCGATATTTTTCTTTTTCATTTCATCTAAAAAAAAAATGCGTTTAGATTTGCTGTGTCTACTTTTGTCGCTGTGAAGATTCAATAATGTGTTGTATGTCACTACGTCTGGGGTATCCATTTCATCGTAGAGCTCATACACCTTGTCATAGTTATCAGAATATGCACCATATGCATGTATCAATATGTTATAAGTCTCAGTGGTCTCTTTTACCCCCTCAGCATTCATGATGGATCTGATACGCTCAACTTCTTTAAGCCCGCCTTTCTTTTTAGAATATACACTGAAAAGTATGTTGTATATATAGGCACTCTTTGGTCTACCGTGGACTTTAAACATGTTCCTGACTGAAGCGACCTCTAGAGCGTTCTGCAGGCCACGCTGGTATATAAGCATGCAATGCATAAGTTCCGTAGCGCCACCTTTATCGTCGTCGTAATCTTTGAAGGCTTTTATTATATCTGTAATGGTATTTTTTTTACAAAGTTCAAAAAACTCATATTCTTTTTTCGTCACCCCGCTTACATGATCCTCGGTCATGCCAAAGCCTCGCATAGCTCTTAGCACCTGCTCTTTTTCAGACTCCGATGCTTCGAGAGGCTCACTTGGATTTGAACCAGATGAGAAAAAGACGACTTGGATTGGATGTGAGCTAGCAAAATGAACATTTCTTCCCTTTGTTACGCCAAAAAGCCTGCGACTGCTGCGGAAATCTACATTATCTCTAATACAACTGTTACGTGGAATGGTCACTGACTTGGGTCGTTGCCCACAAACGAGGGTCCTAACGGGTCGGTAGTGCAAAGGACCTTTTGCAGCAAATAAAATTGCCGCACACCGCCCGTTACTCTCCCCAGCGATCGCCCTTCTGCATTTAATCATAGTCCTTCCAAGCATGGTGAAGTGATAGTATTAGGTACAGAATCTCTTCCGATCAACATTACACGCAAGGAACTTTCTACGCCTAAGTCTAATGCGACCGAAGCAGGATATGATGATCGTCGATATGATGATATGATCGTCGATAATATATTAATATTTTCTTCGCATCTCTTACTACTACTACACACTCTACTAACTAACTCTAATATAAATAATATAATAATAATTTAAATTGTTGTTGTTGTTGTTGATGAATCTAATAATAATAAATAATACAATAATAATAATAATAATAATAATAATAATAGGAGGTATTTATTACATAGTCTCTTCCATTAAAAAAATAAACTAGCTGCTAACAAGTGTCAGAGACAAACGCTATTATTTCCACCATTTCCACCAGGTCTGATAAATGGAAAAAAGGGCCACCACATTACTTATTTACCATACCCCCAACGACGATGAAAATATCCCTACCGATTTATACCGAGGCGATTTCAATATCGACATGGCTTTGACTGTTGCTATCGGTTCGCGTCATCTCTCTTGACAACTGAGAAATGTCCATTTCTGAATCAGGGGCGTTTGTAATCACAAGTCCAACGTTGTTACCGCTGCCCAAACGATCCATTACTTCAGCAAATCGACGTGTGTATCGTGCTAGTCGGCTTACATTAATTGCCATAGAGTTTGCCATTGCAATGATTTCATTCAATTCTTTCATTCGTTTTTCAGAATATTGCACCAACACTTCTTTTGCTTTTGCTTCACTGATATCCTGTTTCAATATTGAATACCGCAAAAAAGAATCTTCCATATGCGACAAGTTCAACTCTTTCATCCGCTCCTTCATTGCCATTGCCGGGTTCCAAAACATGTTACCAATAGGTCCTCCAGGTCTGTTACCCTCATTAACCTCAATACCACTAGTAAGGACCAGTCCGTCACTCTTTACTTCATAGACGCTTCGATGGATACAGACATATATGACTAGGGCCGGCAAACCAATAAACAAATAAGGTTCTCTTTCTTGAAAATCCGAGATTTTAACGTACTTTGCATTTAAGGCATTAGCACCCTGGGTATAGCATTGATTGAAAAACGAGTTCCATACAACCGATAAAGGCAACCTGCCCCCGTTCCAAGTTGTTTTGAAAATACCACTAAAATACTGGATCTCAATTGGCGTATCACTCGTTTGTCGCGCTAAAGTAGTGGGGGCATTGGGTTCACCATGATCTCTTCCACCGTCACCACTGTTTGCAGCAATTTCTTGTATTCCGTCCTGATCGTAGATATCCATGCGGTATCTCGTAATTAAAGAATCACGGTAAGTAAACACCTTCTCAATATGTTTACGAAGAACAGGAGACCCTCTATCTATAGTAGCTACATTCTGAGTATACGCCGCATTTAAAATCATAGCAACACACTCAACGGCAAAAATGTGCACTGATACCCATCCTATCCACATACCAACCCATGGTTTCGCTGAAAGCCCTTCATTAGATGGTATCCACCTGAGAACGTTGCAGCAACCAACGAAGAAAGAGACCGGTATTGCGATGACAACATATGCCAATGCAACAACGTATCCCAATACCAAAATCCCAAAATAAAATCCCAAGACAAGTGGCGAAAGGATTGTACAATAGGCAATCATCTGGAATGGGCGATACATTATGAAGCCAGGTACACTGATTAAAAAGATTGCTGGGGCAACAAAAACGGCGTAAATACAGGTAACAAGCAATGAAGAAAACCCACCGATTAAGCTAATTGGAAGGGACATTAACGCCGTACAAACTGGGAGCTTAATTTCTGGTGGACCTGGTTTTTTACGAATTTCCTCCTGTACTTTGGTGTCCGTTCGAAAGTTATAAAATTCGACTACCTGCTCTTTAATTACTTTCCACCAGTCTATTCTTGAGCAGCCTTCAAAGGGGCGGCAAGGATACTCAGAGTGTAGGAGAATTGCGATGCTGAGAGCCCCATATATTATCCGCAACGTGACTACAAACAGAGAACTTATTGTAAAAATAGGCAGCAATATAGGAATGCACAAGCAAACGAATATTTTGGACGGAACGTCATAGTTACCACTTTCTATAATGACCAGTGGTAAATAAAACAAATCGTACACCATACATACGATCGCAATTAAAGAGTTGACGGGTAAAACCACAACAAATGAAATTAACAACATCTTCACAAACAGCAATAGAATTTTCGGTAGGTCGTAGACCAAGCCCCTCATAAGCATAAGCCCCACCGACAGTGTATCAAAACTGGGGTTATGATCATAAAGGCAGCAGTCTTTTTCGCATCGTTTCGACATGATTATAATGATACGCTGTTAGTTAT
>JACLAC010016607.1_pt1 | contig 14509 bp, 10 predicted proteins | sample 8027881 | NCBI WGS metagenome assembly JACLAC01 (sample SAMN15725517, study PRJNA655200) | protist metagenome | isolation source: fluorescence activated cell sorting (FACS) single amplified genomes of... | place: Spain: Blaines Bay Microbial Observatory, Mediterranean Sea | collected 2016-01-19 | reverse complement strand
TGCTCAATATCCAAGCCTTCTCGATATTGTGTGACATGATCCTTGAAGGCTTGGTGAATCGCAGACAGATCAGCTTGAAATTTTTCACGTGCTTCCTCGGTCACTTCAGCGAAGGGGGTCACTGTACGCTTGTACTCTCCTGCTGTGAAAAGATAGTAGTCAATTTCATTACGCTGAAGGACACGATGAAAATTTGGCACACTCGCCACCACACCAATCGAACCAAGAAAAGCGAAAGGAGCTGCAATGATTTTTTGAGCAGCGGCTGCCATCATATAGCCACCGCTAGCTGCGACAGTGTCTACGCAGACTGTGCAATTTAAGCCCGCTTGACGCAATCGTAACAACTGCGAACTGGCATAGCCGTACTGGGCAACCGCTCCACCAGGACTAGTCAATCGGACTACAATTTCGTCAGAAGGGAGGGCAATTTGCAGTAGAAAGGATATTTCTTCGCGCAGTTGTTCAACAGCGCTAGCCATGATGTTGCCGGTGAAGGAAAGAACATAAACTCGATTGGAGTGTTTCCCAATCACCTCTTCCGTACTCAGTCCACTATCCAGTTGCTCCTTGATTTTTTCCAGGGTGGTTTGGGAATCTGACTTTGTCTCTTGTTCCTCACTCTTGCCTTCTTTCTTCTGTGCCTTACGAAGTAATTTAAGTGCCGCCTTGGGTAAAAATGGATGCTTCTGGAGTTCTCGTTGAAGGGAATCCAAGTCAGAGTCAAAGCGGTCGTTGAGATAACGAAAACTTAGATGGGTTTTTGGTCGATTGCCTGGAGTTCTTTTTCGACGCCGGAAAGCCCGCCACAGCATCAGTACCCCTGCAATTAAAAAAAGCAGCAGACTGACGTAATAGAATGTGAAATAGTTGACAACAAAGTCTAGTAAAGGGGAGGCGTTTTCGGATTCCATTTGGAAGAGAAAGCAGGTTGGGCGGAAGCCAAGCGACAGAAGTCTTTGACTGTGAAAAATATATTAGAATGAATGGATTGCCCCAAAACAACAAGCATTTTCCCCATAATTCAGGGAACGCAGCATGATTACATTTGCTCTTCAGGGACATGACGGCAAAGCACGAGCCGGAAAGATAGAAACCCCCAGAGGTTCGATCCATACCCCAATCTTTATGCCCGTAGGAACACTTGGCACTGTCAAGGCCATGACCCCTGAAGAATTAAAGGATATTGGGGCAGAGATCATCCTTGGAAATACCTACCATTTGCACTTACGGCCCAGTGACTCTTTGATTGCCAAGCTTGGCGGCCTGCATCGCTTCATGAACTGGGATCGATCGATTCTGACAGACAGTGGAGGCTTTCAGGTCTTCTCCCTTGCCAAACTACACAAGCGGAGTGAGGAGGGGGTTCGGTTCCAAAGTCATTTGGACGGAAGCTCTTTCTGGTTGACTCCGGAGATTTCGATTAGCATCCAAGAAAATCTTGGCTCTGACATAATGATGGTTTTTGACGAATGTCCCGAACTACCAGCTAGTCGTAAAAAATTGCAGGAGTCTCTGGAGCTTACAACTCGCTGGGCAAAACGCTGTAAAGAGGTGCGGAAAACTGACCAAGCACTCTTTGGTATTGTCCAGGGAGGTGGTGAACTGGATCTGCGGCGCCAAAGCCTGGAACAGATGACCGAAATTGGGTTTGACGGTTATGCCCTTGGTGGTCTGAGTGTCGGAGAATCCAAAGAAGAAATGTACTACGTTCTGGACCACGTTGCTCATGAGATGCCTGCAGCAACTCCACGTTACCTGATGGGGGTTGGAGAGCCAGAGGACCTCTTAGCAGGAATCGAAGCAGGGATCGACATGTTTGACTGTGTGATGCCGACCCGAAATGCAAGAAACGGCAATCTTTTTACATCCGAGGGCAAGGTCACCATCAAGCAAGCGAAGTATCGTGAGGATGAACGCCCGCTGGATCCAAATTGTAACTGCAACACCTGCCGGCACTACAGTCGCGCCTATCTGCGTCATCTTTACCAGTGTAATGAGATTCTCGCCATGCGCTTGAATACACTGCACAATCTACACTTCTACTTGCAATTGATGCGTGATTCTCGAGATGCCATTTTAGTGGGCAGCTTCTCAGCTTTTCGTCAAACCCGGCTACAACAATGGCGACCCCCCCAGCAACAAGAAGCTCAAGATGAAGCATGAGATGGGTGGGCTTCCTTGGTTCTATAATGCTGATTGTATGGCAGGGATTTCAGGGTTCTTTCCGGATTAGACTACAGGTTCCTTTGCGCTTTGATTCTGAAGAAAAATCTGAAAAGGTTCTGCGAATTGCCACCTTTAATGTAGCTTTAAGTGCTCAGCAACCCAACGATCTGAAGCACCGGCTACGCTCCACATCAGATCTCCAACTACAGAATATTGCAGCAATTCTGCAAAAGATTCATCCAAGTATTGTACTGCTCAACGAGTTCGACTTTGATGAGTCTGGTGAATCCGTCGGCTTGTTGCAAAGCAACTATCTTGAACGTTCACAACATGAGTTGAAGCCGATTTCCTGTCCTTGTGTCTATGTCACTCCTTCCAACACAGGGATACCAAGTGGTCTTGACTTGGATCGTGATGGGAAGCTAGATAGTCCAGGGAATGCGTTGGGATTTGGAAATTTTCCCGGCCAGTATGCTTTTGTGCTGCTCTCCCAATACGAGCTGGAGAGGGAAAAAATTCGAACTTTCCAGAAATTTCTCTGGCGTGATCTTCCCGGCGCTTTGCTACCAGATCACCCCGACCGGCTGGGACAAGGGGATTGGTATTATAAAGATCAGTTGGCCATCCTGCGGCTCTCTTCCAAGAACCATGTGGACGTCCCTGTGTCAGTTCATGGGCATCGATTACATGTACTACTATCCCACCCAACACCACCAGTTTTGGATGGGCCAGAAAACTGTAATGGTCAACGAAATCATGACGAGATTCGACTCTGGAGTGACTACCTAAGTGGTGGGGAGCGTGCTAACTATTTGATTGATGATGCAGGTAACTCTGGTGGCCTGCATCCTGAGGAGCTGTTTGTTGTTCTAGGAGATCTCAACGCAGATCCTGTCGATGTCACAGTTACAATCAAGCGATTCGCCAATTATTGGAGCATGCGCGTATTCATCCTGCCGTCTGGCTCGATGATCGGGTTCCTCGCAGTGAAGGTGGAAAATTCCAGAAACCCCGAAATCCTACACACAGTGGAAATCCTGCTGAAGATACTGCTGCTTGGGGGTTACGAGTCGATTATGTGCTCCCGGCTCGGGAACTGGAAATTCTGCGTAGCGGAGTTTTCTGGCCCAACCCCAATGAAACAGAGGCAACTTGGCTCAAACCAAGTTCTGATCATCGCCTCGTCTGGGTCGACTTGAAGTTGCCCTGAGTTTCGACCTCCATCAACATAGAAATTTCTAATCCCAGATCTACATCGACAAGATGCTGGAGTTCTTCATAAAATCAGTGTATTCCTTCCGACTTTGTATCAAAAATCCTGACCACCTCGTACCCACTTAGAAAACATGGAGATTCAGAACAACCAACTTCACCTCGGTGGACTGAGTGTGGAAGCCCTTCGTACCAACTTTGGCTCTCCTCTCTATATCTATGAAGAGGACTCTCTTCGGAGTCAGTGCCGCCGTCTGCTGAACTGCTTTGAGGAATTACATCAGCAGCAAAGACTGCAGTTACACTTCGCAATGAAGGCCAACTCCAATCCCTCAATCCTTAAGATTTTGAGAGAAGAAGATGCTTGGATTGATGCCGTCTCTCCTTATGAAGTGCAACTGGCACTCGACTGCGGTTACAGGCCAGAACAAATTTTATTCACAGGCAACAACACTGCTCCAGAAGAATTGGATTTCTGTGTAGAAAATGGAGTCCAACTCAACATCGGCTCTTTGTTGACGCTGGAACACTTCGGGAAGCGCTATTCTGGACAAAATATTTCATTACGGGTTAATCCAGGAGTCGGTGCTGGGCATCATGCTCACTGCATTACTGGAGGGCCACGCTCAAAGTTTGGCATCTACCATGATCAACTGGAGCAGGCTCAGGAACTGGCTCAGTGCTATAGCCTACGCATCGTCGGGATTCAGTCCCACATTGGTACTGGCATTTTTGCGCCAGAACCAATGCTAGAAGCGATGGAGATGATCCTTGCGCTCGCAGAACGTTTCACCGAATTGGAATTCATTGATTTTGGGGGTGGCTTTGGCATTCCTTATCGTCCTGAACAACAAGAAATGGATGTAAGTGCACTAGGCCAACAGATGACCGAGAGATTTGAAAGATTCTGCAAGGAATATGATCGCCCTCTCTCCATGAAGCTGGAGCCTGGGCGTTATCTTGTCGGACCAGCTGGATTTCTGCTGCTGAGCGTCACTAACCGTAAGCACACTCCCGAATATCAGTTTGTTGGCACTGATTCCGGTTTTCATCATTTGGTGCGTCCAACCATGTATGGTTCCTATCACAGGATCTGGAATGCCTCCAGAATGGAAGATGAACTCGAGACAGTGGCTGTGGTGGGGAATGTCTGTGAAACGGGAGATTTTTTCAGTATCGATCAAGGCAATATCCAACGTGACTTGCCCAAAACTGCAGTGGGGGACTGCCTTGTGATTGCTGATGCTGGAGCCTACGGTTTTTCCATGAGTTCCCAATATAATTCTCGGCCACGGCCAGCAGAAGTTTTGGTGAAAAATGGACAAGCTCAGATGATCCGTCGAGCAGAACGCTACACAGACCTGCTACGCACCACACAGGAACTAGATTAATTCACTTCGTAAAGTCAACACAGACTGATCAATATCGGCAAAGGAGAAAGGGATGGGAAATTACGACTTGTGCGTACTAGGAGGAGGACCTTCGGGCTATGCTGCTGCAATGCGTGCCGTTGATTTCGGCAAGAAAGTCATTCTTGTGGAGAGAAGCCGATTGGGAGGTGCCGGAGTCTACAACGGAGCGCTTTCTTCCAAAACGTTTTGGGAACTCTCCAAGGAAATTGCCTCCATGCGTCATAAGTTGGACGGCTACGGAATGAAAATGCCTCAGATCCCCTTTGGCAACATTTTGGAAGAAGTTGATAATGCCGTCTATGAACGCTCTGCTCAGTTGGAAGAGCACCTGAGACAAATTGTTCATCGTGATGGAGAAAATTTCTGTTTCGTCAAGGGAAGTGGTCGCTTACTCACGCCGAACAAGATTGAAATGCGAGGTGAGTTTGAACCCTACGTAGTGAGATCCGACTACACCATCATCGCTACCGGGAGCCGCCCTCGGATGCTACCAAATGTGGATGTAGACGAGCGCATCATCATGACTAGTGACGGCATGAGTGGTCTGCGTTCCTTCCCAAAGAGTCTGATCATTGTTGGGGCTGGGGTGATTGGCTGTGAGTTCGCCAGTATTTTCTCAAATTTTGGGGACACCGATGTCCGCTTGATTGCCCGAGATGACCGTATTCTCCCCTTTGAAGATGAGGACCTGACCAAAATTCTAGAGCGTAATCTTGAAAAAAGTGGGGTGACGATCCATCGACAATCCTCTCTACTCTCCATGAAGATTGTAAAAGGCGAAGTTGAGTACGTTATTGGAACTCCGCAAGGTGAAGAAACTCATCAAGTTGAACGAGCATTGATCTCCATTGGCCGAGTACCCAACATCGAAAACACCGGAGCCCGCGAATTAGGAGTGAGGCTGGATCGAGCTGGCTGCATTGACGATGAAGACACTTCCACAAACCTCTCTAACATCTACGCTGTAGGTGACATGACGGCGGATATCGCCCTTGTCAACGTAGGGGAACTCGAGGGCAGACATGCCGTGGAAAAAATCTTTGGTCAACCCAGCCGACCTTTGATCTACGAAAACATCTCTACCATTATGTTCCTCGCTCCAGAGGTCGCCGGAGTGGGAATGAACGAAGCACAGGCTCGTAAAGCAGGGTCACCCTTCCGAGTGGCTTCCTTCGATTACCGTTGTATCCCACGCGCAATCGCAATGCGCCACAGCGAAGGCTTTTTCAAGATTGTGGTAACAGATGACGAAGAGATGCGAATTCTTGGGATGCGTGCGATTGGAGAACATGCCTCCAGCGCTATCCAGGCTGTAGCCCTACTGATCTCCATGCAAAAAGGAATTGGTGAATTAGCTGAACTAATACACCCCCATCCTTCGATTATCGAAGGCATACAGGAATGCGTGCGGATGTTGCTGGGCAAGTCGATTTACAAACCTGATGTTTTCCGTGAGTACCTACGACTAAGAGCATGGCGAGACGGAAACTACGAAGAATTGGTGTGGCCACTGAAGAAAAGTGAATAAACGGACAATCTAGCTTTCTGCAATAAACTCACTTTGGAGAACCCACATGAGTCTCCCGCAACAAAAGCCGCAAGCCACAGACCTTGAGCAGTGTTTATCATAATTAAAAGCCCTTCTGGGCGATCATCTCTCTATAGCAAGCAATGTACGCCAGTTACATGGGAAAGACGCCTCCTTCCACGAGGTTCATCCACCTGATGCTGTCGCTTTCGTGAAAAGTAACGAGGAAGTCGCTGAGATCGTTAAGAGTTGTGTGCGGTATCGGATTCCCATCATCCCCTTTGGTTCAGGGACATTTCTGGAAGGACACATCGCGGCACTTCATGGAGGGATTAGCCTTGATCTTTCAAGGATGAATCAAGTACTCGAAGTCAACGAAAATGATCTCGACTGTCGTGTACAAGCAGGAGTAACCCGCAAGCAACTTAACGAGCACTTACGATCAGCGAATCTGTTCTTTCCAATTGACCCTGGTGCGGATGCCTCGATTGGTGGAATGACAGCAACCCGGGCTTCCGGCACCAATGCGGTCCGCTATGGAACCCTGCGTGAAAATGTACTGGGCCTGACGGTGATTAACGCTGAAGGAAGAATTCTGAAAACGGGCACACGTTCCCGAAAGTCTTCCACAGGCTACGATCTGACGCATCTTTTGGTAGGCTCTGAAGGCACACTGGGCATCATTACAGAGATCCAGTTACGCCTACATGGCATTCCAGAAGCAATCTCTGCAGCTGTCAGCTCTTTTGAGACTCTCGCTGGGGCAGTCAACACGGTTATCACTGTCATGCAATCTGGGCTACCCGTAGCACGAGTGGAACTACTTGATGAGGTTCAGATGGATGCACTGAATCAGTATTCCAACCTAGACTATCCAAAACAACCCACTCTTTTCTTTGAATTCAACGGAACACAACGCTGGGTGGAGGAACAGTCACAATTGGTCGGAGAACTTGCTGGTAAAAATGGTGGGGGAAGCTTCCGGTGGGCCACTGATGAAGCAGAACGAGAGAATCTGTGGGATGCTCGACATGATGCCTACTATGCAGCGATGGCTCTCAAACCAGGCTGTAAGGGTTGGCCTACCGATGTTTGTGTCCCCATTTCTCGACTAGCAGAGTGTATTCTCGAAACTCGGGCAGACATCGACGCATCAAACCTCACGGTACCCATTGTTGGTCATGTAGGAGATGGGAATTTTCATCTACTCTTCTTGATCGATCCAGCTAACGAGGCAGAAGATTTGAAGCAGTTTCAGCAGTTGAATGATCGTTTGATTGAGCGGGCTTTGAAAATGGGAGGGACTTGCACAGGTGAGCATGGTGTCGGGATAGGAAAGATTCACTACATGCGCGCCGAACACGGAGAATCTGTAGAGATGATGCGACAGATCAAGCAAGCTCTAGGTCCATTGAACCTCTTCAACCCTGGAAAACTCGTCCCCGCTTGATTTCACGTACTCGAGATATTCAGAGCTGAGGACCTTGGGTTCCTGCACTTTCTCCTTACCTTGAGCTATGCGCTCAGCAACCCACTCTGAGCTAGGCGTTTCACAGCTTCTGCTAGCACACTGGGATCATTGGCATAGCTGAAGCGCAAAAATCCTTCACCTCCAGGACCAAAATCACTGCCAGGAGTTAAAGCAACTCCAGTTTTTTCCAGAATCCGCATTGCCATCGCTAGAGATGGCAATGCTTTTCTATAGCGGAAAAACACGTAAAACGCTCCGCTTGGATCATAGCCTGGATCCAGCCCATGATTACGGAGTGTTTGCAGAAACATATCTCGACGCTGCCGAAATTCCTGCTGATTTCTCTCTAGTGCTCCCCCATCATCCTGCAGCACAGCCAGTGCCACTTCCTGCATCAAGGTATTCGCTGAAATCATCAGGTTTTGGTGCATCCGGATAGCCGTCGGCATCCATTCGTCGGGTAGAATCAAGTATCCCATTCGCCAGCCTGTCATCCCGTAGGATTTTGAAAGGCCATGAAGAATCAAGGCATTCTCTGAGAACCGTAAATACGAAAGTGGTGCTGCGTCGTAACTTAGATCCAGGTAGATTTCATCTGAGATAACTGGCAAGCCTAGCTCTGCAATCGCACGCATGGAAACTTCGTCTAGGACTGTTCCCGTGGGATTCATGGGGGAGTTCAGTAAAATCGCCCTGGTATTTTTCGTGAGGCACTGCTGGACCACTTCTGTCTTCAGCTGGAATCCATCTTCAAGATGCAAGGGTACTCTCACTGGATTTAGCCCTGCCATCAAGATCAGGTTGTCATAACAAGCGTAACCCGGATCGGTAAGCAGGATGTCGCTACCAGGTGGGGCAATCAAACGGAGAGCTAGGAACAGTAGTGGGGAGGTCCCATTCGAGATTAACACCTGCTCTGGTCGTACTGGGGTTTGGTAAAGCCGGGTGTGCCGCTGAGCAACAGCCTCACGCAACTCCACAATTCCGCAGGTATTGGTGTAACCAAAGTGTTGATTAGCAACCTGTTGGAGACGCCGACCAACCACCAGAGGCGGTGAAACGTCTGGCTCTCCGAATTCTAGATGGAGAATGCTGTGTCCTTGTTTTTCCAGCTCCTGGGCACGCCCAAAGACCTCCATCGCCAGAAAACTCGTAATCGAATCAAGATGATTCGGTAAGGACATGAGTAAATCTCTTAGGGTGTAACTTGAGAGAGCTTACAGAACTCCGAGGATCGCGTTCACGACTCGGTAACTCCTGGCGGCAGCCTCTTTCAGGAAAGTGGGGAAGTCTTCCATACTCTCTTCTCCAGAAAGATCGCTCAAACTTCGGACAATCATACATCGAACACCGAATTGTTCCGCAACCTGCGCAATAGCAGCGCCTTCCATTTCTATAGCCTGCGCTTGGAATTTTTCGAAGAGTTGCTGGCGGGTTTCCTTACAATTGAGAAAAGTATCTCCTGAGAGAATCCTACCAAAGTAGGCATCAGGATGAGCTTGCTGGATCTTGGCCTTCAGTTCCTCGTCCAGTCTGAAAGGTAGATTTTCCTTCGGAAGTCCAATTGGCAGAGTACCTGCTCGATGCGCAATCAACTCTTGGTCAATGATCGTTCCGTAGTCGTGCTGCCATAATTCCTCCGCAATCACCAGATCTCCAATCTTTAGGCTTGGATCCAAACCACCAGCAACTCCAGAAAAGATCAGTAGTTCACAGCTGAAGTGCTGAATCAGGACAGCCGAGGCCACGGCGGAGTTGACCTTACCAATACCAGATTCAACCAGAGTCAGTTCGTGGGAACCATGCTTCCCTTGAAAATAATCTCTCCCCCCTAATCGAGCCGCAGGCAGTGAGCTTGGAGAGAAATGTCGCAACTCTTCAGGAATTGCACAGAGGATCCCAATACGCATTCAAATCACTCAGAAATACTTTTCACAAACCCTCGGAAAATCGCGCTTAACACACCAGTCGTAGAATCGTCCGCTATGGCAAGATGACAACAACAGGACGATGAGAGACACAAGCAGCGTCTGCCGACCAAGCATCTCTATCCAGCTTGATCTGTTAGAACCAGATGTGGGGAGTGCCAAAGGTCGTTAGTAACAGGATTAACGAAACGAATAGAGCAAGGCCAATCATCAAAAAGCTGACGTAATTGTCGGTGCCATGACTCACACCAATCTCACCAGCTTCTCTCTTTTTCAGCAGTTCATTGTCTAACTTCTCACTCAGAGCAATTTCCTTTGCTCGGTCCCGAGCATCGTCTTCAAATTCTTTCTGCAACTCCTGAATGTCTTTTTGGGTCGGGTTCAGCATGAATTCTCCAGAATCAAAGATAAATAAAAGGTAAAACACTCAGTTTCATACCCACAGTCGCTGCAAAAGTCCATCCTCCAGCCTAGGAAGTTTTTGTAGAATGCAAAATTGGTTGTAATTTTGTTACTTCTGCCCCAATCTCAGAATGTTTTCCTGACCCATTACTCTCAGGTCTGGCTCACCAAGACTGAATTCAAATCCTCAAAATCACAGATGACGACTCGAACGACAGGCCAGTTGGCCTTTCCCACTGCATCGGTATGTCTTTGGTTATTGATCGTTTTCCTATCAATAGCACCAGCACTCATTAGGGCACAACAAACCTCTGAAACGGAAGGGAACCTCCAGCAGCAATCAAGGCTTCAGGAATCTTTCCAGCAGACTCAAATGACAGAGGATGGCATTGCCAAGCAGCTGAATGGTGAACTCAGTCAAGCGCAGCTGCTGGACGCTCAAAGACTGGGACAGCAATTTAGTCTTTATCGATTGCAGGCCTCAACCCTGCGTAACCTTTTGTTAGTTAGTAGTACGACAATTGATGAGTTGAGCCAAGGAATCGCTCGACAACAGCAGGCTCTTCAAGAGCTTGGAACAGCTGTCACTCAGGGAGCCAAGTCCATACAACCTCTGGAAGAACGACAACTTCGTGCACAAGTCCGCCAAGAAGTCTATCAACAACAGGTTAATGAGTTGAAAAACCTGCCTCAGGCCAATATTCCCAACTCGCTACTGACACTCGTCGACAAGATTAGCCTGACACAACAAAACAACCGAAAAAATCTCGATCAACTACTTACGATCAAAAAAGAGGAGCTTACTCGTCTACAAGCTTCTCGGGATGAGAACAAAGAATTACTGGAACAACTTCAGAGGCGCCTGGAGGAACGCCGTCAAAAAATGCTCTTTGAAAAGCAGGAGATCTCACTAGCCAAACTTGGGCCGACTGAGATCGCTGCTGAGCTACAGCGCTTCCTGCAAATTGTGGGTCGCTGGAGCCAACGTGCAGAAATTCAATCGGGCATCCTGGGATTGTGGGAAAGCTATCGGTTCTTGCTGATTACCTTCCCATTCCTGTTCGTGATTGGCCTGATCCTCTTGCGAAAAGCCAAGCACAACATCCTAGACTGGCTCAAAGAAACTGATCTGCCGATCTGGCAAAACTGGACCTTACACTTACTGTTACAGTCGCTGATGCCAATCGGCACAATCAGTCTATTGTGGGTGTGTGAACAGAGCATGATCCTGGCAAACCTAAATCCATTGCTGGTGCTCTTTCGCAACATGCTACTGCTATGGATTTTCGTTTTCTGGTGTATTCGAGCACTGGAGCGATTCGATGACAATAATTTTGTACCAGTTCGTTTGGTGGCACATCGCCTACTCCGCTGGGTGCGTAGTCTAGGTCTGAGCTATTTGTTATTGCAACAGTTGCTGGGTAGCAACAGTGTACTGCTGCTCATTGGCAGATTAGTACTCGGTATCGGAGTGCTGATTTTGAGCGTTGATCAGGGACGCCAACTGCGCCGCTGGGTGCAGCTTCAAGATCACTGGCCAGCTCTCAGGCAGACTACCTTGGGCCTTATCCTGGGTTCACTCCCAACACTAATTATTGGAGGTGGGTTACTTTTAGAACTAGCGGGTTATTCTTACCTCAGTCTCTACTGGTCAGTTTCTTTGAGCAAGACAGGGATTGTCCTATTCTGGGGCTTCCTTTGCTGGAAATGTCTTCAGGAATGGGATGCCCGTTCGGATGCACAACCCCTTCAAACCGACATACTGGAGGTTGATGTCCAAACCCTGGGACAGCAGTCCACCAATTGGCTGATTGGAAGAATCGCTTGGTTGATCGGAGCAGGATTGATTGGGTTAGGTCTTCTGCTGGCTTGGGGCGCAGAGAAGGAAGTACTCCTGCACACTTGGGAGGTAATCCGTCAACCATTGACGGTAGGTGGCCTGGAATTGAGCCTGATCGGCTTTGTCTACGCCTTCTTGATTTTACTGATCACCCGAGTGTTTGTGCTCCTTTGGCGCTACCTCTTCAAGCAACGGCTGATGGCACACAGCCACATCGAAGAGGGTACTCAAGAATCTGTAGTCACTATTGGAGACTATGCCATCTGGGGGATTGGGCTGCTATTCGGCTTGGGTGCTTTGGGTGTGAACAGCGCCTCTCTGGCGGTTGCCTTTGGGGCAGTGGGTATCGGCTTGGGCTTTGGCCTACAGAATATTTTTAATAATTTTGTCAGTGGGCTAATTCTGCTTTTCGAACGACCGATTCAGGTAGGAAACGTTGTTGAGATCAATGGAATCTGGGGAGTTGTCAAAAAAATCAATGTTCGCTCAACCCTGGTACAGACCTATGATAATGCCTCATTGATCATACCAAACTCAGAATTCATCAGTCAGCCTGTCACAAACTGGTCCTATAAGGATCCAAGAGTGCGTCGTACGATCAATATCGGGGTTGCCTATGGAACTGAGCCAGAATTGATTCGTAAAGAGATGCTGGCAATGGCCCAACAGCATCCAAAAGTCCTCGCTGTACCTGCTCCAGTCGTACATTTTGTAGATTTTGGGGACAGTGCTCTAATGTTTCGACTATACTATCATACGACTTTAGACTTCGGGATGATTTCTGAAACGGAAATTCGGCTCCAGCTCGATGTGCGGTTCAGAGAGTTAGGTATTGTCATTCCGTTTCCTCAACGAGATGTACACTTCCACGTTGCAGAGTCGACAGAAACTTCACCTGTTGCAAAGCAGATTTCAAATTCCGTCAAGTCACTAGTAGGGGTCGGCGAAAGCAAGACGGATGAAAGCAGAATGACCTTGCTACAGCAACTTTGGAAGAGTCGCCCAAAGTAAATCAAATACCGATGCTCTTTGTACAACCCGGCTTACTAACAGAAGAAACTCAAAAAACAAAAGACAAGCAACAAGAAAAGCCTAGCACCTCGCGCTATGTTTGTGCTAACTGCCATACTCCAGTCAGTGATGCGAGTTGCCTGCTGGTGATTCAGGGAGACAGCCCAAATCACTACTTTGCGAATCCTGATGGACTGCTCTTTGAGATTCTTACCTTCAGTTGGTGTCAGAACCTACGAGATGGTTCCCCCTCAGTCTGGAAGGACACCTGGTTTGCTGGCTATGCCTGGACTGTTCAGTATTGCTCGGGATGCCAAATCCACATGGGCTGGCGCTACGATGGTTCCACAGAGCCGACAAGATTCTATGGGATTGTGCGTGAACGACTTATTGAAATTGAGGAGAAGCCGGACTAGCGGATCAATTCACGAAGATATCCCTGCTGACGTGGGGTGGGTGCTGCTTTCTGTTGGTTTGCTGATTGAATGGCCTGGCGGTACTCTGGGGAAGCTTGAAATTCATAGTCGAATTTGAGTGGTTTGATACCTTTTTCACTCCAATACTGTCCTTCCTGCTGACCTTGAGAACGGTTCGCCATTCGTTGTCCAGAACGCGCAAGTTGTTGCATCTGTCCTTGCATCTGCTGCATACGCCCCTGCATCTGTTGTAAATATTGTTCGGTCTGTTGCACAGAAGGCATCGCTATGCCAGGCCTGCTTCTAGAACCAAAACCAGGCCCCTGTCCCTGTCCTTTTCCGGGTTGCTGACCTAGCCCTTGTCCTTCCTGCTGACCAGGCTTGTCTCCGGGCCGATTACCTCCTAACATTTGAGAGGCTTCTTCGGAAGATTGTTTTGCATTTGCAAGCATCTGGGCCAATTCGTCCATTGAGAGATGACCATTCGCCATTTTCTCTAGCATTTTCTGCATTTGCTCAATCATTTCAGAAATCTGTTGCTGTTGCTGCTGTAGGTCCTGTGGGGTAGGACCTTGACTCGTTTGGGAGCGTTGCTGCTGTCGCATCATCTCCTCTAATTGCTCCCTCAACCTGGATTCCTGACGCAGGGCCTCAGCTAGTTGTTGTTGTAGTTGATTGAACTGTTCCATCATTTCAGAATATTTCTCATCATAGTACTGAGAGGTGCTCTGCTGAAGCTGTTCCTGCTGCTGCTGAAACGCTGAGAGCATCTGGTTGAGTAGCTCTTGCGCTTCTGCTCGCTTGTTTTCTTGAAGGAGTTGGCGTACTTGTTCCATCAATGAAGAGAGTTCCATTTCCTCAGTTGGCTGATTGGACTGCTCCGGAGGAGTGGGAAGGAATTCTGCCATAGCCTGCTGCTGCTCTAAGAGTTCGGCTAGGCGTTGTTCAAATTCTTCCAGCATTTCCACCACTTCTGACAAGGATTCTGGATTTTCGTCCAACTGAGCGAGCCACTGTTCAAGTTGTTGAAAATCTGCAAAAATATCATCTGCTTGATTTAGTTTGTCTGCAAATTCCTGTTGTTCCAGCAGCTCCTTGAGACGATAGCGCATCTGCCGCA
>JACLAC010011917.1_pt1 | contig 14513 bp, 14 predicted proteins | sample 8027881 | NCBI WGS metagenome assembly JACLAC01 (sample SAMN15725517, study PRJNA655200) | protist metagenome | isolation source: fluorescence activated cell sorting (FACS) single amplified genomes of... | place: Spain: Blaines Bay Microbial Observatory, Mediterranean Sea | collected 2016-01-19 | reverse complement strand
TTAGATTCTGTTATAATAATTTTATTTTTATCTGGATCTACAGCTACAGGAATTTTTAAAATCACCGTCAACGTCACACGTTGACGTCAACGTCACACGCAAGACTGATATTCCACAAGTGTCTACTTCAAAGTTTGGAAATCGAAATTTTAGGAATGTCTATCTCAAACCCAATGTCATATTTTGGTCGCCTACAACACACGTCGACATCAGCACAATAAGCTACAACAACACGTGAGTTGTATAGAACAACAAGTTATTATAGGGAGAGGAATGAGTATGAAATCGCGGCGGTAACTAATAACATATGATAATAAAGTTTGTTCGATTTTGTTTTTGAGTACAATTTGCGGATTCGAGTACAAAGCGGATGCGGATTCGAGTACAATATGCGAATATATCACGTCGTGAGAAGAGATGAAGTTGGAGATGCTGGAAAGGTTCTATTCTAGTTCTTCAAATTCAAAATCACAAGCAATTATACACTCAACGACTGTCTTTAACACTAAACTAATATGTATATAAATATACTATCTACCTAGTTCATCTAGTTCTACCCAATGAAAATAAGAAAGTGTAGATTTAGGATTACGTCACATTCATCATACGTCGAAAGGTGATGTCTAGGCGAAAAGAAAGGAACGTGTGACTATTCTATGTCAACCAACCTTCTCCTTCACATTCATCACGAGGCCATTTTTATTTTTATCTCCGCTGTATCTGTTTCTGTAGCTGGGAGTGTAGTTGAGTAAGACTATGTTGAGCATGGAACAATACTCATACTCATTCACATAATGTTAATGTGTGTAACTCTCTGTCTCGGGATCGTCCTAGGACTTAGGCTTAGCTCGATAACTATCAAGTTCGAGTACTACATGATCAGGAATTGCACTCAGTATACACTAGCACTAGCTCTAAGTCCAACCTCGCGAATGCGAACTGTTGGATATTAGATAGGAGCAATGTCGCAAATGCGACGTGTTAGTGTGTTTCAGACGCGAAGCTGGAGCTGCAAGGAGCAGAAATTGAAATGATTTCTAGTACTCCTGCCGGTGCCGTTGCGTTTGCGGGTACGGTTCTAACGCTAACCACGTTTGTAATTGTAACTAAGTAGAAGTCTGATTGGAATAGCCAAAGTCACGGCTGGTAGACGAAGCTCTATCACCATACCCATACGCATCACTTTGTTGTGGTCAGAGATGAGAATGTTGAGGTGTTTTTGTACACCGTCAGCTCAGCGTCAGTGTCAAGGGTCCAATTCTAAATATAAATCGGTGGCCTACAACGAGAAACGAAACCGAAAGAGGTGGTGGAGGTGGTGTCATAAAATACGCGAGACAATGAAAAAGTTGACAACATGGACATGAAATCGCTCAAACAACTGCTACTAAGTATCATTCTGATCCTACTCTACTCTTCTACTCTACGCTACTCAACTCTACTCTACGTCTACTCGACTTGTTTTAATGACCTCTGAATTATTTTTATGTCTACTGATGTTGAGTAAACCAGGTGATGTAGTCCTCGATGTGGGGGTTGAATAAGATGCGTTTCCGAATTAAGTTTTATATTTATAAGGAGCTCGTCGTGATTTTATATGATACGAAGTCGAAGAAAGAACGAGTACTATAATATATTTATATAATATAGAGAGAGCAGAGAGAGTGAGACGAGAGGACATTGTAGTAGTATAATAATAAAGTACAAAGTCGAGGCAGAGTGTGACCTAGGGCGAGGGTGTGCTGGGAAAAAAATTAATAAAGTGAGGATGCTTCGCCATCGCCACCGCCAGGTCCGGCGGGCGATCGGCGCCGCGATGAGCACGCTCACGCTCGCGCAGCTGTTGCCATCGATGAGCACGCTCACGCTCGTAAAGGCGCAGGCGTCGCTCGCCACGCTCTCTAAGCTCATGAGCACCGGCGAGCTGCTGGTGGCCGAGGGCGGCGCGCGCAGCGGGAACAAAACCTGAACCGCTGGCGCGGGTTCAGGCGAAGGTGAAATAGATGAGGAGATGCACTCCCAGCTGCTGGACATGTGAATCTAGTAACGCGCCGAACAGAGATCCGCTGCTGTAGCTCGACGTGCCCCTGGTTATGCACGAGCATGGTGTTCCTGAAAGTATTTATAGAGAATACTTCAAGGTCTCGCCGGTGCCGGACAGCATCTACGGCTTCGGCAACATACTGCAGAACGGCGGGCCCGGCATATAAGCGGTACTAGGATTTGGCCCCAACGGAAATTTTGTGGAGAAGTTCATCATGGCTTGGTCATCTGGGGTTTTGTACTTGTGCGACCCCTTCATCCACCTCTTCCGCGGGTACGACGACCCGCAGTACAACGTCGATGACAGGACGCACCAGTTGAATTTCGAGAACATGCGCAACAAGCTGCTGGACATGGACAAAAACCCGTGAACCCGGATACAGGGACGCTACTCCATCGTGCGCGAATTTTCGTTCAGTTTCGCAGAGATGTGGCGGTAGTAAGTTGTATGATTTTGGCGAGCACCCGCCCAAGTTCGTGTACATCGACAACAACCCGTCCAAGGGCGCTGTGCTGCGGGACCTCAACGACTGGTGGCCGCTGCTCGTGCCCGGCGGGTTTATGGCGGGGTCTCGATTCATGCTGGCGGGCGTGCGCGCAGCGGTGCTGGAGTTCTGTTAGTGAGCGGCTGAAGGAGTATCATTCATTAAAGACGCGCGCGAACCCGCACACGGGCACTGTTGAGCGTGTGCCTTATATTTATGGAGCGAACCCGCTGAACGGCGACGCGCCGCTGCACGACCTGGGCCTCGAGCTGTGGATCACGGGCGGCGACACGAACCCCAGCTGGGTGATCCGCAAAAACGACTACAGCGGGTTCGAGCGCCACCTGATGAGCGGGGGCGAGCGGCTGAGCGAGAGCGAGCACGCGGCGGCGGCGCGCGCACACGCGGGGCACGGCGGCTAAGCGCTGGACATGGCGGTGGTGTACGAGACCGAAGGTATTGGTAAAAGTTCAAGTTCATCGGGTGGTATTGGTAAAGCTAAAGATAATGACGTCAATGCAAATGTAAATGTAAATGCTGTTCCTGTTGGCTGGCCGCAGCGCAACGTGAGCGAGACGTACGGCAACCACGCCGTGATCGCCAAGCTGACCCAGAAGCAGCCGCCCAGCCAGTACCCGCTGAGCTGGAGCACACACGGGCAGAATCAATAAGATAGCAATATTTTGCTCGTGTTGCTGTTAGTGTTGATGTTGAAAATAAAACTTCTACATCTGAAAATGAATACTGATACAGATAGAGATACTCATTCTATTGACTTTGAGTGTTAAGAATGGCGTATACCAAAACCAATATCAACATATAGTCGTTTAGTTTGATTGTAACCTAATCCTAAGAACAAAAATTAAAAAATGTAAATTTGCTGAACACAGGCGAATACTTATTTTTGCGAAAATAGATAAAAAAAATATAGAAATTATGTGCCTTTTATAAATGAACAGATGAATGATAAAATTGTAACTCAGAACTCACTGCTCGAATAACTTTTAGTTGGTGCTGTGTTTACGACGTTGTAGTTTGATGTGGGAGAAGGTATGATGTTAATGTTGTAGTTGATCATTATTCATTCAGAATGTGGGACCTGAATCGCTGTTGTGGCACAGAAAGAGAAACTCTAGAAAGTGTTTCAACTTTTAGTAGTTGTAGTAGCAAAAGTGTTTTACTTTTAGTTTTACCACGAACACTGAACTGGAGTCCGCAAACGCAACCGCACAACCATACGAAGTCGAAGCGCAAGCCTAGAAACAAAAAGGAAAGAAAGAGAAAGAGAAGGAGAAGCCGGAAGAATAAGATTAAGATGCTCGCGCGCGCCTCCCGGCCCAACCGGCTGAAGGCGCTGGTCTGCGTGAAGCGCGTGATCGACTACGCGGTCAAGGTGCGCGTGCAAGGCGACAAGAAGGGCGTGGAAATCAAGGACGTGAAGCTGAGTGAATTTTTTTTTTTTTTTTTAGTTGTTCTATAATTTAATTTTAAATAAAAAACTGATACTGATAGGAAAAAATAAAATTAAATTATTCGATAAGGATTTGGTTTTGGAGCTGCTAGAATAGCTACACATATACTATTATAAGAGCACTCTAGAATAGTACTATTATAAGAATATTGGAATAGAATAGTACTATTATAAGAGCACTCTAGAATATTGGTTTTGGAGCTGCTAGAATAGTACTATTATAAGAGCACTCTAATTATAGTTAGAAAAGCAACAGTGGTCGTGGGGCTGGAGAAGGAGATCAAGGACGTGAAGCTGAGTGGCGTCATACTCATATTGTTTTTTGTACTTTCCAATGAATTCCATTTCATTTTCTTTCGGGCATATCCTTTCCAATTCCATTTCATTTTCTTTCGGCCACTAACGTTGAAGACATATCATTTCCATTTCCATTTCACTTTCAGGCATCAATCCCTTCTGTGAGATCGCGGTCGAGGAAGGCATACGACTCAAAGAAAAGGGCGCCATCCCCGATGGCGAGCTCGTGTCGCTGAGCATCGGGCCGGAAAAGAACCAGGAAACCCTGCGCCAGACGCTGGCCATGGGCGTAGATAGGAGCATATTGGTGAAGACGGACATGCGTGAGAAACATCAACAAATCTACTTCTTATCTACAAACATCTACTCGTAGTCGTGCTGTCGTACTGTCTGAGTACGTGTACGACAACATTTTTATTTTTTTTATTCGAGATATTCTCGATCTCGTCTTACTTTCTGTATATTTATTCTCGTCTTACACTTACTCTCTTATTCGTTTCGTTCTCCTGCTCAGGCACAGACCAGGAGCTGCAGCCGCTGGCGGTGGCTAAGGTGATCAAAGAAATCGTCGACAAGGAAAAGCCAGACATCGTGCTGCTGGGCAAGCAGAGCATCGACGACGACAGCAACCAGACTGGGCAGCTGCTGGCAGGTGACACCAACTTAAACTTTTACTTTCTTTCAATTTATGTCTCAAAGCGTGTCACGCTCGCGGTCACGCTTTGGCTTTCAGCGTATGTGTATATCGCTCTCATCTAGCCCAGCTTCAAATCTTATTAAAACTCACACACACTACGTTCTATCTACGTAAGTACTCAACAATCATATTTATAATTATACCCAACACTCACCTCACCACGCACGACAATAGTCAATTCGTCCCACGCTCAACTCATCTCACCCTTTACCACCCATCCCCCCTCATTCTCATTCTTAAGCTTATTGCTCTTGCACTCGCACTCCCACCACTCTCAGTCTCACTCTCAGTCTCACATCACTCTCATCTCGACAAAATTTTTTTTTTGCTCAGGCATGCTGGGCTGGCCCCAGGCCACCTTCGCCTCCGGCGTGGAGCTGGTGGAGGACAACTCCAAGCTCAAGGTGGAGCGCGAGGTGGACGCCGGCATCCAGACCGTGACGGCGCCGCTGCCCGCCGTGGTGACGGCCGATTTAAGGCTGAACGAGCCGCGCTACGCCAAGCTGCCCAACCTGATGAAGGCCAAGAAAAAGCCGCTGGAGATTTTATCATTAGAGACGGAGTTCGCAAGTAAAGTTGACCTGGCGCCGCGACTGGCGGTGCTGGAGGTGCGCGAGCCAGCGAAGCGGCAGGGCGGCGCCAAGGTGGGCAGCGTGGACGAGCTCGTCGACAAACTGCGCACGGAGGCCAAGGTGCTCTAAGAATAAGAAGATCTAAGTGCTTCGAAGTGCTCAAGTGAGACTGAGCGAGCGAGTTTGGGTTAGTTGGTGCTGCGCCAGCACCTGGAGGTGTTCTTAAAGGTATATAGGGATTGATGAAAAACTAGGGTCGCTGTAATTGAAGTTTCTAGGCTATCAATATCATTTGGATTAAATATGGTTGAAAATATTTTTTAGTCAGTCTGTTACAAGTACAAAAAGTTGGGCTAGGATTCACTATCACTTCTAGTATATGTCTTCGCAACGTTTCGCCAGTGATCGCTAATGCGCTGGTGGTAGTATTTTTTCAAAGAGCTAAACAATGATAAAACATACAAGGGTGAAACTAAATAAATCTTTTTGCCGTTGTGCAGACTATGGAACAGGAACTGACTAAAGTGTCTGATTGACATTGAAATACTAGATGCTGCTCCTCATGCTTGGGTTTTATTGTTTTTGAATTTCAATGGATTTGAATTCACCAGTATAGACCTACTAACTCTAACACTGTAAGCCGAAAACAGTTATACAATAGAGTTGATGATTAATACTGCTGTCGTTGTGTGTCTATATACCTGAAATAGCATAAATATCAAAATTGTGTCTGTGAGTCTATTATTGTAAGTAGTAGGTTTTTCTAGCAGCTGGTGCTGGTGTGGGTGTATAATAACTACCGTCATCGAAATAAAAAGTATATATGTCAGTGCGGTTGACGCCCCTCCCCCCCCCTGTGGTATAAGGGACTATGAGGTGGAATATCAAGTGCGGCGTTGTCCGCCGCCGCCGGCGTCGCTACCAAGTGTGGCGGCGGCGCCGGCGGCTTAGCTACTAATTGCGTTGGTGGCGGCGGCGACAAGCGGCTGTGCCATCCCCACAGCCGACGATGAGCTAAGGCGGTCTCGCTAAGGTGGTGGCCTCGCCACCTTTACAATCAATACAATTTGTATATACTTACCATTTAACTACTGGCTTTACAATTAACATGTAGAACACGTAGAGGTAGAGGAAGAAACTGAAAGTGACGTGAAAGTGAAACCTCAAATAATCAGAAGCTATGATCGTCCGCTTTAGTACTTCATTTCCTGTATGCGCAGCGGTGCTCGCGCTCTTGATTACTTTGAGTGATGTTACACCGAGAGTGCTTTCCGACCCGGAGTCCTGCCATGTAGCTCTGCCTGTGTAGGCGCAGAAGGGCAAAAAGTTGAAGCGAGCCCGAGCGTCAGTTCATGTGAGCATGGAAATAGATTCGCATGGTGATGCGATGCCTCTTGATCCGGAACAAGACTTAGAAGCTGACCCGGAATAGAATGATCCCATACAGGATATGTATGAGTCAAATACAGTTCTCGCAACCGAGCGGAAGGACAAGGAGCAGCATAAAAAGCAGAAGCAGCCGCATCGCCAGAGTTTGATGGAAAAAGAGCCTGTGCCTGATGCGATGACAGAAGCTTCAACAGTGTAAGCCGAAAACAGTTATACAACAGAATTTACGGACCACCCTCATGCTGAACGCGAAGGGGGCGCTGTTGGTGTTGCGGGCGCGCCTTCATTACCGCCCCACTCTTCATCTGAATAGGACCAAGATGAAGAGTGGGGCGGTGATGAGGCGGAGTCGTTGCAGCAGTCGCTCGGCCGGTGATCGACGGAACGGCGCAGCGAACAGACATACGGAAGCCGACGGCGGCGACGGCGGCGCTCGCCCTGACCGTAGACGACAACGACGACGACGACAACGCTCGTCATTACGTGTGGGCATCTCTGCCCGCACGGCACGCCAGCGTTTCCTAGTATAACTTGCTATCCGGGCAACGCGTGTGCCTGTCCCGAGGAGAAGTACGGGTGCAATGGCTGCAACGCGGGGCGCATTTGGACCAAGACGAAATATTTGAACTTTTATGGCGCTGATCAACCCGGAAACGACAGGGGCACTTGCAACAAAGCGTGCACCACGTGCGACGACAGTGACAGTCCGCAGTACTACGAGGGTACGACTGACCCAAAAAGTTGCATCAGCTGAGACAGCAACGAGCACAAGCGCTCGCTCGACGTCGAGTGCAAGGACTGTGGCACTTGCGCGGAGCACTTTCGGGTGACGGCCGTGTGCGAGAAGGGTGGCGCCAGTCAGTGGACGGGAGGCTTTTGAAGTAACGTGCGAGACGGCAGCCCGACCCAGTGCAGCGACTGCCGCGAGGAGACGGCCTGCCCGGCGAACCACTACAGGCCCTACTGCGCGGGTGGCGCAGCCGAGGTGCAGAGTCTGCCCGCGTGCAGGGCGTGCCCTGCCCTGAAGATCGTCGGATGCTAGTGATGGCGGCGTGACTACGTCGTGTCCGAGCTACGAGGCGAACGGATAGTAATACAATCTGATAGTGAGACCACAAATGCGTGCACGGGTGGGTGCGATTCAACACGCGAGCTGATGCGCTACCGCCTGGGCTCGATCAACGACGCACTGTGAGTCGGATCGGAGACGAAAGCATGCTGCCCGCTGATTGCGCACTGCGACGCTTCTTGATACGCTGATGACGTGGGGAAAGCTGGGTCCGCGGGCACAGGCCTGACTGGCTACACATGCTGGGCGGAAAGCACATCAGGTTCAGGTGATATCTCGCTTACGTACGCGTCCGGTGCTTCACCAACGACAACTCTTCACAGCCGCTGCATGTCGTGTGAGAAAGGATACGAGGGTGGACTCAATCAGGAGCGGCACGAGGAAAGCGGCAGCAAAACATTAGATGGTGGCGATGCAAAAAACGAGCACGGCTACCAGTACGACTATACTTGGGCGAGCCACAGCAACAGCGACACCGGCGAGGCGTGTGTGCCAACTACGACAACGACGAGCACCACAGCGCCGACGACCACGACGACCACGACCACGACGACCACGACGACGACACAAGTCACTAAAAAGTCGAGGGAACTCAGTGCTGAAGAAACCACGGTCTGACCATTAACTTTAACGACGACGACCACTGTGGCCACGACGACGACCGCGGCGGCGATCGCGGCCAAGAAGACTGAGGAAGTAGAGGATGAAGCGAATAAGAGTGTCGGACTAGGTGCGCTTGCGGCGGGAGGCGGCCTCGTACTAGTGCTTGCTGTGTTGGGGGCGGTTGCGTATGTCGTGATGGGTAAGGGTGACGATCCGCACGCGAGGACGATCGACGAAAGTAGGTAAACTGACTTGTAAAGAAGAAGAGTGCATTGCTAATAAATGAAGTTTCTCGAATGAGGACGATTAGGGCATCTTACTCTGCATCATCTGATTGAGGTTGAACTCGATGATGTGCTGGCCATGTCTGCGCATTATCACATTACAGTAGAGTACAGTGAGTGGGAACAGCAATTTCTAGCTGCATCATCATAGCAGAGAGAGTTGTCGTGTGTTCGTCTAGGTGTTGTCGTTGTTATGCTCATGTTGTTGAAGTAGACGAAGAGTTAGAGTGTCGATATATGTCAGTGCGGTTGACGCCAACCACCCCCTCCCTCCTATGGTATAGTAGATGACGTTTATCAAATCTTCCAACAAGTGAAAAAAAATGTCATAAGCATAGCGATACTTCACGTTTAACTGGTCGATAGTCGGTTGTATGGCCGCTTATTATCGATATGAAGGCGAATATAGTTGAGATGAAAATATTATGATTTTCACAATCTTCATACTTTGATTGCAGAAGAGTTATGTTGAGTATATAATATGATATACAATTTTATTTTTCGTGACGACGACGAGTGTGCGTTACTATATTTTTGCAAACGCAAAGCACGTTTGATACTATTATATTTCTCATTAATGGCCTCCGTCCCCGTGTTAGCTAATTTTCGTCTACAATATAGAAGGGAATTTAAGATTTTTTGTAAACAAGGGTAAAAAAGTTTATGTGCGTATAGGTAGAGTGTCAGTGTGAGAGAAGAATAAGTGCGGTCAATCTCTATATTAATATCTATATTATTGTTATCGAGCTCAAGTAGGTATAACAATAAATTTCTGAAATTAAGATGCAGTTCTTAGCCACTCGTGCCAGTCTGCTGGGTCTGACGGTCGCTCTGTCTTCTGGTTCTGATCCTACTTCTATTTCTGGATCGGAAGCTGCGCGTCTGCGAAGCACACTGCGCGGTACAGGTGCACATAGCGTTTCATTTTCAGGGAACAAGCGCGCGCGCAAGAGCAAACAGAAACAAATCGATGGTGTGATCACGCTCAACCTTGAAGGCCACGAGACCTTCGCGCTGAAGCGGAGTAGGGGGAGCGAAGGCAGCTGAGTAACCCTTGCTAGGAACGATATGAATGGTAAAAAGATATGAAAGACCGCAGCGGTTGATGCTGGATGAGATAAGCAGGCGTACTCTCTGGACTTCTCCAGCCCCATGAGCCTGAAAATCGGTGAATGTTGACTACGACTTTTAATATTTTAGCTTTTAGATTTAGACTAAAGTTAAAAAAATAGTGATTATAAGTTTAATGTGATAACGATAAGGATAACGTTATCCTTATCGACCCGGACCCAAGCCCAACTATTATTTATATTTTACGTACTGAAAATATTATATAAAGCGTCACACAGACACACACACAACATTCTTCAGCTCTGCCGCCCGACTCCACGTTACGAGTACAGGGCAGCGCGCACGCCGCCACAGCCACGCACGCGACGGACTTGCACTTGACCACACAGGAAAATTCTCAATATATATAAAGGTAAAATAAATGTTCTAATATTTAGTACTTTGTTTTAACTTCGCAAGTGCACCTGTTACATTTTTGAAACATTTGTTTCATGAATGCTGTTTTTTTAAACCTCGTTTTTGTTATTATTCCACGCTTTTTCATTGAAGAAGTGTAGCGTTTCGTTTTTGTAATTTTCTTCATTGTGTTTTTGAAACTTTTGTTTCAAATATCAGTTTCAGATATGAAACGGTTTCGTATATGTCAGTTTTGGTTTTCATATTTGTGTGTACAATAGTTTAAAATATGAAACGTAGCTTAGGTCAGCTGTTCATGAATGTAGTTTTGTAGTCGGCTTGTGTTTCATGCTAGACTTGGCACAAAGTAGAAACATTTGTTGCATATATGTATCTACTCAAGACGACGTGTTCATACCTGTCGTTTTAAGTGACGAATCTGCAACATCTATATCATATTTGTCGTTTCATTGTTAAAATCGCGCAACATGTTGCAAATTTGTTCATAATATATCGCGCTAAGTAACAAATTTGCAACACTATGTATCATAAACTACATCTTTTTGTAACGTTTATGCAACATGGTGCAAATATGCTTCTTATTGATTGTGTTTACGACATATATGATACAGATAAGCTCTTATGATTTAAAAACAGTGCAGCTATTACAACTTAAGACTAACTGTAAGACAAATGCTCTCAATAATTATTATTAGAATCGCGATCACGATCAGTAACTGTATACGGGCCGACATAGCTAGACGCGATGAAACCTACTACTACTTACAATTTTTTAATTATACATCGTTATGTTTTCGTTTGTTATTAGTGTGGGTGCCAGAGGGATTTCATGTGTGCTTTTTCATTACTTTTAAGTTTAACTACACATACGAGAGCAATCAAAGAGTGGCGTTCGAAATCTAAGATAACATTTAATACTAGCGATCATTAGCATTTATTTTAATCCCTCTAATATAAAGATGAGTTTTTCCGATGCAATCACGGACAAACTCGATATTATTGATTGTGGTAAATTGCGTGGCCCATTTCTCTCCCCGTTATATGGCATCCCTGAAGAATTGGTCGACGGTAGGGTTATAAATAACATATATACTGATGACGATGAGTTTGGATTTGGACCACTAGACGTTTTGCTATATTGCATTGAGATATGCCCGAGATGCCCAGTTTTGTAGGCTTTCTATTGTAGTTTTAAATACAACGGTAAGAAAAAGAAGTATGAGGGCGAGTTTCGCGACCACCAAGCTGAAGTTATGTACTGAAGCCTATCAGATAAAATGAAAAATCATATTACTAGGAAGGCGAGGGACGAGATTAACGAACGTTTATCTACGCTGTCGCTGGATCAAGAGTCTTGCAACTCTATTAAATAGCTAGAGTCTGAAAAACAATGTGTGAGAAATTTTTTAACATTTTTGGATAGTGGGGAAATGTTTAATTGGTACGAAGTCCCATACCAAAAATGATCTAGATGGTCGCATACCGCGAATAAAAAAAAGTATTAAAGATACGATGCCCCTACGTTTCACAAAGTTGTGGTATTTGAGTAAATGCATATTGAAAGTTTATCTAGGACTCAGCAATGGCGCATAAAAAGCACCGTAGCAAAAACTAAATATTGAAAAGATTAAAATGGTTTTGATTGCGAAGAAGGGACTAAAATGAAGCCGTATGTATTGAGCGATCTTACAAACTTACAGTAAGTTGAAGCCCTACGCTTTAAAATTATGGAAAATCCAAAAATAATTTGGTCGTTTAAGTTTCAAGACCACGATGACAGAAGTGGCAACGAGTCTTACTATCAAAAATCGTTACAAATGGCGGAAAGTATGTAAATGCGCGACATTGAGTTTAAGGCACAGGAAGATGATGTTCGCGACTGATTTATAAATGGCCAAACTGGGATTCAAAAACTGGATTATACTGGCCCCGGATAAAGTTATCAATATCCCCAAGTTTAGAAATATACAGAACACTTTATGTCACGCCGTCACTTATCGCATAGTGTTGGCGTTTTTGGGCAACCGCTGACTGATTACCCTATGATATATGAGTGTTCAGGGCACGTTATAAGATTACTACTAATGAAATATAGTGGATCTCGTAGCGTTTATGATGATAGTTTTAGACGCACAGAAGAGGGGGATCCAGTAAAGTTAAAGTAGCTTATCGAAGTCTTAAAATATTTTAAATTTCCAACCAACTTTAGTACCGAGCCTCTGGATCACTATACTAATAGCAATGAAGATGACGAGGATGACGAATTGGCAAAGTCTATAGAGATTACGCAGTGAAAAGCTGCTAATATGTATGTTAAGCCTACTATTTGTGACTAGACATGCAGAATAATCGCAAAGCGTTCTACAGGTAGACGCCGCTTAGATCAAATTCCGGATAGGGAGATCCGAGACTTCAATGCAAATTTCTGGCAAATAAAACTTATAGATTGGCCGTGTAATCACTTCAAAGGCTGGCGAGGAAGCATCAGCGACGCAGATTTTCGACTGGATTCTACTGCTCATATTATTAATACCTTCTATGGAGGCCAGGACCCTTCAGAGCAGGGGTACGAATCCGGTTCTGACAGCGACACTACTATGGGATAAATGTCTATAATATATTAATAGGATCATGTATATCTAAATATTATATGGCGGTAATCTTTATCTCATTTTAATAATAAAATTTATTCTGCATAGTATAAAAGTAAAAAACGTATTCTATGTTTCTAAAACTACTGTTTTGTGTAATTTAGATTATAGCTTTTAATGTATACTAACTGTGAGGCCGGCCACAGGAATCGGATGACGAATAGTAGGTTACGAAATAGTAGTCGGACGATGCCGTTGAAAACTTTACGTAATTGTATTAATATCGAGTGTACTTTGATTGAGTATAGTATACGTAGTGCAAAGCAAATAAATTAGATGATTGAAATAATGAAGACTCCAAAAGAAATCTTTGAACTCGAAGCTGAAGTGATACTATGGTGTAGTATTGAAGTGTTATTGATGTAATAATACATCGGGCATAAAACTAAAGTTAATCTTAATACTAAAAATGTGGTAGTTTTTTGCGTTGTATATATAAGTGTATATTTTTTCATTTTGCCCGTGGTGCTATAGTTCCGCTTAAGTTCTTGGTTCTATAGTTCCACGCGATTTGGTAGTTTGACTGCATTTCAGCTTGTGTGCCAGCTCGAATGGAGTCAAATCGATTGACTACATTCAGGCTTGTGCACCAGCTCGCATGGAGTTTTCAGTTTTTGTACCAGTTCGAATGATGTCAAATCGATTGACTGCATTCCAGCTTGTGTACCAGCTCGCATGGAGTCAAATCAATTGACTGCATTTCAGCTTTTGTGCCAGCTCGCATGGAGTCAAATCAATTGACTGCGATCCAGCTTGTGTACCATCCTACATGTAGTCAAATCGATTGACTACATTCCAGCTTGTGTGTCATCGGATACCATCCTATATGTAGTCATATCGATTCACTACATGTAGTCAAATCGATTGACTACATTCCCGCGATTACGGTCGCACGACATTTCGATTGATTACATTTCAACATGTATATCAGCTCTTCCAGCTTGTGTTCCACCCCACATGTAGTCAAATCGATTGACTACATTCCAGCTTGTGTGTACATTCCAAAAGTCGCAACGCAAAATGAGATGTCACAAAATTGCACCTCTCATTGTTGCGTTTTTGTGACGCAACGCAACTCGTCAGCAAAATGTCAAAATGCGATGTCACAAAAATGCACAATGTGTTGCATTTTTGTGATCACAAAAACGCACAATGTCACAAAAATGCACAACATAGATATATTAAAAAAATAGATATATTAAAAAAATATGTCACAAAAATGCACAAAACAGCAGAATGTGACAAAAACGCACACAAATATAGCGAATTGTAACAAAAACGCACAAGGCAAATTTAAATTTGTTGTGCATTTTTGTTACCTCTTGGGCATTTTTGTGACCTCTTGGGCAATTTTGTCACCTTTTCGTTACAAATTTGCACTTCTAGGATAAGGCGCCATATCATAGAAATAACAAAAATGCACAAAATAGACAAACGAGGTGACAAATTTGCATCAAGTATGCA
>JACLAC010011205.1_pt1 | contig 14513 bp, 9 predicted proteins | sample 8027881 | NCBI WGS metagenome assembly JACLAC01 (sample SAMN15725517, study PRJNA655200) | protist metagenome | isolation source: fluorescence activated cell sorting (FACS) single amplified genomes of... | place: Spain: Blaines Bay Microbial Observatory, Mediterranean Sea | collected 2016-01-19 | reverse complement strand
TCGATGACTTTTCGACCGGACACTGAAGACGTTGGTTGCAGGGTTTTAGGGAAGTCATTTAAATGATTGCGAGTAAAGAAAAAAATAGCCAATTGCGGAAACTATGAAACGAGTTTTGAAAATATTTTGTGTCCACTTGTTGCTTGCAATGTTTTGTTGCTTCAACGTAATCGGCTTCGAGGTTAGGTCAGTAAGGGCCCACGATTCTAAGTATCCTAATGTTTTGTTCATTGCGGTTGATGATCTAAATGATTGGGTTGGTTATTTGGGAGGCCATCCTCAAGGCTACACTCCCAATATTGATACTCTGGCTAAGGAGGGGATTGCCTTCACCCATGCGTATTGTCTCGCTCCTGTATGTGGTCCGTCTCGGACCGCCTTAATGTATGGAATTTTCCCACACAAGAGCGGGTCATACGGCCATAATAAAATATACAATCCAGCAAATCTCATTTCGAAAGATCAATTGCCGTTAAATCTGGTGTTTCAAAAAAGTGGCTATTACACTGCTGGATGTGGCAAGATTTTTCATTACCCGGAAAAACGTGGTTGGGACGAGTACAGAAGACATATTAATGGTTTAGCCCAGAAAACAAAGGACGAACTAGGAAAGGCAATCCAGCTTGGATATGGTGTTCTCGACACAGAAAATGACAGTGAGACGGGGGACGGTAGACTGACAGATTGGGCAATTGAACAGTTGGGTCGCCGCCATGACAAACCCTTCTTCATCGCGCTCGGATTGCACAAGCCACACCTGCCCTGGTATGCGCCAAAAAAGTATTTCGATCGTTTGAATCTTGAATCCATTCAACTGCCGCATGTACCGATTGACGATTTAACGGATTTGTCGGAAGCGGGCAGGTTGTTTGCAAAGACCAGAGTCGGATTTAGCCGTCAAGACGATCATAAGGCGATTACCGATGTCGAAGGAGCGTGGCAAAAATTGGTTAGGGCCTACCTTGCGACCAGTACTTTTGCTGACGCCAATGTTGGGCGTCTGTTAGATGCGCTCAAAAATAGTGAATATTCAGAGAACACCATTGTTGTCCTCTGGGGTGACCATGGATGGCATTTGGGTGAAAAGCAGCATTGGCGGAAAATGTCGCTTTGGGAACGGGGGACAAAGACTCCTTTTATTATTAAAGCTCCTGGAATGAAGGGTAATGGAAGTCGAGTTACTGCTCCGGTCAGTTTGCAGGATATTTTTCCAACCCTGTTAGACTTGTGTGGAATTCAAATAGATCAACACCTTGACGGCAATAATCTGAAGCCCTTGCTGGTGGATCCTGAGATAGCATGGGATAAGGCTGTTATTACATCGCACGGCCCTGGGAATTTTGCCGTGCGTCAAGGAGTATGGCGTCTGATTCATTATGCCGATGGTAGTGAGGAACTTTATAATATTGAATCGGATCCGGGGGAGTTTTTGAATCTCGCCAGTGATATTGCGCATCAGCGTGAACGCCAAAAATTACAAAAGCACGTTCCTCAGGAATGGCGCTATGTAATGGGCGGACGGTTTAAGAATTTCGAAAGCTCATTCGCTGAGCCAAAGAAATAAGAATTATTTTTAAAGGACGGATCTGTTTATGAAGCAAATCATGCTTCTGGTTTTATTCATGGTTGTCAATTCGGCTCAAGCACAGACGAACTGCTACAATGTGTTATTTATTGCGGTAGATGACTTGCGCCCGGAATTGGGTTGCTATGGAGTGGAGTATGCGCAGACTCCAAACATGGACAATCTTGCCAGCACAGGAATGTTGTTCAATAAACATTACGTTCAGGTTGCCACCTGTCACAGCTCGCGATTATCGATGTTGACTGGGCGCAGTCCCGGCGCGGGCCGACGAAAACCACAAGAAGGTGCGCGATTTATGCCTGAACTTTTTCGGCGCAGTGGCTATCACACAACCTGTATCGGAAAGATATCGCATTCTCCCGATGGTCGAAAATTTCAATATAACGGCAACGGAGATGGCGAGATGGAGCTTCCCAAGGCGTGGGATTCTTTGCCGACGCCTTTTGGTCCATGGAAGCGGGGTTGGGGAGCTTTCTTTGCATATGCAGACGGAAAGCACCGCGAGGATGGGGAGGGGCACAAAGATCTAATGCAGTTTACGGCAGAGCAGGACAGTGACCTACCGGACGGAATGATGGCGGATACGGCGGTGGAGACCTTACGGAATTACAGGGATACCGGTGAACGCTTTTTCCTTGGCCTTGGTTTTTTTAAGCCGCACTTGCCTTTCGTCGCACCCAGACAGGATTGGGAAGCGTTTTCAGAAGTTGAGATACCACTGCCTTCTCAAGAAAAAATTGACTCGGAATTTTGGCACAGAAGTAGAGAGTTTTACAAGTATCAGGCTCCGCATGAGAAAACCCGGCCCCTTTCATTGGAAGCTACCCAGCAATCTCGACGCGCCTATCTCGCCTGCGTTCGCTATACCGATCGTCAGGTTGGTAAAGTTCTTGACGCGCTGGAAGATCTGGAATTGGAACAGGAGACGATCGTTGTTCTCTGGGGTGATCACGGTTGGCATCTGGGAGAGCAGGAGATTTGGGGTAAACATTCTCCCTTTGAAAGAGCCAATCGAAGCGTTTTAATAATTAGAACGCCGGGCATGAAAACGGCAGGCGTAAAAACTGATGCGGTTGTGGAATCTCTCGATTTATTTCCAACCTTGATCGACTTGTGTCGACCGGCCTTTTGTAAAACCCAAAACAAGCTTGATGGAGATAGCCTCGGCCCGTTGCTTCGAACTGGGGTCAGTCGTGAAGAGGACGTTGCGATCAGCTATTGGAATGATGCGATTTCCGTTCGAGATCGGAACCATCGTTTGGTTTACAACAAGAAAACAAAAGTTTCCAAGCTATACGATTTGTCAGTTGATTCTGATAATCCAATTGATAGTGCCGAAGAATCTCCTGACATTGTTAACCGACTGGAAGCTGCGATTTTGGAATCATCGAAATGAATGAAGTGTTCAGCTGAGTTGATGAAGCCAGGCGATTGGTTGAATTTTTATTGCCAACACAAGTGTAAAATTTCAGCGATTTTTTACCAATGGTGGGTCAGGTGGCGGCGAAAGTTTCTTTAATGCCAATTACCGGAACTTGAACAAGCGATCGATGATTCAAATTGTTCTTAATTGGTTTAAATACCGTTAAAATTCGCCCGTTGCCATGGATAAGGCTGAACGGGCGGGTTGGAAAAGGAATCAGCACAATCTATTTGACCTCACTGGTACGATCAGTGATCGAAAATTTGGATTCCATTTTGATCGTCTTTGGTGATTTTAAATCGACGAGCGCTTTGCGTAAATCGACACATTCAACTGCCTGGGTTTTAAACGTCTTGTAGTAATAAACAGCATTTTTAGTGTCGGTGACAGAGGTCCAAACAGTGTAATCCATCAGCGTTTTGCTCTCAGATTCTCGAATGGCTCCTTTGGGAATGTCAAAGTTATTCATGATGTGGAACGCTCGGAAAACTCCTTCGTCAACATCTGCAGATGGAAGAGCATTGTTGGCGAAGGCTGTCGCCCGAACAAAGCGGGAGGGTGAAGAAAAATCACCGGGCAAACCGGACATTCCTGTTCCCTGACCAAAAGGTCTCAGCTCTTGTTGTCCAACGGTTATTGTCTCGCGGTTGACTGCTGATAAACCGATATATTTTCTGAGGTTGGTGAGGTGCCAATCGTAAGATGGATTATTGGCTACTGCGTTAACCGTATTGTCATGGATGGTTAGTCCCGATTCCGTGTATTCGATAACAATAGCTGCTCCGGTCGCGTCAGTCACTGCGAAATGCAAGGGTGCTATACCATTGATTTCTTCCACGAAGGTTCCGACAACAACTTTACTCGGTAGCGCGGCTTTGATCTCGGCTACCGTTGCAAACTGGCTTAGCAGCCAGTTTCCGACTTCTTCGCTCGAAATAGCTTTGTTTTGATTTGCGGTTGTAAGTTTGGAAAATTTTGCGGGTCCAAGAAAATAGAATGCGCCAAAATAAAGTCCCTTTTCGTTCACGCCATCTACGATGATGGGTTTGTCCAAGGCATTGGCCCCGACAAAGCCATACTTAGCTTCGAAAGTAAACCCATTCCTCTCAGAGTTCAGGCCCAGCGTGGTATATTTTGTTCCTGCCGGGACGACAAGAATATCAGACTTAATATCGAACCCGAATTCCATCGTACGTCCGATGAGCGTCGTTCCGTCGAGTGTTCGTAAGATAATTCCCGTGCAACCAAATGAGGTTGGCGAGATGGCTAAGGTCAGAACCATCAAAACAACTAAAACGACCCGTAGTTTACGCATGCAATCAGCCTCGCATTAAATAGAAACAGAGTTAAGTTTCTAAAAAATACCACCGTCTTTTGAACGGTCAACCACCTAGACATGGGGGTGGGTTCACTCGGCCTCACCGGCATAAAGCCCGAGGCGTTCCTTTTATATTTCGAGAATTAAGAAAGTCGATTCTCTCCTCGGTTTTCGGATTGATGGATGACAACTGGCCAGCCGGGAAATTGATTGTCAGGGTTGGGGAGCGTTGCATCGATTGCAAATTTAAAACAATCGAGTTTGTATGTTTTTGCTTCAATGTCGATTGTAACCAACCCAAACCCGCTGGCTTTCTGGTGTGCTTTTGTGTATCGATTTTTGTCGACACCTGTTTCGGGATTTCCTACCGCATAGACGTAGACTTTGTTGCCACAGCCATCGAGATACTCTCCGGTGTTTTCCTGATTATGGTTTGGACGATTCCGGTGAGGCATGCCGACTTTATCGGGTAGCCAGGAGCGAGGATAGCCGGCAGCGATGGCTGGCGTGCAAAACGACCAGTTGCTATCCCGTTGTTTATCAACTCCATATTGAGAGAGCGTGGTCAAATGTTGATCGCCATTAATATGAAGCGCCATAGATTTTCTAATAATATCGATGGCATTGTTCCGTTGTGTTTGCGGCCATGCGCCCGAGTCGAGGTCGGCTTTAAGATATTGTTGATTTCGTCCATGGTGGGTGGCGACTCCGGAGAAAACAGTCTGACTTAACAGGACCTTCATTGAGTGCCCCCGCCAATCTTCGCTCCATTTTTCGAGAAATTGTTCCTGTCGGTCACCGAGTAAGACCAACCCTTCTTTGTCGAGTACCGTCGTGTCGAAGGCGGGGTCAAGAACGTGATCCGCTCGCCCACTACCCGTCTCGACCCGTTCGGGGCCACTCTTCCATTGACGGTCTGCGATGATTGCGAAGCTTACGCCCCCATAAACAAGGTCGGTGTAATATACGCTAATATCTTGTAAGGAAGGCTTTGAATCGTAGGGATCAGGATGATGTGCCGTATTGGTCCGATGAACTGCATTGACCATCCGGGCTGGTTCGCGATAACCGCCTTTAGAACTGGCTCCTTTTGTAAGATCCTTCATCGCGGCACCGCCTTCCCCCCAGATGTTTCCCTGAAAAACATCGTGATCGTCGGGAAGGCAAACGGTCGGACTGTTCTTCATTGCATGGCGAAAGGACAAGCCAAATTGGTAAAACTTTCGTAAATAGTTCAGGATCGCCAAATCTGCGGGATCGCGAATGATCCCGAACCCGCCATGGTTTTCGTAAAGTTGATCGCCAGAGAAATAAAGCATGTCCGGGTCGAGTCTTATCAGGTTGTCGACAACCGGCTCGTAGGGAAATGCATAGTCATTTTGGCAAGTCAATGCTCCAAGTCGCAGCGGCTTATCAGCTGGATTAGGCTTGACTATGCCTGACCATTCAGTTTGCTGGGTTGATCCGTCTTTATTTTTTTCGACGTAGACTAACCGATATTTTGACGCAAGCTTCTCATTCCAATTTGGAATTTGAAACGTCGCTACCCATGCATCTTGATCCAGCAAGGCGTTCCCGAGAGACTTCCATGTTCCATTTTCGTCAATCTGTAGCTCTACGGTTTGGTTGTCATGTTGGCCGAGCGGTCCAGTTATGGCGCTCATCTTCATGATGAAACCTCGATCAGATCTGGAGTCGCTCAAGGTGTACATGGACCAAAGAATCGGCCCGAAAGCTTGACTGGGTAAGACTTTGAAAGCTTCGCCTTCGAGATCCCAGTCAGTGAATCGATAACCGTATTTTTTGCCACGGCTTTTTTTGGAGTTGCCAGTATACTGACTGACAAGAGCTACATTCCCGAGGATGCTGTTGCTGGGAACCGTAGAAGTCACTGAAGCAGAGTTATTTCCAAACGCAAGAGTTAATTCGATTTGCTTCCCGTTCGGTCTTCCAGAGAGTACGAGAGTTTGTTCGCCAGAGCTATTTTTTGGAATTTTCACGGTCTTCTTACCAATAAATAACTGGTCCTGATTTGCATTAATCCCTGCATCGATTCCGCTATTTGCAAAACAATTGCTTCGGTATTCGTTAAGCTCGCTTTTAATTCCGATTCGAAAGCCACCACCATTGTCCTTGCCTTTGCCGGGCTCTAATCGAACCGCCATTGCAAATCCCTTTTCGGGATCCGTTATTTGGTGGGTTAAATGATGGATACTGCGATTTCCCGCATCGTTAATGCACTGCGCCCAGCCGTTTTCGATTCTCCAGTCTTCCATGGGGTTTGCCCAGAATTCACCGCCCAGCCAGACCCGGTCATTTGTATTTCTCCAAGGAAGCGGATTTTCTTCGGTGGGAATTTCCGTCGCTGGCGGAAGAACGGTGATTAGGCCACCAGCGGCGAGAATTTTGAGTGACTCCCGTCGGGATATTAATTTGCTCATTGGAATCATCTTTTTTTATCCGAGTTGGATTTGTTAGATTGTTTGGTTTCAACGAAATGAGTTGAAAGCAAAATGCGTGATCCTCTGTTTTCGACTTTTTCGAGCCCTCGGTCAAGCGAAACGATTTAGGTAAAACCGGAATAGCGGGGAGTTAATGGCTCACGTTTGAAGTTCGATAATTTATCGGGAGATTTTATATTTCTCTGGTTTAGTCTTTTGAAACGTCAGTTTCTTGTGTTTTAGCTGGGGGTTGTCAGGTTGTTGTTACCAGCTTAACTCGCCTATAGTCGGAGTGTTCAATTAATCGAAAAGTGGTTTCGCCGTTGTCGAATGATGTGTTTCTTGCCCCCAACTTTGGGAATGGACGCGCGATTCACTGAAAGTGAAAAATGAAATTTATTAATGTGTGGCATTTCTTAATCGTTTCCTCAATTTTGGTAAACCTAGGGTTCGGCCCAGTGGAAGGGAAGGAATGTCTTGTAATTCGTCAGGGGCAGGGAGAAGTTACTGGAGAACCTGATTCCTCTGAGTGGCGAAATGGAATTTTGGTCAATCCGTTTCCCGATGCAACACCAGAGAGTCAAGGTGTTCCGTCCGCGGCGCTCGCTCGTGTAGCTGAATTGGTTAATGGATTTGTTGATGCCGAAGAAATTGTCGGTGCTGAGTTGTTGATTATAAAAAACCAACGCACCGTAATGCACAAAGCCTTTGGGCTGGATGCACCTAAAAGTGATCAACCAATCGCTAAAAATACAATTTTTAGTATTCGGTCGATGACGAAACCTCTCGCTGGCGCCATGGCTCAGATTTTAATTGATGAAGGCGCGTTAAATCTTTCAGATCCCGTTTCAAAGTATCTTGAGTCTTTCGATAACGATCGCTCGCGTACCATTACGGTTCGTCACTTGTTGACTCACAGGAGCGGTTTCCCGATGAAGTCAGCTGGGAGGCTTTGGTCCGATTACTCAAGTTACGAAAATATTGGGGAGGTTGCGGACTTTTGGGGTGAGCATGGTCCCCAGTTGTTTACCCCGGGCGAGCGGTATCATTATGCCGACGCCAACGTAGACACGCTGGGGGCGGTCATGGAGGTAGCTGCTGGTGAACCCGCGGAGAGAATGATTGAACGACGGTTGTTTCAGGCACTGGGAATGATTGACTCAATGCCACTTTTAAATAAGGGAGAAGCGAGGCTATCTCGTGTGGCGGGAAAGAATGCGGGCGGACGAGGTCGGTGGAGACAATTCTGGAGCTGGCAAGGAAAACCGTACTTTTCGTTTCCTATGTTTGCTCAAGGATTTTATTCGACTCCCCTTGATTACGCTCGCTTTATGCAGATGGTGATGGATGGTGGAACGGCATCCGGTAAACAAATATTGTCAAAAGACGCAATCGGGCGAATGCTCACGCCCGTATCGCAGACAACGATGCCGACGGGGTTTGCGGGACTGAATGCTTCTTATGGACAGCTAATGCAGCTTTATGAAAAATCGGGAAAGCTGGTCGCGTTTGGTCATAGTGGTTCCGATGGCACTTATGCCTGGGCGTGGCCTGAGCAAAATTTGATGGTACTGTATTTCACCCAATCCCGTGGGAGCATAACAATGACTCGAATGGAGGCCGTGATTGATAGCCTGCTGGCGCGTCCTGTCGCCGTCGCAAAGTAATGCTTTATTGAATTGTCGAACTACCAGAGGTAACGCAAGTGTCCAACCAAATTTTTATTCAGTGCTTAAATCTACTTAGATATTTATAGGTTCTCAGGGCTGATTTTGTCGAACGCATCTGGAATGGTTGTTGATCGTCAAGCTGTTTTGTACCGCCTATTTAAAGTGAGTCTAGGTGAAAGGGTTCCACCTAATCGATGGTACATTTGAGCGATGGAAAATTCAGAGAAAGTTGATGATAAGAAAGGTTTGAATCGAAAACTTAAGCCCTAAAAAACTGTTCCCTTCACAATCGCTACCTTTATCATGCGAGACTGAGTGTCTTTCCGTTTTGAAAGCTAATAGGCCTTTAAAATTCGCCGTGTGAGAAATTTGTGTAGCTAAAACAGAATCTTCTTGGGTTGAGTTATGCTAATTTACGTTCACCCTTACACTTTTTGGTCCTTATGGAAATTAGAGTTCATTCAATGATTTATTTTATTCTCTTTGTAATGTCGTGGGTAAATATCGTGGCCCAAACCGAGAGGGAGCCTGTTCAGGAGAAACAGATTTGGGCCATCAAACCAACTTCCACCAAGGTGCTGGCAGATAAAGTGGACGGCGAGTGGTTTTCGATGCGTCCACCGAAGCAGTATCGTCGAGTTGAATTGGACACCACCGCCTACAAGGAAGCAGGTATTAACGTAGCTGCGTGGAGCAAGGATTCTGGGTTCAGCATCAAGCCCAGCATTTCAGTAATGTTTCTGCCGCCTTCCACTGTTCAAGCCAACAACGACAAAGAATTTTTTGAAGGCCTCCTTAAATCTCTAACAGCACGTTGGCCTGAAACAATTGGAAAGGGAATAAAAAAAGGGAATTGGAATGGACGCGTTGCCCATCGCATGGAGTTTGAAGCGTCAGGCGAAGAAGATAAAATTATGGGAGTTGCTTACGCTATCATCTCACCAACAGGCACATTTGTTGTTTCAGCAATTCATCCGAATAATTCACCTGAAGATCGCGAAGCCTTCAAGGTGGTTGAGCAAGCGGTGTTGTCTTGTAAACGGAACTAGCAATCTTGTTTTCGCAAACAGTTTTTAAGTCAGCTAAATCAAATTGGCTCAACGGCCTGCCCCCTCCCCAATTGTCTTGGGCCGAGTCAGCTTTGCCGGCCAAATTGCCGTGCTGAATCTCTTGCGTTTTGATTCTAAAATCGGGCGTTTTCTTGGTGAAATGGGATGTTGTTTCAAGGTCGCCGATTTAATTTCTCCTAACTGCCGATGGTTTTGCGTGCTATACTTTATTGACGGGAACAGGTGATTGGTTGTCGAATCAGGGGAGTTAATTCTATGAACAAGCGTGTCGCATATTCGATGATGCTAATTGGTGTCTTTATGTTATTGGGGATTGGCCTTCTTTTTTCTCAGCCACGGGAAACTGTTGGTGGAGAGGCGGATGCGGTGGAAGTTGGGACAGAAGAAGCTGTGGTCTCAACTGTATCTAATGTCGATGTTTCGAAAATCTACGGCAAGATTCAGATTGTCAAATCCTTCCCGGATTACAAAGTTCAAGTAGTCGACTCATTCCCCGATTTAAAAGTCCAGGTCGTGAATTCTTTTCCGGACAAGCCCGGTAAATGGCAGATGGTGAATTCTTTTCCTGATTTCAAAATCCAATTAGTGGATTCGTTTCCGGACTTTAAAATTAAATACGTGAGTTCGTTTCCAGGTAAGGAATAGAGCAAATTCAACAATTGAGTTTGCCAAATTTGTCCCTGTTTTACTTCCTTGTATGCCTTCTAATAATTGGCTGATTTTTCGGGGATTTGACATCTGGCTGAAAACTTGAGCCACGTCTGATAGACTTTACACTTCGGTTCGACGTGTTAAATGCGTCTCAATTTGAATCATCAATTTGTTGCATCATCGATGGGTTGACTGATAGTTTGGGGTTAAATTGTCTGACTGATTTTGTTTTTCTCAGCTTTGGCTTTAATGTCGGGGCAGAAATTAATGCTCTCTCAAAGAGAAATGTTCATACTTCATGTCCAAAGTAAATCGGCGGCGGTTTCTAAAATCAACTTCTACTCTCGCAGCCGGAGCAGGATTGGGCTATTTTACCAGTCGCTCATTAGGGCGGTCCCAATCCGTTAATGAACGGCCCTGTTTCGCGCTGATCGGTTGTGGTGGACAGGGAACGGGAGATGCTCGCCGTGCGTTGGCGTTTGGTGATATGGCGGTAGCATGCGATGTTGATTCGGCTCATTCTGCCTATGTTCAGGATATCTTCACCAAACGATTGGGGCGTGAGGGTAAGAAAGCTAATATTGAAACTTGTGAAGATTACCGGGCGGTCATTGATCGCGATGATATCGACGCAATTATCTGTGGTACTGTTGACCATTGGCACGTGAAAATTGCTGCCGAGGCTTTAAAATCCGGGAAGGATGTCTATTGTGAAAAGCCGTTGACGCTGACTGTCGATGAGGGGCGGATCATATCGAAAGTGGTTGAAGAGACCGGACAGTTGTTGCAAGTTGGGACGCAACAGCGTTCGGATGAGCGTTTCCTTAAAGCGGTGGCAATTGCCCAGTCAGGACGTCTTGGGACGATCAAAAAGTTAACTGTCGGGCTCAATCATAACCCCTTCAGCAAATCATTGCCGGTAGTTGGGCCACCGAAGACACTGAATTGGGATCGTTGGAAAGGCCCCACGGAGGATGTTCCTTATCGGTTTCTTAAAAACGGGAAAGATGGACAAGAGCTCGTTCGAAATTTAGGTGATGGAAGTATTGATGCTTCGAACTGCCATAAAGAGTTTCGTTGGTGGCTTCAGTACAGTGGCGGTAAAATGACAGATTGGGGGGCTCATCACGTTGACATTGCCCAATGGATAATTGATCAGTGTGGGCCAGGTGACGGACCGACAAGTATCAAGCCAGTTATGGTCGAAGCGAGAGTCCCTTTTGATGAATACGGGAATCCTACGCTTGATGATCGCTACAATGCCCCGCATCGGTTTACGGTTGACGTCCAATTTCCCAATGGAGTTCTGATGGTCATAACCAGTGAGGGTCGCAATGGAATCTTAGTGGAAGGCACGAAGGGGCGGATTTTCGTCAACCGAGGTACCATCGCTGGCAAGCCCATCGAGGAACTTGAAAACAATCCACTTCCAAGTGGTTGGTTGGACGATATTTATGGTGGTCCGGTTGTGGAACATGTTAATAATTTCTTTGATTGTATTGCGAGTCGCAAGAAACCCGCTTCGGATGTATGGACGCATGTGGCTTCCATCAATACCTGTCATTTAAGTAACATCGCCATTCGGCTGGGACGCGCAATCGAGTGGGATGCCGCTACACAATCCATTAAGGGAGACCCGATAGCAAACGCCATGCTGGTAAGAGACAGTCGCAAGGGTTACGAAATCGAGCTCTGATAGAACAGACAGGTTAGTTTGGAAAGAAACGTATAGCATGGCAAACCCGCTTCAGTTAAGTCGCCGCAGCGCACTCAAAGCAACATTAGGAACGGTCGCTTCTTCACTCTGTCCCGGTACGGTTAGCCGCGCAATTGGGTTTCAAAGCGCCAATGCCCGGCCTCGGATTGGTGTCGTGGGTTGTGGCGTTCGGTGGGATAAGCGGGTTTACGAAACAGACGGGCGGTACGGAGTTGGCAAGGAATTCCCCAAGTATGGCGATATCGTTTCCGTTTGTGACGTCGACACGATCCGCCTCGATCGTGCAAAAGCAATTGTCAAAGAGTGGATGGGGAAAACTCCACGGGCCTCAACTGATTATCGAAAAATTATTGATGATCCTAAAATTGACGTGGTTCATATTAGCACGCCAGACCATTGGCATGCCAAAGTTGCGATCGAGGCGATGCTTGCCGGAAAGGATGTTTATTGCGAAAAGCCAATGACTTTGACCATTGAAGAAGGCCAACTGGTTTGCGAAGTCTGCAAAAAAACCAACGCCATATTTCAGGTTGGCACACAGCAGAGAAGCACACTTCAATTCGTCAAGGCGATTGCGTTGATTCAGGAAGGTCGTTTAGGAAAATTACGGCGAGTTCAATGCGCAATTGGCGGTGCTCCAACGAGTCCCGCTCTCCCAGTAACTCAACCACCAAGACACTTGGATTGGAATCAATGGTTGGGGCCAGCATCAGCAGCCGAGTATCATTTCAAAGGAGGTGCTCCCAATATCATTAAGTCATGGTCGCGCGGGCACTATGAATTCCGCTGGTGGTACGAATATTCGGGTGGCAAGCTTACCGATTGGGGTGCCCACCACGTTGATATTGCCACTTGGGGAATGGGGATGACGGATTCAGGTCCGAATACGATTAACCCGTTATTGGTTGAACATCCCGTCGATTTTCGGGATGGCTTTCCGGTGACGGCCAACCAATATAACACGGCAACAAAATTCAATATCAAAGCGATATACCCCAATAACGTCGAGCTGATTATCCGTTCCGACACCGACAATGGCATCTTGTTTGAGGGAACCCGAGGAAGGATCTTTGTTAATCGCGGAAAATTAAAAGGTAAACCAGTCGAGGACCTTGAGTCCAATCCGCTGCCGGATGGCGCAATTGAAAGGGCTTACAAAAATCGTAAAGTCACCGATCATGTTGCCAATTTTTTCGACTCGGTAACTAGTCGTAAGCAACCAATATCAGATGTCTTCAGCCATCATCGAGCGTTGACTACCTGTCATCTCGCTGGAATTGCCGCTCGGGTGGGCCGCGAAATTCAATGGGATCCAAAAACTGAGCGAATTATCAACGATTCTTTGGCTCAATCTTTGGTTGCCCGTGAGAAACGCGACGGATTTAAAATTGAGATGTAATTCTGTAAGAATGTGCCGCAAGTTTTGGGAATTCTTCGTTGTTGGTTCTTCAGAATGTACATGGAGTTATAAGATCAAGAATCGGAAAGACCAACGTTCGCAAGGATTTCTATTTTACCGTCAATAGGTAGGCTTGTTGAAGAGTAGGCCGGCGGCGAAAATTGTCGGTACTGTTGAGATCAAATGAACAACCAATGAATTCAAGACTTAATATAGGTGGCATTCATGCTTGAACTTTTTAATAGCTGGCAATCCTTCGTCAACTTTGATGTGCTGGAATGTTTGCTGTGCCAAGCGGGAGGCGGTCGAGGATTTGGCGGCGGTGGCGGTTTCGGCGGTGGCGGTTTCGGGGGCGGTGGTTTCAGCTTCGGAGGGTCTTCCGGCAGAGGCAATTTGCCCACGCCAGTTGTTTTCCTTTTAGTGATTGTATTTCTCGTTATCGCTTCGAAGTCAGCGTTCGCTGAGCGAAATTCACGCATTACGCGAACAATTCGGAAGGGACGGAAAGTTCAGGAAGACGAGTTGCGAAAAAATTCGTTAATTAAAATTCATCAGCGAGATAAAGGTTTTCAGCTTGATGTTTTTCTGAGGCGGACTGCCAATGCATTTCTAACGACTCAATACGGATGGAGCGAACAAAATTTGAAGATGTGCCGCGCGTTCATTTCAGATGGCGTTTACGAAAGATTTGATCTTTACATCGCAATGCAGAAAGCGGAAAACGTTCGGAATCGGCTAAAGAATGTAAATGTCTTAAGCCAAGAAGTTGTGTGTGTCACGAGTGATCAACATTTTGATACCATTCACGTCCGGGTCGGTGCGTCGGCAATCAGCTATAACGAAGACTTGGACAGCGGTAAAAGAGTTTCGGGCGAAAGTGCTTCTTCTCCAATTCGATTTACAGAGATTTGGTCTTTTTCGAGGCGTCCTGGTGTGCAGACGAATCCGAATTCGTCTCTGCTTGAGGGGAAGTGCCCGAATTGCGGAGGGAAGGTTGAGATCGTGGATCGTGCGCAATGCCAGCAATGCGATTCGGTTGTTAATTCGGGGAAATACGACTGGGTTCTCGCTGAGATCACACAAGACGAGGAGTGGGTGATTCCACCCTCGGTTCACTGCGTAAAAGGCTGGGAGGTTCTTGCTGGCCGCGACCCAGGTCTCAATTTTCAACACATTGAAGATCGCGCTTCCGTCATGTTTTGGCGTTGTTTGATGGCTGTGTACTTTGGTGATCTTGGT
>JACLAC010008604.1_pt1 | contig 14518 bp, 12 predicted proteins | sample 8027881 | NCBI WGS metagenome assembly JACLAC01 (sample SAMN15725517, study PRJNA655200) | protist metagenome | isolation source: fluorescence activated cell sorting (FACS) single amplified genomes of... | place: Spain: Blaines Bay Microbial Observatory, Mediterranean Sea | collected 2016-01-19 | reverse complement strand
GTTGTCAGCGCTTCTTGGGCTGCTGGGGTGTTCCGAATCGAATTCTCCTGATGCAGCGCCGGAAGTTACAAGCAACGAAGTGGAAGATTTGAAAGCGAAATTGCCATCCGGCGATGAAATCGAACAGGCTGCCAGTGAAGCGGCCGAGTCGGTTGTCGATGGTGTATCAGCAGCGTGGGAGAAGGCGTCCTCGGCTGTGAAAAATCTCGAAGGTGGCCAGGAAATGTTGAGCAGGATGAAGGAAATGTATGGCTCCGCAAAATCTTCGCTGAGTGAGGTCACCAGCGAGGAGTCAGCTGAGAGGGCTAAGGCAGAACTAAATACGTTGTCTGAGAAACTCGATGAATGGAAGCCCGAGTTGAGTGAGATGTCGGAAGAGACCAAGGTCGGCGTCAAACGTTTTTTCGAGCAGGTCGCGGATCAACTGTCAGTCATGGGTGACCAGTTGAACGACAACGAGTGGGTTAACGAAATACTGAAGCCTAAGCTGCGAGAGTTGATTGAGCAGCTCAAAACCCTCGTTTAGCCAGCAAGCGTAAGCAACTGGTCTGTGAGCACAGGGAGGTTGGGCGTGGGACACGTGGGGATCAGGCTCACGCATGACTTCTCACTAGCGGGGGACGCTGACGCTGGCGATGGATGTCTCTCAGCCATGCACTCACTCAAGCATGTCGGTGCTTCAGGCTCTAGGCGAGTCTGTGTAGTCGTCGAACGACCCATTCCATCGTCAGCATGGTGGCGATAAGCCACATCAGCACCACGTTGCGGCGTTCAGTGAAATCGCTGTTGGGCGTACCGGGCAGGATGGTGACTTGGGGCTGTGGTCGCACAGCAGCGATGAGTTGCGTTTGTATCTCTGTGTTCGGTGTGGTTGGATCCAACGGCAGGTAAACACCATTGGTGATGCTCGCATATTGTTCAAGCTCTTCGTCGTTGCGGCGAGGTCGTTCTAGCTCAATCGTTGGCAGGCGAACTTGTACCGACTGGCGTAACACCTCCTCATCCAACGCGTCGCCGAGCGTAACTCGCAGTTCATAGCTGCCTGACTCTCTGACAATGAACCGCCCCCCATAGGTTCCGGCTCTTGGCTCACCTTTGAGTGGCTGCAGGATGAGGTCGTCAATGCGGCCACTGGGGGAGAGCAGCTTTGCGGGAACTTCAGGGACGTCCAGAGGTTCGTATTGTTCATTTGTTAGCACGGCGCGAACGACAATGGCGTCGCCGACCATCGCTTTCGTGTTGTCCACCAACAAAACGCCGCGGGTGCTGTCCCGCAGCAAGCGTCCTTCACTTACCCAGCGAACAAGTTTGGTGTAGTAGGTATCGAAATAGGCATCGCTTTCAGCACGTAGGCGCCACATCTCTCCGCTGCCCTGAAAATAAACTTTCCCGGCGCCGTAGAAATGTGAAGCCAGGTAGATTGGCAATGAACCGCCAGTTTCGGTGGTAGGATCAGCGAACAGTGCGTAGACCTTCGCCGCAGCTTTTGCACTCTTTGAATCGACGTAGTCGTAGACGCCGGAAAAGTCGGCCCAGATTTGTTCGCTTTCCTCCGGTGTCTCCGCAACCCAGAGGAATTCCGCACGCCGCGCTTCTGGCGTGAACTGGAGCGGCCAGGCCACACTTCCTCCCTGACGTCCTCCCTCAAACAGCATCGGACGGTTTGTGAAATTCAAGGGGTAAAGCCCGGCAATAGTTGCCATGCGGGGATCGGTTCGGCGACGCTTCCATTCGGGATGGTAAACGGGACCAGCCACAATGATCATGCCACCAGCTTGCTGGGAAACCCAGCGATCGACGAGTTCCAACTGCTCGGCGGAAAAATCCAGCCAGTTTGGATCAAATAACACAATCGCGTCGTATTCGAACAAGTCCTCGGCGGTTGTTGGAAAGTCAGTCAGAATGTTATCCGCATCTTGGCTGATGCCCGGTTGGCCTGTTTGCAACCAAGCATCCAGTTGGATTGAGTTGTCGCGGTACAGCATATTCCGTACGAACCGGTATTCACGTGTAGGACCCCCTGCCACTGCCAGTACCTTTAGCTTTTCTCCTACCACTTCGTAACGAGCATCTCGAATGTCATCTTCTTCATTGTTGTCAGCTTCGGGAGCAACAATCCGAATGGCAAGTCTGCGTCGACCAACCGCCTCGGGTTCGAGTTCAAAACGAATTCCCGTGAGCGTCCCATCGTTCTTGACACTTGCTTTCTGAGAGTCGATCACCTCGCCTGGCGGTGCGATTTTTGGTGTGGGGTCGTTGGGTTTCGTGTTCGTCGAGCCGTTGTCCAATCCGTCAAGAAGCTGCACTTCCACTTCCAATGGTTTTTCCCCGCTTCCCTGCAGCACAGCAGTGACAGCGAATCTATCACCTGGGTAAACGCGACGTGGTGCGTCAATGTCGACAATTCGCACGTTCGTGGGAGCGGAGGCACTGCCCAGTCCAATTGGATAAATTGAGACCTGACTACGTCTGGCAGCCGCCATCGCAATGCTCCCATCGGTGCCACCGTTGCTTTGACCGTCAGAGATCAAAACGATTCCCGCTAGCGTCGCGGGATCATGGTCCGTCAGAATATTACGGACAGCATCTCCAATCCGACTCTGTGTGCCGGTAGCGGCGAGTTCATCTCCCCAGTCGACGACTCGCATCGGCTCGTTGGGGGTGTCCTGGTCTGACTTTTGCTCTGGGCCTGATTCGGAATCTGCCGACTCCAGACCCAGCAGTTCAGTAAGAGATTGTTCGGTACGCACACTGTAAACGCTCCCCAAGCAGACTGTCCCCACGACGATCAAGACTGACGCGGGCAGGAGCCACCATCCAACGATAGCAGGACGTCCGAACGCGCCAGTCGCCAAGGAAATCAGACCCAGGATCATACCGACAAGTAGCAGGGCTGCGCCCACGATCGCGATTGTAGAGATTGCGGACTTAACACTTGGGGCTGCGGTGGATTCAGATTCTGGATCAAGTCCGCCCCGCGATTCGATCAACCGCGGTTCGGTTCCATCCCCAAAGGCATAAACGCTTACACGATGTTCAGTGGAAAGCTTTTCCAGCAGGCCGCTATCACCGACCAGCTTTTGCGCACGCTCGATACGCGATTGCGTGGCTGGTTCTGTTCCGGTAGGAAGCGACATGCTTTGGCTTGTATCTACCAAAATCGCGACCTCGCTGGGGCGGGTTACCATCCGCTCGGTGCGTCGTTGTAGGTCGAAGAAGAAAAAGATCAAAGCAATGATCGTCATTAACCGCAGCCCAATCAGCAAGACCCGAATGGGCTTCGGCATCTCGTGCACGTCTCTGCGATAAAAACGCACGCACACGTACAGCAGAGCCGCTAGTGCTGCTGTGATTAATGCCCATGCCCACCAACCTTCCAACGCCGAAACGCGAGAAAACTCGTAAATGATTTGGCTGGTACCTTGCGGGTCATTCATCGGCTCGCTCCCAACGTTGCTCTGACCCGTGGCTCGCTGGTACCTGACGATGCATGATAGCTCGCCCAATAAGCAAGTAGCTGCTCTGCAGCAAGAATCAAACCAAGGAGTGCCAGCATCAGCAGGGTGAGGGTCGAGCTTCCCGTTGCCTGGTTTTCATCGCTCCACACCGAACTTTTCATGAACGTAATCTGCAAGGGGAGTAGTTGTTGTTGAATCGCGGCGGCGTCCGCACGTTCTAATTCGCCTTCTCCGATGCGGATTACCGACGCGACGGGCAGAAGTTGCCCACTGCCGTCTGTTCGTGTGAGCGCCCATTCTGAGATGCCTGGGTGCAGCATTTCGGTAACGCTTGGATCGCCGTCGATTACCATTTCGTCTGGTGAGATATTCACCAGATAAACAGGTTCGTCAGCAGCTGATTCCGGTTCTACCAGCCTGGTTGCCAGTTCGATCGGAATTCTTGGGGGCTCATTGTTGGCTGGCAGGTAGGTGACTTGATCGGTGTATTGCTCGACGGGCAGACGCTTGACCAAACTTGAGTCGATGAATCGCTGGGTGTCAGGCGCAGCGCCGCTCCACAACAGCGCGTTGGTTTGTAGCATGAAAACCACAAAGGTGGGATCGCCGGGCCAGTTGGTCCATCGCCCATCAAGCCCGGACAAAACCGTCACAACTGAACCCTCGTCCACATTATGCTTCGTGACAAACGGCTCTCCATCACGCCTCAGCAACACGTTCCGAATACGCGGTCGATCCGCCGTTCCTTCAACCTCGGTTTCCCCACCGTCGGTGGGGCTCTGTTCCTCCAATGTCCACGAGCGGGCGACGTTGACCAACGCGAATGCTGCCTCACCAGCGACAGTCAGCGGGGCAACCAGCGGGGAAGGGTCTCCAAACAGCAGGTCAGCTGTGTTGTTATCGGGGCTGAGTTCAAGCGGTTTTGCACGCCCTAAAACTCCGGGCAACAGATTCCGTTCGAGGCTGTAAAGGGTTTGGTTGTAGTTTTCAACGTTTGTTTCGGCTCCAATGAATAACCCCAGTCCTCCACCACGTTTGACATACTCACTTAGTGCATCAGCAGCGTTCTCGCCTATCTCAGGGACATCAACGAGATAGACAGCCCGGTACGGGGAGAATGTTTCCAGTGTCGCCGAACGCAGAAAAGAGGTCGGTTGCCTATCCGGGATCGCACCGGTCTCCACTTGGCTGCCGGGATTCAAAACCGACGCAACGTGATAACCACCTCGGTCGTCTGCTGATCCATCAATGACCAGTACTTTCTCAGAATTGCTCAGCGGTAGCGTGCAAGTGCGTGAGTTGTCAATCGGCAGAGCATCCTCCGGTAGGGTGACTTCGATTGCGTGGGTTCCTTCCTGAGGAATGAACACTTGGAAAGACTGCGTTATCTCACCGCCTGCCGGAATCGAATCCACGACTTGCGTGGGTTGTGTCTCGATCTCGCCGCTCAATGCCAGGGTCGGATCTGGGGTCTGCCGGTCAGTGGCGTAGCGGATCACACGGGTGGTCAATGGCACATCTTTGGCGTCGGTCTTCCCGTAGTTACGGATGGTTGCGGTGACCACGACTGGCACGCCTGCAACCCACACGTCTTGTGTGGGCGTAAGATCGGTGATAGCAAGATTGTCAGCGGGTGGGGCTGCGCAATCAATCATGCGAATGGTCACATCACCGGAAAGCTTCCGCAACGATTCTGCGAGACGCTCGGGACTGCCCCAGTCCCGTTCGCGGAAATCGCTGGCGATATAAAGATATCTGGCATCCGCAGGCGTTGCGTTGACTAGCTCGGTAGCGAGATCCAAGGCAGGCACCAAATCAGTCCGGATGGGCGACGCGGTTGTTGCCATCACACGATTGACCAAGCTTGCGTCTGACATAATGGTTTGTGATGCAAGATCCGCCGCAGCATCGCCCGACTCGCTGCCCCCGCGTGTTGCCATGGCGGCCCGACTTGCACGCATGACGGTCAACTGATGATTCCCATCGCTGGCAGCCAACCGACGGGTGAGGTCTTGCAACGCTTGCAGTGATCTGCCGTATGCTGTGTTCGCGTCGACTGCGACCTCTGTGTTAGCGGGGTTCGAACTAATGGTTCGGCGACTGTTGGGTCCGATACTTTTGTCACCCATGGAGTAGCTATCATCGAGTACTACTACATGATGTGTGGTTATTCCACCGAGGGAACCAAGGATTTGTCCGCCACCAGTCCATCCGCAAAGCAACGCGATCAGGACGGCTGCGACGGCCAACCGCGAAAGCAGAAGCAATAATTGCCGCAGCCGAATCCACTTTTTCTGCTTCCTGTAACTTGCCAGCAGAAAGTCCATTGCGGCCCAACGCTGTCGACGATGACGCAGCATGTTGATCAGATGGACCAACAGAGGTATCGCGACGAACAGGAAGCCGAGCGTGAGGGCGGGATACAGAAACAAAGTTTGGGTCGTTTTACAAGTCGGGAGCGGGTGTGGTTAACGTTTCAGCTTGGGCAACAATTGTCGCGTGGCCAAAAATTTCGCAAGGACGGCATCCAGTGGTTCGCTGGTCCGCACTTGCATGTATTCGATCGATAATCGACCGCATGCGCGACGCGTGCTGTTCAGGAATTCGTCGAGTGCTTCCAAATATCCGTCGCGGAGCGCGCGGGGATTGCAATTCAGGAATTCTTCAGTCTCCAGACCCTCAAAACGGGTCGCACCGTTGAACTGGAAGTCCAGTTCATCGTCATGAAGCACGTGAAATAACGCCACGTCGTGTCCGCGTTGTCGCAGCACACGAAGTCCATCCATCAGGTTGTCGACGCCAAGCAAGTCAGAAATGATGATCACCAGGCCGCGGCGGGGGATTCCCTGTGCAACCTGTTTTGCAACCCGCGTCAGATCGGTCCGGCCGTCAGCACCGACGGAATCCAACATCGAGAGGATCCTCGGAAGTTGTTGCTGATTGCTTTTTGCTGGAACCGTCCCGCGGATATCCGTGTCGAACGTGTACAGACCCGTCGCATCCTTTTGACGGAGTGCGAGGTAACCGAGGCAAGCGGCAATGGATGCCGAATAGTCGAATTTATTCAGCTCGCCCTCGCCATAGGCCATGCTCGCTGAGCGATCGACCAGTAAGGTCAGACGAAGATTGGTTTCTTCCTCGTACTGCTTGATATGCAGGCGGTCCTGACGCGCATACACCTTCCAGTCGATGTGCCGAATCTCATCACCGCGTGTGTACTGGCGGTGCTGGAGAAACTCGATCGACTGTCCAAAGTAGGGGCTTCGATGCATCCCCGAAAGGAATCCTTCAACGACACGTCGTGCCTTGAGTTCCAATCGTCGGATGCGAGTCGTTACCTCAGGACGCAAATATCTTTTGGAATCGGGCATCGCGTGAAAGTTCGTCCTCGGTCGTCGGCGTCGCCGCAATGATTCGTTCTACTACTTCGTCACTAGTGATTCCGTCGCTCTCGGCGGCGAAATTCACTACCATTCGGTGGCGGAGCACAGGCTTGGCCAGTGCTTGGATGTCTTCGACCTGCACGTGAAAGCGACCCTGTAGCAGGGCTCGAGCTTTTCCGCCCAAGATTAAGAACTGCACGGCCCGCGGTCCAGCGCCCCATCCAACAAGGTCATCAACGAAGTCGGGAACACCGTCGCTGCCGACACGAGTCTGCCGGACCAAAGAAAGAGCGTATCGGACAACATGGTCGCTGGCAGGCACCTGACGTACGAGACGTTGCAACCGCAGAATCTCCTCGGCGCCAAGCACAGGACTGACTTTGCCGCTTGCGGTGCCGGTCGTGCGTCGAGCAACTTCGAACTCTTCGTCGAAACTTGGGTACTCGACATACACTTTGAACATGAACCTGTCTTGCTGAGCTTCAGGCAAAGGATAGGTACCTTCCTGCTCGATTGGGTTCTGTGTCGCAAGTACGAAAAATGGATCAGCCAGTTCGTGCCGGTTGCGACCTACCGTGACTTGTCGTTCTTGCATCGCCTCTAGTAGAGCGGCTTGAGTCTTGGGTGGTGTTCGGTTGATCTCGTCGGCCAGCACCACATTGGCAAACAGTGGACCTTCCATGAAGCGGAAGTCCCGGTGCCCCGTTGATCGATCCTCTTCGATGATCTCGGTTCCCGTCACGTCGGCGGGCATCAGGTCAGGCGTGAACTGGATTCGGCTGAAGGAAAGATCCAGCGTCTGAGCCAACGTGCTAATCATCAATGTTTTCGCCAGCCCCGGGACACCCTCGAGCATCACATGGCCGCGACTGAACAAGCAGATCATGATTTCGTCGATGACTGCTTCCTGCCCAACGATGATCTTTCCAAGTTCGTCGAGGATTTTCTGACGAGCTTCGTGGAGCCGACTCGCATCGGCTTCGCTCAACGCGTCTTCACCGGCCGGTGCTCCGCTGTCGGTCGCTTCGGTTGACATGCAACATCCTTCTCTGGTGAGTCAGTCATGAGGTCTGAAGGCGTGGAGCGATTTCCGCTGGCCAACGCAATTCCGTTCCAGAATAACAGCAAATGCGGACTTCCGCGCCATGTCTGCGGCGCTTTCCGCCCGATCATCTCAGAAACAAGCTCTTGATTTCTGACGACCAAGCGTCCTTATGCCGATTCCAATGCGAATCAGCGAGGTCGCGTATTTGTTCATTCTGCTTTCCGCCGCGGTTCGCGCCGCGTCCGCGAGCTAGCTGAACCCGCGATGGCCTCAGCCAAAGTGTACTGTTTGTCGCCGTCAATGAAAAAAAAGAATCGCGGGCGGAAATTTAGAAGACTCGATGCCATTTGGGCCCACGATCGCAGGCTCGCAGAGCGGCGATCTCGGTTGTTTCGACGGCATATTTTGTACTCATGGGGGGACTTAGCAGTCCCGGCACGAAGTTTTTTAAAACTTTTGAATTTCATTCTCGAAAGCTTTTCTCAAAACCAGGCTCGCTGGCCGGTTCGCCGGAGCTTGGGGAGATTGCGGATCAGCTCTCGCGGCTTGTTGCGGCGGGCTGATCGCTCCAACGATAAATCTATCGAGCATCGTTCAGGGTTGCGTTAGTGAGTTGCGGGATCGGGGTCACTTGAATTTGTCGGTTGCTCATCCGGTGTATCCTCCGACATCTCCAGGCTCTCCCGGACTTCCTCATTCGCCGTCCAATAGAATACGGTTGCCACGAGAGCGAGCAGGATACGCAGCATTTCAAACACCAAGGCAACGAGTGTTCCTGATGCTTTTGTCGGAGTCGCTGGAATCATTTCGTAGAGTGTTGCAACTGCTGCCTCCCAGACCCCCACTCCGGCGGGCGTGATTGGCAACGCTGAGGCCAACATGCCCAGCGGAACGATTACAAAATGTTCCGTCAAATCTGGCGGATTGCTGTAGAGACTGCGAGCTACCAAGTACACGCTCACCGCCCATAAGCTCTGTACGCCAACGCTCATCAGCAAGGATGAACCAAAGGCGTAAGGATGTGCGTGGAGGGCTCGAAAAGGTGGTCCTACCTTTCCAATGACAGGCCCTAAAAAACGGATGTTGCTTCCCCACTTGATCAGGCGATCTACTGATCGACCCCCAGCAACGAGAAAGAGGAGAACGACTGTCCCTAGGCCAAAAAGCGTGGTGGCCGCGAATTTTAAGTCCTCGAGAGTTTCCGCCGATTCCTGAACTTCGGCGGGCTGTAACAGTAGCGTCCCCATGACGACCAGAAACAAAAGCCCGTAGAGGCCGGAGCCTCGATCTACGAGTACCGAGGCAACCGCCTCGACTCGTTTGCCGGGACTCCGCCGCGCCAGAAAAATTGCCTTGAACAGATCTCCACCAACGCTCCCCACGGAGATGAAGCTGAGCAGAAAGCAGATCGCACCCAGACGAAACGCCTCCAGCATTGAAAGACTGATCCCCTGACAACGAACCAAAATGCACCAGCGGGCGAAAGAGAGTGATAACGCAAAAATCGCAATCACGAAGGCGGCAACAAGCAGCCCATAATGTTTCGGTTGCTGAGTCAATTGCTCCCACTGTTCAGGTTCAATTTGTGACATCAAGGCAGCGATGATCACCACTGGAATGATGAACTTGATCGTACTGAGCGCGATGGAACGTTTGGAATGAGCCATAGCGGAAGCGTAGCACTGGTCAGATGTGAAGCAAAGCCCGAGCTTCAAAGCCCAATGGCAACGGAGTGCCAGAGACTCGAGGAGAATCGAAGCTGGGCCGTGGGTAGAGATTTTGGCGATGTGCCAAAAAAACATCCTTTCGAGCGGTACATGGAGCGGTACATGGAGCGGTACATGGAGCGATACATGGAGCGATACATGGAACGATACATGGAACGCCCCCATGCCGGCTAATACCCAACGGCTTTGTCCCAGGTCCCGCTGTACCCCCCCAGCTCACGCTGTAACCCAGCTCACGCTGTAACCCGGCTCACGCTGTAACCCGGCGGATTGGCGGATACGACAGCCGCAGCTATTCACCGAATGAGCATTGAAACGTGTGACGTTTTTCGATGCCGCTGTCGGAATTTGTGCGAGCTTTTCATGGGATTGGCTGCTTCGGCCGCCGGCTGGACCGAGGTCGGTTCAGCTTGCTTGGCTATCGAGGTAGTTCCGGTGCGACAGCACTGCCCCGTGAAGCCGTTCTGACCTGCGATTCAAGGGCGAAAATCGGATTCAATTGGCGTTCGTGCGGCTAGCCGGGGCGGCGAACACCGTATGATCCGGTAGTGAAGTGGCATTTGAATGCATTGGCGTTGCCGTGTTCTATCCCAATTTTCCGCCATTTTTCAGGTGTTTTAGACATTTCTGCGAAGTTTCAGGGACAACCTTGCGAAAAAACGTAAAAGACAATATTCTGCTACTCCTGCAGCAGCAGAAGAAAATATCTTTAACAACGTTCGGACTGAGTGAACACCCATGACGATGGACAGCAGCCTTAAGGTTAAAGCCGGGGCTATTCGGGCACGAAATGTACTGACACGAGCAGAGCGAATTGCCCGCCTACAAGAGCTCGATCGCTTTGACGCAGAGGAGAGCGTGGTTGGCATGCCCAAGGTACGCGTCGTGAAAGTGTCTCTGAAGAAGAAAAAGAAAGTGAAGAAGGCCGAGGAAGAGAAGTAGCATTCTCAGGTGCAACGACATTTCTCCGCGAGCCGGATGAGCGTTCCGCGACGCCATCCGGCTTTTTTTACGTCTGCGTACAGATTTTCTCTGATTAACCTGTTTTCAGTAATTTCGCGATGTTTCGAGCGAAGCATGACTCCTCATCGCAGGCCATTTATTTAGCCACCTCGCGTTAATGAGTTGCCGGTTTTTCGGTGGAATACCCACACAGCACTGCTGCGATCAGACCGGGACCGTTTAGAATACCTGCATGACGAATACCCTCCAAGAACTTGAGCCGATCGGCACTGATGATGGTCTGTCATCGACCATGCCGCCGCCGGCCGAGTCACAAAAACTTCCTCCCCCCGACGCTACTACGCCGCTTAAGGTGCAGTGGCAATACGCCATTGTGCTCGCGTTGGTGCACGTTTTTGCTTTGCTGGCGTTCGTGGGGTGGTTCTTTACCTGGTCAGGGCTGTTTGTTGGCATTGCGGGGCATTTCGTGTTTGGGATGCTCGGGATCACGATTGGCTACCATCGCTTGCTAACGCATCGTGGATTCACTTGTCCAGTTTGGCTGGAGAGGACGCTAGCGATCTTGGGAATGTGCAACCTGCAAGACAGTCCAGCAAGGTGGGTTGCCATTCATCGAATGCATCATCAGCACAGTGACAAGCAGCCAGACCCGCATTCGCCGTTGGTAGGTTTTTTATGGGGGCATTGTGGGTGGGTGGTCTGCCGTCACCAAGAACTTGACACCACGCGGCACTATGAACGCTACGTACGAGACTTGTTGCGTGATCCTTTCTACTTGCAGCTGGAACGGAGGCAAGGTTGGTTTTTTGTCTTCGTTGCTCATGCTGTTGTGATCAGTGCGGTCGGGGCGGCATTCGGCTACCTTGTTAACGGTGGAGTCGCAAGCGAGGTAGGGCGGTATGCTGCAAGCTGGGCAGTCTGGGGTGTCGCCGTTCGTACCGTATTTGTCCTTCATGGAACGTGGTCAGTGAACTCTCTCGCCCACCTGTTCGGCTACCGGAACTATGAGACCCGCGATGAGAGCACCAACAATTGGCTTGTGGCCCTGATCAGCCACGGGGAAGGATGGCACAACAACCATCACGCCGAGCCACGCAGTGCGGCTCATGGGCATCGCTGGTGGGAATACGACATGTCCTGGTGGATCATACGTTCGTGGGAGCTGGTGGGGCTCGCGAAGAATGTCGTGCGGCCCAAATGTATGCAAACACCACAGCCAAAGTGAACCTATCGGCGGTCGCAACGCTTGGTGTCGGGAGAAGCGTGACGAACTTGAGTAGCGTTTTCAATCGGAAGTACGTTCCAAGTCTCTACGCGATCGAATGCGTGAGATGCGTCGCACCCTCCGGTGCCCCTTGGTGGGCGATCAGCTTTGATAACACTTAGATCGTTCTTGATCAAGGATTTCGATGCGTCGCAAGGCGGTAGGTAACTAGCTGTAGTTGGGCGTAGGCGGTCGGTAGTCCTGCAGCTTGATACCCTGAAACCAATCAAGAGTGTGCTGCAATCCTTCTGCTAATGCGATCTTGGGTTCCCATCCAAGTTGGGCCTTGGCCAAGGAGATGTCAGGGCGTCTGCGGGTCGGGTCATCCGAAGGGAGTGGTTTGTGAATTAAGCGGCTGGATGATCCAGAGAGTTCGATGATTTTTTCGGCCAGCTCGAGGATGGTGAATTCGGTTGGGTTCCCGATGTTCACTGGTCCGACAAAGTTTGTCTCGTTATTCATCATTGCAATGATCGCATCTACTAGGTCATTGCGATAACAGAACGATCTTGTCTGGCTTCCATCGCCAAAAATCGTGATGTCTTCATTGTTAAGTGCTTGGCGAATGAAGTTGGAAACGACGCGACCATCGTAGGGGTGCATTCGCGGTCCGTACGTGTTGAAAATTCGTACGATTCTGACGTCCACGTTGTTGCTACGGTGGTAATCCATGAACAACGTTTCTGCGACGCGCTTCCCTTCGTCGTAGCACGCTCTGATACCAATCGGATTAACGCTCCCGCGGTAACTTTCAACTTGTGGATGCACCTCGGGGTCACCATAGACTTCACTTGTGCTCGCCTGCAGAATTCTTGCCCCACACCGTTTGGCAACTCCCAGCATGTTGATAGATCCCAGAACACTGGTCTTGATGGTCTTGATCGGGTTGTACTGGTAGTGTCCGGGGGCCGCGGGGCAGGCCATGTTGTAGATCTGATCAACCTCGAGAAAAATCGGTAACGTAATGTCATGCCGAAGGATTTCGAAGTTTGGTTCTCCTAGCAAGTGTTGGATATTTGTTTTTTGGCTAGTGAAAAAATTGTCCAAGCAGATAACATCGTGACCCTCGGTAACCAAACGCTCGCAGAGGTGGGAACCAAGGAAGCCGGCACCACCGGTAATAAGGATGCGGTGAATCATCAGCGTCTCTTTCGAGTTTGGGAGAAAGGGGTGTGGCGGTGTCGCCGCTCATTTTCCGTCGGCAGTAATTCTCAGTCGCCCCTAGGTCCCAATTCCCGGTTATCGATCAACCGCGTCGTCCCAATCATGCCAGCGATCAGGGCGACGGCGGGGCGGTCAATTGATGACAATGGAGTGAGGTCGTGGCTAGAGACAATACTTGCATACTGGAGTGTGTCGAGACGGTGCAGGTCTGAAATATTCACGTTGGTTGAAGTTGCTCCGTCTACATTTTCGCCAAGCAACATCCGACGCATGTTTTCCTGCAGGATATCTGTTTGGGTTTCGCCAGCTTGGTACGCCGTTTCGACGTATTGCAGAGTTTTTGAGAGCAACAGTGCGCGAGGCCGTTGGTCGACCGTTAGGTAGCGATTGCGACTGCTCATCGCAAGGCCATCGCCTTCTCGAACCGTTTCGCATCCTATGATTTTTGTTCCCACGTCAAGATCCCGCGCCATGGCCTCGATGACTCGCCATTGCTGGTAATCTTTCTTTCCGAAATATGCATGTGATGCCGGCACGGCATTGAGCAGTTTTAAGACAACCGTGACTACTCCGCGAAAATGACCCGGGCGATAGGTGCCTTCCAGAGTTTCACTGATGCGGGGTGGTTCAACGGTAGTGCTGAAACCGTACGGATACATGTTTTCCGTTGTGGGAACAAACACAGCAGAAACGCCAGCGGACCGGAGTTCTGCGAGGTCAGCATCTAGCGAGCGTGGGTATTTGGCTAAATCTTCATGAGGGCCGAACTGAGTCGGATTCACAAAGATACTTGCGACGACGGCATCACAGGACCGAGCAGACTCTACTAGCGATAAGTGACCCTCATGGAGTGCGCCCATGGTGGGTACGAAGCCGATGGTGCGGCCCTGCGACCTTAAGGTATTGACAAAGGCCCTCGCTGCTTCAGGTGAATGAAAGACTTCCATGGCGGTTTCGCTGGGATTATGTTGCCGAGGTAGCTTCTTCGAGCACATGTTCGCTGACGTAAATTGGCAGCGGTGGGGAGAAGGTGACAGCGACAGCAATCGCGTCACTCGGACGCGAGTCAATCTCGATCACTTCACCGTCTTCTTTCACGAGACGCAGCTGGGCGAAGTAAGTGCTCTTGTCAAGCTCATTGATTACAACGCACTCGACTTTCGCACCCAGTGCATTGGCCACAGTCACAACCAGGTCGTGAGTCAACGGGCGTGGCGGAACGTAACCATCTTTCACACGGCGGTCAATGTTCGTGGCTTCGAAGATACCAATCAGTATGGGGAATTCCCGATCGCCTTCTACTTCTTGAAGATAGATGACCTGATTCTCTGTCAGCTCAGAAATAATGATCCGGGCTAGTTGCATCTTTACGGGCATGAGATCGTTTGCAGTCTGAGAGTGATTCGATTTGAATGGGCTGAATGCGGCGAGCATCATCGCTCGGACAGCAACTGGATTATACCGTTTTTAAGCAAGTTGATAGTGGCGTGCACGATTGAAACTGCTTCAATACT